>Ga0209534_10000488_pt1 | contig 45703 bp, 47 predicted proteins | sample COG_07_FD_184751 | JGI IMG/M metagenome (GOLD analysis project Ga0209534, IMG submission 184751) | Pelagic Microbial community sample from North Sea - COGITO 998_met_07 (SPAdes) (version 2) | ecosystem: Environmental > Aquatic > Marine > Neritic zone/Coastal water | place: Helgoland, sampling...
CGTTCGCGACGACGTTCTTCTTTCGCCGATTTCGCTTGGATTACTACGGATGGACCTTCTTCATGTTCATCAACACGAATTGTCATGACGCGCATAACATCTTCATGTAAACGCATTAAACGTTCCATCTCTTGAACCGCAGAAGATGGTGCATCTGATTTTAAGAATGCATAATGACCTTTGCGATTTTTATTAATTTTATAAGCCATTGTTTTTAGGCCCCAGTACTCTTGATCAACAACTTTACCGTCATTATCTGAAAGAACTGCACTGAAGTGTTCAATTAGACCTTCAGCTTGTGCGTTGGACAAGTCCTGACGCGAAATAAATACGTGCTCGTAGAGCGCCATATTAGTACCTCAATTATAGCGTGCTTCAAAATACGAATTAAACTTCTGCACCCGTATACGAGAGGCAACCGCGTTGAAAGAATTTGCAGAAGTGGTGTGCTTATATTGTGATATCTAAAAATTGCAATAGTAAATACTAAAGTGCGTAATTCCCTTTAAAACGTAAACAAGATTTTATATACACATTAATAATTTTAGTGTTGTTTATCAAATCAGTTTAAATAAAAGGCTGATCAAAAGGAGAAATCAAATATGCATGCTTTTTTATTTCCAGGCCAAGGTGCACAAACTATTGGAATGGGCAAGGATCTAGCCGAAAATTTTTCAGTTTCAAAAGATGTATTTGAGGAAGTAAATGATGCATTAGAGCAAGATCTATCATCTTTAATCTGGGATGGTGACATAGATACACTTACATTGACTGAAAATGCGCAACCAGCATTGATGGCAACATCGATAGCAGCTGTAAAAGCGCTAGAGTCTGAAGGTATTGAATTTAATCGAGCATCGTTCATAGCCGGCCATTCACTAGGTGAGTATTCAGCTCTTTGTGCTGCAGGATCTCTAAATATACATGACACTGCAAAATTATTACGTATACGAGGAAAAGCCATGCAGGATGCAGTTCCAATTGGCATTGGCGCTATGGCGGCCATTCTAGGTTTAGATTTTAATACTGTAAATAAAATAGCCAAATCAATAGGTAATGATCAAGTATGCCAAGCAGCCAATGATAATGACCCAGGCCAAGTCGTAATTTCGGGCCACAAAGAAGCAGTGGAACAAACAATTGAACTCGCTAAAGCTGCTGGTGCAAAAAGAGCAATTTTATTACCGGTGTCGGCACCTTTTCACTGTGCACTTATGCAACCTGCAGCTGATGTTATGTCTGAAGCACTTGATGGAATTGATCTAGAAAGTCCAGGTGTCCCGTTAGTTGCAAATGTAAATGCAAGCCAAGAAACCAATGGCAGCATAATTAAAGAGTTATTAATTGAACAGGTCACAGGATCAGTTCGTTGGCGTGAAAGTATTGAATATATTAGTTTCCATGGTGTAACCGATGTATTTGAAATAGGTGCAGGTAAGGCCTTGTCTGGCATGGTGCGTCGTATTGATCGAGAAATAAATGTTAATCAAGTATTTGATACAAACAGCGTTAATGCTGCAGTATTAAAGCTAAAATAAAGGTATTCATATGTTTGATTTAAGTAACAAGTGTGCATTAGTTACTGGAGCTTCTGGAGGGATTGGAGGTGCAATTGCAAAAGCACTATATTCACAAGGATCTAAAGTAGCTTTGTCTGGAACACGCGTTGAACCATTAAGAGCGCTTGCTGAAGAGTTGGGTCATAGGGCCTATGTTGTTCCATGCAATCTAAGTGATGTGGACGCTGTAAAGGCTTTGTCCAAAACTGCTGCAGATCAAATGGGTGGTATAGATATTTTGGTCAATAATGCAGGCATTACCCGCGATAACTTGTTTATGAGAATGTCTGATGAAGACTGGCAACAGGTATTAGATATAAACTTAACTTCTACAATGCATTTAATGAAGTCAGTTATGCGTACTATGATGAAGCAACGCTTTGGTAGGATTATTAATATAACTTCAATTGTTGGTGTCACTGGAAATGCGGGACAAGTTAATTATGCCGCTTCAAAAGCGGGAATGATTGGAATGACTAAATCATTTGCACAAGAGATAGCGTCACGTGGAATAACGGCTAATTGCATTGCTCCTGGCTTTATTGAGACTGCTATGACAGCAGAATTACCAGAAGCTGTAATAAAAAACATGTTGGGAAGCATACCACAGGGGCGTATGGGCAATGCAGATGAGATTGCTGCAACTGTAGCTTTTTTGGCTTCAAATGAGGCTAGTTATATTACTGGACAAACATTACATGTAAATGGTGGAATGGCTATGATTTAAACAGTTTGTAATTGGGCGAATTATATTATGGCTATAGTTATATTATTTAATAAACCATTTAATGTTTTGTCACAATTTACTGACAAAGGAAATGAACACTCAGATAGGAAAAATTTATCTGAATTTGTAAATATTCCAAATGTTTATGCAGCAGGCCGTTTGGATAAAGATAGTGAAGGATTGTTAGTTTTAACTGATGATGGAGTGCTTCAACAAGAGATATCAAACCCAAAGCATAAATGGCCTAAAACTTATGTTGTCCAAGTTGAGGGAAAGCCCACTAAGGATGATATAAAAGTTTTACAGAATGGAGTGATTTTAAAAGATGGTATTACAAAACCTGCTGATGTTGAAATTATTGATAGGCCTGAAGGATTATGGGATCGTTTTCCACCAATACGATATCGGAAATCTATTAGTGAAAGCTGGTTGATGATTACAATAACAGAAGGACGTAACCGTCAGGTTCGTCGTATGACAGCAAATATAGGTTTTCCAACGTTAAGATTAATAAGATACAGTGTTGGCAACTTTACCATAGATAACATACCTATTGGTGAATGGAGAAGATTAGACATTTAAAAACAACCAGACACTAAATTTAATTTATAAGCAAAAAAATACTAACTATAAAATTTTTCTACGAATTCGTTTGCCATATCAAATTTGTATGTTATAGCGCGGCACAGTTATATTTATTTTATAACAAAACGAGTTTACTAACCTTGTCGCGTCACGCGACTTTCTAAATGGCTAAATTGCCATATCAAGAGGAATATATCATGAGTGACATCGCAGATCGTGTTAAGAAAATTGTTGTCGAACATTTAAGTGTTGACGAAGACAAAGTAATTGAAGGCGCATCGTTTATTGATGATCTTGGCGCTGATAGCTTGGACACTGTTGAACTAGTTATGGCTTTTGAAGAAGAGTTCGGAATTGAAATTCCTGATGACGCAGCAGAGACTATTCAGTCTTTTGGCGACGCAGTTAAATTTATAACTGAAGCTTCCTAAATTAAAATACTTTATTGAAAGACGGCGCATCTTAATTGATGTGTCGTTTTTTATTGTTTAAAGTTTCAAAATTAGACTGGATTGCTTGCAGTATTTATAGATTATAGTTTAAAGTCTAGAAAAGAATATTTATTGAGGTTTAAATAATGCGTAGAGTAGTTGTAACTGGTCTTGGAATGGTTTCTCCACTTGCTTGTGGTGTGGAAGAAACCTGGAAACGTTTAATTGCTGGTGAAAATGCTGCGAATACGATTACTCGTTTTGATGCTAGTAATTTTGCTACAAACTACGCTTGTGAAATACCTTTTGGTGATGGCTTAAATGGAACTTTTAATCCCTCTGATTGGATGGAGCCGAAAGAACGTAGAAAAGTAGATGACTTTATTCTTTATGGCATGGCAGCAGCAGATATGGCTGTTGCAGATAGTGGCTGGTCACCAAGTGATCAAGAAGATTTATACCGGACTGGTGTAATGATTGGATCTGGCGTTGGCGGTCTATCAACAATTGCGGATACATCACTTACACTTCAAGAGCGTGGCCCTAGAAGAGTTTCTCCATTTTTTATCCCTTCTTGTTTAATAAATTTAATTTCTGGGCAAGTATCAATTCGTCATGGATTTAAAGGTCCAAATCATGCAGTTGTGACGGCATGTTCAACTGGTGCACATGCAATTGGTGATGCTGCGAGATTAATACAATTTGGCGATGCAGATGTTATGCTCGCTGGGGGAGCTGAAAACCCAATATGTGAAATAGGAATTGCTGGTTTTAACGCTTGTAAAGCATTATCAACTTCTCATCGAGATGACCCTAAAAGTGCATCAAGGCCATATGATCAAAATCGTGATGGATTTGTCATGGGAGAAGGCGCTGGCGTTCTAGTTCTTGAAGAATATGAACATGCTATTAAACGAGGTGCAAAAATATATGCAGAGATATTAGGATATGGATTATCAGGCGATGCGCACCACATCACAGCTCCAGCTTCTGACGGGAATGGAGGATATCGCTCTATGCAAGCAGCTATTAAACGCGCAGGACTAGAAGCTGATTCAATTGATTACATAAATGCGCATGGAACTTCCACAATGGCTGATACAATTGAATTAAGTGCAGTTGAAAGGCTATTAGGGTCAAAAGCCAATAGAGCAACTATGTCTTCAACTAAGTCTGCTATAGGCCACTTATTGGGTGCTGCAGGTGCAGTAGAAGCCATTTTTAGTATATTAGCAATTCGTGATCAAATAGCGCCTCCCACTCTGAATTTGCATGAGCCGGTACCGTCAATACTTAATCTAGCACCCTTAAAAGCAGTAAAACGAGAAATAAATGTTGTTTTGTCTAATTCGTTTGGATTTGGTGGAACAAATGCATCATTGGTTATGGGTAAAATAAAACAATGATAGCACGCCATATTGCAGCTAATTTTGTAAATTTTTTGATAATATGTTTTTTGGTTTTAGCTGGGTCAATTTATTGGGCAAATAAACAATATCAAAGTGATGGGCCTCTAAAGTCTGATGTTAATTTTGAAGTTAAAAAAGGTGATCGCTTTAGAATGGTCTCTGCAGATTTGGAGAAGTTAGGTATAATAAAAAATGATGTTATTTTTAATGTTTGGGCGCGATATTTAGAACAAGATGATAAATTAAAGTTTGGAAATTATCTAATTCCAAGTGGATCATCAATGCAACAAGTAGTCTCATTAATAACATCTGGTAAAGGTATAAATGAACAAATTACTTTTCCTGAAGGTTTCACATCATATCAGATAGTAGAGCGATTAAAAGCAAACTCAAATTTAATTGGTGATATTGTAATTTTACCTGTTGAAGGTAGTTTAGCACCAAATACTTATTCATATCAAAATGGAGACTCTCGTAGAGACATTTTAAAAAAGATGTCTGATATGCAAAATGAAATTCTAGATAAAACTTGGAAACTACGATCAAATGAATTACCCTTTAAGAATAAAAAAGAGGCAATAATTATTGCCTCAATAATTGAGAAAGAAACATCACAAACAAAAGAAATGAAATTAATTTCAGGTGTAATAATGAATCGTTTAAAGTCTGGTATTCCTTTAGGCATGGATTCAACTATTGTTTATGATTTTACTAACGGTAATCCACAAAATATGAGATCTATTCGTCAATCTGATTTAGATAAAAATTCTAAATATAATACACGAAGATTCCCTGGGCTACCTCCTTCAGCAATTGGCAACCCAGGAAAATTGGCAATACAAGCGGCATTAAATCCTGATAAAACAGATTTTTTATATTTTGTTGCAGATGGAACAGGTGGGCATGTATTTTCTAAAACTTTAAAAGAGCATAATCGTAATGTAGCTAATTGGCGCAAAATTGAAAATAAACGTAAAAAATCAGATAATTAGAATTGCAAAATAAATAATTTTTATTTTACCTAATAAGATGTATTATCTAATAACGGTTATAAAATGGAAGAAATACAATGTCCAAACTTAAAGAAAAACTTCAAAATATTGATCCAGTTTGGGGACGAATTCAAAAAGAAGCATCTGAATTAATTCTAACTGAACCTTTGATGGGCGGAATGGTGCATTCTAGCATTCTTCACCATAGTACTTTCAGAAAAGCTATAAGTTACAGAATTTCTCTTAAATTATCTTCAGAAGAAATGCCTGCACAAATTTTACGTGAAATTATTGATGAAGTTGTGTCAATTGATGATACAATTGCTCTGTCAGCAAGGGCTGATATGGTAGCTGTTTTCGATCGTGATCCAGCATGTCATCAAATGTTACAACCAATATTATTCTATAAAGGTTATCAAGCTTTACAAGCATATAGAGTTTCTCATTGGCTTTGGAAAAATAATCGAAAAGAAATCGCTTATTTTATTCAAATGAGGAGTTCAGAAATGTTTGGTGTTGATATACATCCTGGTGCAGTATTAGGATGTGGCATCATGATTGATCATGCTCATTCAATAGTTATTGGTGAAACATCTCGTGTAGGTAATAATGTATCTATGTTGCATTCTGTGACGCTTGGAGGGACTGGTAAAGCAGGAGGAGATAGGCATCCAACAATTGAAAATGGAGTGTTAATTGGTGCAGGTGCTAAAATATTAGGAAATATTACCGTTGGCCGCTGCTCTAAAATTGCTGCAGGTTCTGTCGTTCTCAAAGATGTACCACCATGTAAAACTGTAGCAGGTGTGCCTGGCGTAATTGTTGGAGAGGCTGGTTGCGAGCAACCATCACAAACAATGGATCAATTCTTTGACGGTGGAGGTGAAATTTTTTAAGAGCATTCCCTTAAAAAACATTATATTGGGGTGTTCTTAAACTAGCATAGTTAAAGGGTTCTCTAGGTATTTTGTGATTTTCGACAAAAATTCTGCACCTAATGCTCCGTCAATAGCTCTGTGATCAACGGATAATGTTAAAGACATAATTGTTGCAACACTTACTGAACCATCGTCTAAAGCTATGGGTTTTTTAACACCAGCACCAACAGCAAGAATAGATCCATGTGGAGGGTTTATGACTGCATCAAAGTTTTCCACTCCCATCATTCCAAGGTTAGAAATAGCAAAACTCCCACCTTGGTATTCACTTGGTAAAAGTTTTCTGTCTCTTGCGCGAGAGGCAAGATCTTTAATTTCGGAAGATAAAGATGATAGTGATTTGTTCTCACTATCAAATATCACTGGTGTAAATAGGCCACCTTCGACAGAAACTGCAACGGCAACATCTGAAGCCTTCATTTGCAATATCCGATCTTCTGCCCATACAACATTTGCTTTTGGCACATCCTGTAAAGCAAGTGAACTTGCTTTAATAATAAAATCATTTACTGATATCTTGGTGTCTTTATCTGCTAAGCCTTCATTCATATCAGTGCGAATTTTTAATAATTTATCTAGATTTACAGATTTACGAAGATAGAAGTGCGGTATTGTTTGCTTTGCTTCCGTCAGCCTATTTGCTATTACTTTTCGCATTCCATCCAGTTCAATTTCAATAAATACTCTTTCTTTATAAAGTGATTTAACTGTTTCAGATGAAGCGGATTTAGCCATTGTTGTTGTCACAGTATCTTTTGATGGTAAAGATATACTTACTTCAACATCAGCTTTGACAATTCTTCCATAGGGGCCTGAGCCACTTATTGAATTTAAATTTAAATCTTTTGACTTGGCTATGCGCCTTGCCAGTGGTGTTGCGAAGACTCTATCAGCTGAGGAATTACTTTTAATAACATCCGCTTTTATTTCTTTAATTTCAGTATTTGTAACATTTACTTCATCATTAGTATTATTTTTAAGCTTTATATCTTCCTGTATTTCTATACTTGATGCATCTTCACCATCTTCTAATAAAATGGCAATTATTTCATTAACTTTAACACCAGATGTTCCCTCTGGTATTATTATTTTTCCAATGATGCCCTCATCAACAGCTTCGAATTCCATTGTTGCTTTATCTGTTTCAATTTCTGCCATAATGTCACCACTCTCAACAGTATCACCTTCTTTAATAAGCCACTTTGTAAGTGTACCTTCTTCCATAGTTGGTGATAGGGCGGGCATTTGAATATTTATGGGCATAATATTTTACCTTATCTATATGTTACTTGCTTAACGGCATTTATCACTTCATCAGTTGTAACAAGTGCTAGTTTTTCAAGGTTGGCTGCATAAGGCATAGGCACATCTTTACCTGTACAATTGATTACTGGTGCGTCTAGGTAGTCAAATGCACGCTCCATTATAACTGCTGAAAGGTGATTGCCTATTGAAGCAACTGGAAATCCTTCTTCAATTGTTACACAACGATTTGTTTTTTTGATTGAGTTTGTTATTGTATCGTAATCGATTGGTCTTATTGATCTTAAATCAATAACTTCACAAGAAACACCTTCTTTTTCTAAAGTTTCAGAAGCTTCTAAAGCATATTGCATCCCAATTCCAAAACTTATTAGGGTAACATCTGTTCCTTCACGCCAAATTTTTGCTTTACCAATTGGTACTGTGAAATCTTCAAGATCAGGCACATCAAAGGTACGCCCATATAACATTTCATTTTCTAGGAATACAACAGGATTAGGATCACGAATTGCAGATTTTAGAAGACCTTTTGCATCTGATGCAGAGTAGGGCATCACAACTTTAAGGCCTGGTATTTGCGCATACCAAGCAGCAAAACAATGAGAGTGTTGAGCTCCAACACGAGACGCAGCGCCATTTGGACCACGAAACACCATGGGTGCACCCATTTGTCCACCTGACATGTATAATGTTTTTGCTGCTGAATTTATGATATGATCCATTGCTTGAAGTGCAAAATTAAAGGTCATAAATTCAACAATTGGATTTAAACCTCCAAATGCTGCGCCAACAGCAATCCCAGCAAACCCATGTTCAGTTATTGGTGTATCTATGACGCGCTTGTCACCAAATTCTTCTAATAAACCTTGGGAAACCTTATATGCACCTTCATATTCTGCAACTTCTTCACCCATAAGAAAAACATTTTCATTTGATCTCATTTCTTCAGCCATTGCATCTCGCAATGCATCTCGAACTGTGGTTGGAGTAAATGTAGTACCCTCTGGAATTTCTTTTGATACAATATTACTAAATGAAGACTTTGCAATATTAGGAGTAATTTCTACATTCTCAATATTATCTGAGATATCGATTGTAACTTTTGTTTCATTAGACGGCTCTTCAATTTTTTCATTTGAAAGATTTTCACCGTCTTCTAAAAGTATAGCAATAGCTGTATTTACTGCAATATTCTGAGTACCTTCAGATACTAAAATTTTTCCAATAATTCCTTCATCAACTACTTCAAATTCCATTATAGCTTTGTCAGTTTCTATCTCTGCTATAATATCACCACTTTGAACAGTGTCACCTTCTTTGACCATCCACTTAGCTAGGGTGCCTTCTTCCATTGTTGGTGATAGAGCGGGCATAAGGATTTTTATTGTCATGGGTTTTGCTCCTTAAACCAATATATCTGTATAGAGTTCATTAGCATCAGGTTCAGGGCTTGCGATTGCAAAATCTGCAGATTCTTGAACAATTTTCTTTATTTCTTTATCTATTGCTTTCAGGTCATCTAAAGTTGAGTGACTACCTTGAAGTAACATTTCTTTGATCATGTCTATTGGATCTTGGTTATCTTTTATATTTTTTACTTCTTCTTTTGATCTGTACCTAGCTGGGTCAGACATAGAATGACCTCTATAACGATAGGTTGTTACTTCAAGTACAAATGGGCCTTTACCTGATCTGCAATGTTCAACGGCTAGTTCACCTGCAGCTTTAACTGCTAAAACGTCCATTCCATCTACGACGGCACCTGCAATTCCAAAAGCTTCACCTCTAGAATAAAAATCTGGCGTTGAAGCTGCGCGTTGGAGACTTGTGCCCATAGCATATCTATTGTTTTCTATAACAAAAATTACTGGAAGTTTCCAAAGTGCTGCCATGTTAAAGCTTTCGTAAACTTGACCTTGGTTTGCAGCCCCATCACCAAAATATGTAAAAGAAACTGTGTCTTCTCCACGATACTTGTTAGCTAAAGCTAAACCAGCACCAATAGGGACTTGAGCAGCTACTATTCCATGTCCACCATAGAATCTTTTTTCTTTACTAAACATATGCATTGAACCACCTTTTCCTTTGGATAATCCATCTTTTCGACCAGTAAGTTCAGCCATGACGCCTTTTGGATCTAAACCACATGCCAACATGTGCGCGTGGTCGCGATATGAAGTTAATCTGCTATCCCCTTCTTTTGCAGCAGCTTCGAGTCCAACTACAACAGCTTCTTGTCCTATGTATAAATGGCAAAAACCACCAATGTGTCCCATGCCATATAATTGTCCGGCCTTTTCTTCAAAACGACGAATTAATAACATTTCACGATAATATTTTTGCAATTCTTCAGCTGAAATATTCGCTTTAGCCGTCTTCTTAGCTTTTGCCATATTGGTAGGTCCTCTAGAAAGGTTTAATATTGAACTATTATTATATGCTATTGTAAAGAAAAAAGCACGCAATATTTATACTCAATATAATTTGCGTATAAAAGCTTTGTATTTATGAGTATATTTAACTTATTAACGAATAATTACATCGTTTACTCGAGCCATTCCCAATACTTTTCGAACGCGTTCATCTAGTAAGTCTAGGTCTAAATATCCGTCTGATAATCTATAAGTTTTATTTTTTAGCTGTTTTCTTTCTAATTTAAGAGCTTTTAAACGCAAAGAAAGACGTTTTTCTTCAGATTCTACCTGTATGCGCTTGATGTGACCATAATCACCTTGAATTGCTGCAAAAACAAAATAACTCGTTAGTGCTAAAAAAATTGCAAAAAACAGTGCTGTACTTAGCCCTACTTTTTGTGATCGCCTATATGACATAGTTACCTCTTTTGCAGGTATATTCCTGCTTGAAGATACTATGACAGATACGATTCAGTTTGTGAATCCCTAATCGAATCATTCTAGAAATTAATTTCTTTAGCTTAATGATGCCATTGCTATATCATTAATTGATACTTTGATTATATGATTAAAGTCTTCATCATTTTGATTAACATTTAATCCTTCAGTTAAAGCTCTTGAAAAGCTCGCAATAACTCCATTGTTATTCTTCAATTTGTTCAAGGCGCTTTTTTGGTCATATCCACCAGAAAGTGCAACTACGCGTAATACGTTTGGATGATTAATTAGCGGAGAATAAAAATTAGGAATTTCTGGTAAAGAAAGTTTTAATATAACTTTTATATCATTTGGTAGTTTATTTAAATTTTCCAGGATTGCTGTCATGAGAATTTGTTCTGCTATTTCTTTATCTAGAATTGAAATTGTTATTTCTGGTTCAATAATGGGTATTAACTTATAAGAAACAATTCTTTGGCTAATTTCAAATTGCTGATTAACAACATCATTAATCCCTTTTTCAGATGCTTTATTAATTACTGATCGCATCTTGGTGCCAAATATTCCTTTAGAAACGGCTATTTCAAGTTTTTCAGCTAGTTTATCAATTTCTTTTAATAGATGAACACCATCTAATTCGGGCTCTAAGCCAGAATCTATTTTTAAAAATGGAACTATACCTAGATTTTCCCATAAATACTGTGCAGTTGCTTTGCCCTCTATTTCTCTGTTCATGGTCATTTCAAATAAAATAGCACCAATTATATTTTGACTGTTAAAAGATGGGGCTGATATAATTCGAGAACGCATTGAATGAATTTGATTGTACATTTCAGTGTCATTTTTATAAAAACTTTTATCAACACCATATTGTAATAATGCCTTTGGAGTGGACCCACCACTTTGATCTAAAGCAGCAATAAAACCGTTTTTATTTTTTATGTTTTTTGTTTTTTCATGATGTGACATATTTTTACTCTTTTTTAAAATCTTTAACTTATTAGGACAGCAACGCCAGGTAGCGTTTTACCCTCAAGCCATTCTAAAAATGCTCCACCTGCGGTTGAGATATATGTAAACTTATCAGCAGAACCACTTCCATTCAGAGCAGAAACAGTATCGCCACCACCTGCAACTGATAGTATTTTGCCAGCTATGGTGAGATTTGCCACATATTCAGCAGCTTCATCGGTAGCTTTATTAAATGGGGGAACCTCAAATGCTCCAAGAGGGCCGTTCCAAATAATTGTTTTGGTTTCGTTTAAATGATTTTGTATCAGTTTAACTGTTGCTGGTCCTGCATCTAATATCATTGAATCTGCAGGGCATGCATCAGATTTTAATATTTCGTATTCTGTATTTTTAGAAAATTCTTTTGCTACAACAATATCTATTGGCAATATTATCTCACAATTCATTTTTTCAGCATTTTTCATTATTGAGCGTGCAGTATCTTGCATTTCATGTTCACATAAAGACTGACCTATATTATGTCCCTGAGCAGCTAAAAATGTATTAGCCATACCACCACCTATTACTATTTTGTCCATTGGCTTAATAAGGTTCTCTAATAAAAGTAATTTTGATGAAACTTTTGCACCGCCAACTATTGCCATTACAGGCTTCTCAGGAGAGCTTAGTGCGTTCTCTAATTTAGATATTTCCTCTTCCATCAATCTTCCAGCGCAACTAGGCATTATATGAGCTATTGCTTCAACAGAAGCATGAGCTCTATGTGCTGTAGAAAAAGTATCTGATACAAAAATATCACCTAACTTTGCTAATTCAGCGGCAAATTCAGGGTCATTTTTCTTTTCACCTTGATGGAAACGAGTATTTTCCAACAAAAGAACATCTCCAATCGGTAATGTACTGACTGCCAATTGTGCAGTTTCACCAATGCAAGATGAAGCAAAATGCACACGTTTTTTTAATCTATTTGATAATGCGGTTACTGCTTGTTGAGTGGACATTGTCAAATCAAAACCACGAGTAGGGCGCCCAAAATGTGATAAAAGTATTGGTTTACCACCTTTTTCTAAAACCTCCAATATTGTTGGTACTGCACGAGAAAGTCTTGTAGAATCCGTTACTTGCCCATTATGAATAGGAACATTCATGTCAACGCGTATCAGCACATTTTTATTTTTTAAGTTAAAATCATCTAATGTGCGCAATGCCATTTTTCATCTCCAATAATTACCATTTTTCAATGTTTCCATCCAAAAAAATATATGCTTTTTGATACGAAGTTACTATTTATAATAATCTTCCCATGGCAATTGCTGTATCAGCCATTCTACAAGAAAAACCCCATTCATTATCATACCAACTTAAAACTCTCACTAGTCGTTTATTTAAAACTTTTGTTTGTGCAGGAGCGAAATTTGATGAATGTGTATCATGGTTGAAATCTATCGATACTTTCGGTTCAGGATCAAAATCTAAAACCCCCTTCATTGTAGTTTCTGCCACTTTTTTAATAGCATCATTAACCTCTTCTATGTTTGTATCTCTTATTGCTTGAAATGTTAGATCTACACATGAAACATTAGGTGTTGGTACTCTAATTGCTGATCCATCTAATTTTCCTGCTAATTCAGGCAAGACAAGGCTAACAGCTTTAGCTGCACCAGTAGAAGTTGGTATCATGCTCATTGCAGCGGCTCTTGATCTATATAAATCACTATGTTTTTTATCTAATGTTGGTTGATCACCAGTATATGAATGAATGGTTGTCATTATACCATTTTCTATACCTATCGCATCATTTAAAACCTTTACAACAGGGGCTAAACAATTTGTTGTACATGAGGCATTCGAGACGATTAAATCATCACTTGTTAAATCATTATGATTTACTCCAAAAACTACAGTTTTATCAACATTTTTACCGGGTGCAGATAACAATACTTTTTTTGCACCATTTTCCAAATGAATTAATGATGCTTCTTTTGAATTGTGTACGCCAGTACATTCCAAAAGAACGTCTATACCTTCCCAATTTAATTCAGCAGGATTATAAGTTGCTTGCATATTGATAAGCCCTCGGCCTACATCAATATTATTACCGATAATTTTAATATCACCAGGAAAACGACCATGAACAGAGTCATACTTCATTAAGTGAACTAAGGTTTCAATTGGTGCTGGAGCATTTATAGAAACAACTTCAATATCAGATCGACCACTTTCAATAATAGCTGCTAATGTTGAGCGCCCGATACGACCCATGCCGTTAATTGCAACTTTTATTGTCATCCATTCTTCCAAACTTTAAGAGAGTTATTCAGAGTTCTTACATAAGTATTATGTGCAAGGTGATAATAGATTTTGGAATAATTTAAAAGGTAATTATCGACAAAAATTACATATTTTCAACATGTTACCGCTAACATTTCATTTGTTAGCGGTAATATGTAGTTATATTTGTTTTATAAAAGATTTTTTACAGCTTTTATTATTCCTTCAGAAGTGATTCCAAATTTTTCATAAAGCTCTTCGGCTGGCGCTGATGCACCAAAACTATTCATACCAACAAAAGCTGATTTGTTATGTTTACCTCTTTCACCAGATAACCATATATCCCATCCTTGCTGAACAGCTGCTTCAACCCCAACGCGAACAGGACCTGCTGGCAGTACTCTTCTTCGATAAGTTTCATTTTGTTCAGCAAATAATTCCATGCAAGGCATAGATACAACTCTAGTTCCTATACCTTCAGATTCTAATTTTTCTTTTGCATCTAAAGCAATTTCAACTTCGGAACCTGTTGCAATAAGGATAACTTTTCTTTTAGCTTCAGCTTCAGCCAAAATATAAGCCCCCATACTAACCATATTCTTGTTCGTATGTTCTGTTCTTACTGTTCTTAAATTTTGTCGTGTTAAAGAAAGTACTGATGGTGTTGATTTAGTTGTTACAGCGATTTCCCATGCCTCTGCTGTTTCTACAGTATCTGCAGGTCGAAAAACCCAAGTGTTTGGAGTAGCTCGAGATATTGCTAAATGCTCAACAGGTTGATGTGTTGGTCCATCTTCACCAAGGCCTATACTGTCATGAGTATAGACATAAACAACTGGTATTTGCATTAGTGCAGCCAATCGCATTGAAGGTCTTGCGTAATCAGTAAAACACATAAATGTTCCGCCATAAGGTCGGACACCTCCATGCAAAACCATTCCATTCATGGCTGCAGCCATGCCATGCTCTCTAATACCATAAGCTACATGACGACCATCACGGTTATCTGCATCGAACCATTTCATACCTTTTGTAATTGTGTTGTTAGAACCAGTTAAGTCTGCTGAGCCACCAATTGTTTCCTGCATTATTGGATTTATAACTTCAAGCGCAGCTTGGCTAGATTTTCTAGTAGCCATTTTAGGCAGACTTTCAGAGATTTCTCTCTTTAAACGTTTAATAGCAGCAGAAAGTTTTGTAGGAGTATCAAGGTTCATTACACGATGGAATTCTGCTTGTTTAGATTTTGACAAGTGTGATAAGCGAAGCTCCCATTGTTCACGCGCTTCAGATCCTTTAGAACCGATCTCTAGCCAAGATTCTTTAACGTCTGATGGTATTTCATATTTTGCGTATGGCCAGTCGTAAAATTCGCGCATTTGTGTAAGCTGTTGATCTTTTATATTATAGCCATGCCCTCCTGCAGTGTTTTCAACACCTACAACTCCCAAAGCAATTTTGGTTTTGCATGCTATCAAAGATGGTTTTGAACTTTTCTTAGCTTGAGTTAGTGCTTTATCAATTTCATCAGGATCATGACCATTTATTGAAAACACTGTCCAACCAGCGGACTCAAATCGTTTTTGTTGATCAGTTATATCAGAAATACTAACTTCACCGTCAATTGAAATATTGTTATCGTCCCACATTACTATTAGTTTATTTAGCTCTTGTTTGCCCGCCAGTGTAATTGCCTCTTGGCTTACACCCTCCATTAAACAACCATCTCCAGCAATTACATAAGTAAAGTGGTCTACAATTTTTTTGCCGTAACGTGATTGAAGTGATTGCTCTGCCATTGCGAACCCAACAGCATTTGAAATACCTTGTCCAAGTGGTCCTGTTGTTGTTTCTATACCTTTGGCATGTCCATATTCAGGGTGGCCTGCTGTTTTTGCACCCCATTGACGAAAGTTTTTAATCTCTTCCATTGTCATATCAACATAACCAGTTAGATGTAAAAGGGAATAAATTAGCATTGAACCATGCCCAGCTGATAAAATAAATCTATCTCTGTCTGCCCAACCAGGATTTTTTGCATCAAATTTTAAATGTTTTTCAAATAAAACAGTTGCTACGTCGGCCATACCTATTGGCATTCCCTGGTGTCCGGATGCTGCAGCATGTACTGCATCAGCTGCTAAAATTCTTATTGCTGAAGAATTTCTCCAATGTTTAGGGTGTTTAGATTTTATTTCAGATTTGTTCACAATGGGCTCCAAGCAGATAAAAGTATATGTTACTGGTAGGATAAGTGTGTATGGTCGGTCAAGATTGCAAACACTGATAAACTATTATTTTTATGCAATATTATGATTAAATCGTATAAAATGCTTAGATATAAATATTATTAATGATTCGTGTACAAAAGAGGCCGAAATGACTCAAATACCTGATTTAAAAAAAGATTTTGAAATTGCTGTTATAGCTATACAGGATCAGATAGAGAGTTTGAGAAAAAATAAAACACTTAACGAAGATTTGATATCTAAATTAGAAAATGAAAATAGTATACTTAAATCACGAATTGAAGAGTTGGAGCAGACATCAATAAAGAACAATGAGCCAGAGCTTGGATTTGTTAATGATACAAAGAGCGCAAGTCTACCATTTTCAAATGATGATAATGAAATCCTAAAAGATTTACATAAAAAAGATATAGAAGAAGTTCAAAATATATTAAATCAACTTAAAGATTTAGTTGAGGAGTAGATATGTCACAAGTTACAATAGAAATAGGTGGTAGATCATTTGATGTTGTCTGTCAGGAAGGCGAAGAAAGTTACTTAAAAACAGCAGCTGCTATGTTAGATCAAGAAGCTCAAAAACTGGAAAGCGCAGGTTCTCGTATAACAGAAAGTAGAATGTTGCTGATGGCCGGACTACTTTTAGCGGATAGAACTGCTGCAAGTGAAGAAAAACTAACAGCTAATGACAGTAATGCTTTTTCAGATTCTACAAATTCTGAAATTATGGAGCATGCTTCTAAACTTGAAGCACAACTTAAAGAAGTTGAAGCAGAGCTGTCTATTATTAAAGCACAAAACATTACACCAAAACATGACAATATAAATAATGAATTTGAAATCACAGCTCTTAAACAAGAAAAAGATGATGCAGAAGCAACAATTCAATTAATGGTAGACCGGGTTAAGTCATTAATCTAATTTAAGTGTTTGTTTTACATCAAATCTTTATCATATTTATTTATAAATCAACTAGATTATATTTTCAGACAATTAAATAATGAAAGGACTAAAAATGGCTTATGCACGAATAAATACTATAACTTTTTCTTCAGAAGAGGCGGCTGACGAATTGGAAGCCAACTATGCATCAACCGCACCATCAGGATTCCCCGAAGCACAACTACTTGTTGCGGTAAGAACTGGTCCACTTACAGCTTCCTTAACATCAATTTATGAAGATAAAGCTGCCTTTGATAGATCAGCTGATGAGCGCTCACGTCGTATGAAAGTTAATGGACACTTAATGGATTTAGTTGATGTTCAAGAAGGTGAAGTATCATTATTTTATACAAAATAATGTATTGTTGCTAAAACTATTATACGAGGAATATTAAATTCTTATATATTTACCCTCTGTAAACTAAAATTTATTTTCCAACAATAATAGCTTACAGTTTATTAAGTATTTCGTACAAATAATGCTTTATGAGTTTGCTTGTCTCACTTTATCAGCAGCAGCTTTGTCAAACTTAATATCATTTGTCTCAAAAAGAGTATCAAGTTCACCTGAAAGCATCATATCAGTTATAATATCGCAGCCACCGACGAACTCACCTTTTACGTACATCTGTGGAATAGTTGGCCAATCAGAAAAATCTTTTATTCCTTGCCTAATATTCTCATCGTCTAAAACATTAATATCTAACCAGGATATGTTTAAAAAATTTAATACACCTGCTATACGGCTTGAAAAACCACATTGAGGCATTGATGAAGTGCCCTTCATAAAGAGAACGACATCATTATCGGTAATTGTTTCTTTTATAGTTGCTTGAGCTGTATCAGACATAATTTTTCCCTCATTGATTTACTCACATCTAGTTTAGATTGATTAGTATGCAAGACTTTTAAGTTATTCATAATTTAAACATCTTTGACTTTTGTTGTAAGAGCTAATGCATGTAGTTCGCCATTGGGGCCATCCATTTTTCCTTTTAAAGCCGCAAAAACCATACGATGTTGAGCTATCATTGATTTACCTGCAAACTGAGATGAGGCAACAATAGCAGACATGTGAACACCATCGGCACCATCAACCTTAACTTCTGCATCTGGAAAAGCTTCTTTAATTAAATTTTCAATAACTATTGCGTCAATTGCCATAAATTTACTCCAATCTAATGTTTTTTAGCTTACTAATGATTTTAATACTGTTTCATGTGCATTCTTAACATCAATGAAATCAATACTTGCTTCACCTAATTTTATTTTGTCCCCACCGAAACTACCAATAAGTTGTGCCGGAATACCAGCAAGATCAGCAGCTTTTATTAATGCGTCGCTATCTTTACAAGCTAAAATATATCTTCCTTGGTCTTCTCCAAAGAACCATCCAGTATCACCACCCAAAAGAGAAACACCAAATCCTGCAGAAATTGACATTTCAGTTGCAGCGATTGCTAAACCGCCATCAGATACATCATGTGCAGCTGTTATAATGTTTGATCTGTGGCTTGCGCGTACAAAATCACCAGCAATTTTTTCTGCATTAAGGTCAACAAAAGGTGCATCGCCTTCCTCACGGTCAAATAATTCTTTCATTATTGCTGACTGACCTAAGTGGCCATTTGTTTTACCTATTAAAACTAAATTATCACCACTATTTGGAGTGAATTGTATTATCTCACTTAAATCATTTAATAATCCAACGGCACCGATTGTTGGGGTTGGTAAAATAGCACTTCCATCAGTTTCATTATATAGTGAAACATTCCCAGATACTATTGGCATGTCTAGAATTAAAACAGCCTCTGCTATTCCCTTAATGCAACCAACAAATTGACCCATTATTTCAGGCTTTTCAGGATTGCCGAAATTCATATTGTCAGTTGTGGCCAATGGTTTGGCTCCAGTTGCTGACAAATTTCTATAGGCTTCTGCCACTGCTTGTTTACCACCTTCAAACGGATTAGCCTTACAATATCGGGGTGACACATCGGAAGTGAATGCTACTGCTTTTGTCGTTCCATGAATACGTACAACACCTGCGTCTGAACCTGGATGGACAAGTGTATCTGCCATGACCATTGTATCATATTGCTCGTAAACCCATGATTTTGAACCATAGTTAGCACTGCCTATAATTTTCAAAAGACCTTTAATCGGATCTACATTTGGAATATTAACTAAATCTGCGGCTTTAGGCGTCTCTACCCAAGGCCGATCATATTCCGGAGCTGTACCTGAAAGAGCTTTTAGGGGCAGATCTGCTTTTATTTTACCATTGTGTAAAACGAGAAAACGATCTTCTGCAATAGTCTCTCCAACTATTGCAAAATCTAAATCCCATTTTTCAAATACAGAGCGTGCTTCACTCTCAAGTTCTGGCTTCAATACCATCAACATTCGTTCTTGGCTTTCAGAAAGCATCATTTCATATGCAGTCATATTTTCTTCACGTTGCGGCACATCTTCAAGGTTCAATTTGACACCCAAATTTCCTTTATCACCCATTTCAACTGCGGAACAAGTTAAGCCGGCTGCACCCATGTCTTGAATTGAAATAACTGCACCTGTTTGCATTAATTCGAGCGTTGCTTCCATCAATCTTTTTTCAGTAAATGGATCACCCACCTGAACTGTTGGACGTTTATCTTCGATTGTGTCATCAAATTCTGCTGATGCCATTGTTGCACCACCAACGCCATCTCGGCCTGTTTTTGCTCCAAGATAGACAACAGGCATTCCTACGCCCGATGCTGCTGAATAAAAAATACTATCTGTTTTTGCAATTCCTGCAGCAAAGGCATTTACTAAACAATTACCATTATATGCTGAATGAAATCTAACTTCTCCTCCAACAGTTGGAACTCCAAAGCAATTTCCATACCCTCCAACACCTTCAACAACCCCATTTATTAAACTCTTTGTCTTTGGGTGATTGAAATCTCCAAAAGATAAAGAGTTCATTGCTGCAATTGGCCGAGCTCCCATGGTAAAGACATCTCTTAATATACCACCTACACCAGTTGCTGCACCTTGGTATGGTTCAATATAAGATGGATGATTGTGGCTCTCCATTTTAAAAACGATTGCATCTCCATCTCCAATATCAACTATACCTGCGTTTTCTCCTGGTCCACAAATAACTTGTGGTCCTGTGGTTGGTAGTGTTCGCAACCATTTTTTTGATGACTTATAGGAACAATGTTCATTCCACATTGCTGAAAAAATACCAAGCTCTGTATATGTTGGAATTCTACCAATTATGTCAATTAATCTCTTGTATTCTTCTGCATTTAAGCCATGAGATTCAATCAATTCTTGCGAAATTTCAGGTTCGATAGTCATAATAAGCCTCAATAAGGATTCTTTGATTTCTTTTAAGCGTTCATTGCTATAAGTAAAAGGCCCTTGAACGATTGCTTTAATAAATTTTTGTTAAAAAAAATGGCCGAGCTAAAAGCTCGGCCAAAGTATAACAGGGAGGTTTAAGATTTAAGGAATATAAGCTCAACTCAAATCTTAATCGCTCTTTAAAATTAATTTTATATCTACACCAGTACTTATAAATGCATACCCGATATGCATTTTTATCATAGCTATTTAAAGACGTTTAATTTTAAACATTTTCAGATTTATGTAATCTATGAGTTTTTATTTCTTCTAGTACAAAATCTCTGAAGGCTTGAACTCTTTTTGAATGACGTAGCTCTTCAGGAAAGGCTAGAAATACAGGTATTTCTTTACTTTGATCGTCTGGAAGTACTCGAACAAGTTCCGGAACCTCGTCTGATACATAATCTGGTAATACACCAATGCCTGTATCATGAAGGACTGCTTGTAAAACCCCAAAATAGTTATTTAAAGTTAAATTAGAGCCGTGATTTTGTTCTAAAATTGGCTTAAACCATGCAATTGACTCATTTACTTGTTTGGCTTCAAGGCCCTGAGTTACTAACCTGTGAACATCTAATTCATCTAAATTAGTTGGTGTACCGTGCTTATCAAGATATTTTTGTGTTGCATATAAACGCATTTTTACATTCATGAGGCGACGTCTGACTAAGTCTGCCTGACTTGGCTCTTTCATTCTTATTGCTACATCTGCCTCGCGCATTGGTAGATCTAAAACACGTTCTTCTAATATTAAATCAATATTAAGGTCAGGATATTGGTCATATAATCGATTTATCCTTGGCGCTAACCATAATGTACCAAAGCCTGTAGTTGTTGTAACTCTTAATTCGCCAAAAACTTCATCTTCACTATCACGAATTCTTGCTTCAGCAGTTTCAAGTCTTTTAGACATTTGTGAAGTGGCTTCATATAATAATTCGCCTTGTTCAGTAAGGATTAAACCCCTGGCATGTCTGTGGAATAATGTAACATTTAATTTCTCTTCTAATGCTCTTATTTGCCTACTAACTGCAGATTGTGATAAATGTAATACATCTCCAGCATGAGTTAAACTTCCTACATCCGCAACCGAATGGAATATTCTTAGTTTATCCCAATCCATCTTACTGTCCTTATATTGTCTGTACTTTAAAAGCTATGCGTTACATGCATACCTTACAGTTAAAATATTAGTAAACAAGCAAATATTCTATATTTTTTTGATAAAAAAACTTTTACAATTATTTTCATCGATAACCTTTAATAATCTATGCCCTTGTTCAGAGCAGAAATGTGGAAAATCAATTGTGGCTGCTGGGTCGTCCGCCAAAACATTTAGGATCTCTCCACTTTGTAAATTTTTTAGTCTTTTTTGTGCCTTAAGTACTGGAATAGGGCATAGAGAGCCAATAGCATCGAGTTGATCATTAAAATTCATGTATAAATTCCTTGAAATTAATTAAAAAAACCTAAATCAAGCCTTATAAACGGGTGGTTAAAAACTTTTAATAGAGTAATGTTAGGTATGTTTGGTATAGATATTATAGACGCTGGTTTGATTCCTTCAATGTTAATTGCATTAATTGCTGGTATTTTTAGCTTTTTGAGTCCATGTGTTTTGCCCATTGTTCCACCATATTTAGCTTATATGGGTGGTATTTCCATGCAAGAAATGGAAAATGATAAAAGTACGCGTCGACACACCGTAACTTGTGCATTATTTTTTACATTAGGTTTATCTACAGTATTTATTTTATTGGGTATTGCAGTTTCTGCACTTGGACAATTTATGTTACAAAATCAAGATTGGTTTGGGCGTTTATCAGGCCTTGTTATTATTTTATTTGGATTGCATTTCATTGGTTTAATAAAAATTCCGTTTTTGTATAATGATCTAAGAGTTGATGCGGGAGACAGAGGTGGTAATGCTTTTGGTGCATATATACTTGGGCTTGCGTTTGCATTTGGTTGGACGCCATGTATTGGTCCTATATTGGGCACAATATTATCTTTAGCAGCACAAGAAGCGTCATTCACTCGGAGCTCTATATTGATGGCACTTTATGCAATAGGCTTGGGTGTTCCTTTTATACTTGCCGCAGTATTTATAAACAATGCTATGCGAGTTATGAAGCATTTCAAACGGCATATGAGAAAAGTAGAAATTTCCATGGGAATACTGTTAGTTCTTATAGGAATAACACTAATATCTGGCAGCTTTTCTGCTATTTCATTCTGGCTTTTGGAAAATTTACCATTTTTAGCTGCCATTGGTTAATTTTTAGATGAACACTTTAAGATTATATATTCTAGTATATACAATCTTATTGCAGATGCTAATCCTATATCTGTACCTCTGAAGCTATCAATATCACTTGCTAATTCATTTAATGCTATATTTTTTTCTTCTGCAATCAGTTTGAATTGATACCAAAACGGATCCTCAAGGCTTACACTTGTACGGTGCCCTTTAAGGGTAAGAGAATGTTTTTTTGGTCTATCAAATTTCTTCATTAATTATTACTAAACAATAAATTTTTTAAAGTTCTTAACTACATGTTATTAATAACTATTTTGGCCCAAGCATTTCGTTTGGTTTCACTACACGGTCAAAAGTTATTTCATCAACAAAACCTAGTTTTATTGCTTCCTCTTTGAGAGTTGTTTTGTTTTTATGAGCAGTTTTTGCAACTTTTGTGGCATTATCATACCCAATTTCTGGAGCTAATGCGGTCACAAGCATTAAGCTATCCCACATTAAGGATGATATCCGGTCTTCATCAGCTAAAATTCCTACAATACAATTATCATTAAATGAAACTGAGGCATCGCCAAGTAATTGAATTGATTGAAGAACATTATATGCCATCATTGGTTTATATACATTTAGTTCGAAATGGCCCTGTGATCCTGCAAAGCCAACAGCTGCATCATTTCCAAATACATGAGCGCAAACTTGTGTTAATGCTTCACATTGTGTTGGATTTACTTTTCCAGGCATTATGGAAGAGCCTGGTTCATTTTCAGGGAGTATTAATTCTCCTAAGCCACACCTTGGGCCTGAGCCCAATAATCTTATATCGTTGGCAATTTTAAATAGGCTTGCTGCCAGTGTTTTAAGAGCACCAGACATTTCAACCATTGCATCATGAGCAGCTAAAGCTTCAAATTTATTTGGCGCTGTTATAAATGGCAGACCAGTGATTTGAGCCATATTTTTTGCTACAATTTTATCCCACCCTTTTGATGTGTTTAAACCAGTACCAACAGCTGTACCACCTTGAGCTAGGGGATAAATGTTAATTAATGCGTGCTTAATTCGAGCAATTCCTTGCTCCAATTGGAATGCATATCCTCCAAACTCTTGGCCTAATGTTAACGGTGTTGCATCTTGAGTGTGAGTTCTTCCAATTTTAATTATATTTTCAAATTCTTTTGCTTTTTTCTCCAATGATTTATGAAGTTTTTCAATTCCAGGAATTAAAATTTCGTTTGCTGATACTGCAGTTGCAATGTGCATTGCAGTTGGAAATGTATCGTTTGAAGATTGTCCCATATTACAATGGTCGTTTGGATGAATGGGGGATTTAGATCCAACTTCACCTCCTAATATTTCAATGGCACGGTTTGAAATTACTTCGTTGGAATTCATATTTGATTGAGTGCCTGAACCTGTTTGCCATACAACAAGTGGAAAATGGTCATCCAATTTACCTTGAATTACTTCATCGGCAGCAGATATAATAGCATTAGCTAAATCTGTTGGTATTTTACCAGCTTCATTATTGGCTTGTGCACATGCTTTTTTTATAACTCCTAATGCTCTAATGATTGCTATTGGTTGCTTTTCCCAGCCAATTGGGAAGTTCATTATAGAACGCTGTGTTTGTGCACCCCAATATTTATCACTAGGCACTTCTAATGGGCCAAAACTATCTGTTTCTATGCGATTTTTAACCATAATCTTTCTCCAATAGATTTTATGAATTTCTATACGTAGATAGTTAAAGGTTTACAATGAATTGAAATTTATTTTTTCCTAAAGCTATCAAGACTCACAATTTCTGCATCTTTTTTTTCATCATCATCTTCATCTATTATGACCATTTTACTTTCTGGTATTTGATCTTGGTTATCATCTTTAAAGCTTAAACCAAATTCTACAGATGGATCGACAAAAGTAGAAACTGATGCCCATGGGATAGTTAAATTTTCTGGGTTATCTCCAAAATTTAATGTTATTGAAAAGTTATTATCGTTTACTTCAAGGTTATCAAACCAATGCTGAATAACTATTGTCATTTCTTCTGGGTACCTTTCTTTAATCCAGTCAGCTATTATTACGCCATCTGATTGTGTATTAAACGTAATGAAATAGTGGTGGTTTCCCGGAAGACCGTCTTTTGAAATGTTTTTAAGTACATCAATCATTAGGCCCTGCATGGCTTTTTGCATCATATGGGCATAGTTAATACTATCAGTCATGTCATTTTTGGTCCTAAATAAACTAATTTTTGATATTAAGGAATTATCAGATATTTAAAAGAGTTAATCCATATCATGATTTAAAATAAAATATATTTTTTAGAATAAAAGTATATTTTATCATTAAAATGCATAAACTTAGCTTTTTATCTCTTTGATTTTAAAATATTTTTATAAGTGGAGGTTTCTGTTGCCAGGTACCTCCGAACCCCGCTTAGACCGCAGGCCTAAGACTTAAGGTTCCAATTTTTCGGACCGCTTACGCAGCCAAAGCCATCGGTGCTTTGTTGTCATTTGCAACTAGCTTAAATGGGTCGATAACAGCGACACCGCACCGGGCAAAAGCTAACATCTTTAGACGTCCGTCGATCCTATTTCGACCCCAAAGTCCACAAATGATGGATAATGGTGGAGTCGCCGGGTACCGCCCCCGGGTCCGATCCGCTTATTACATGCGCGTTTATTACCATAGTCTCAAATGAGACAGTTTCTTTATAGCTTTTTATTTTCTTTTATTAAAGTCCATAAAGTTATTTCTATTGTGAAGTTTTAAATTTTTTTTTGAGAAATTATAATATGATATCAATATATAATGGTTCAAATTTGATTATATACCCTATATGTTGTGCCAGATAATTCATAAATTTATTTATATAAAAAATTAATTTATACTAATATGAGAAGATTATGAGGCAATTAAAGTATGATTAAAGCAATACTAGCATGTGATGAGGAATGGGGAATTGGTAAGGATGGTGACTTGCCTTGGCCTCATAATCCCGCAGATCTTAAGTGGTTTAAAGATAATACAGTAAATGGTATTGTTGTGATGGGTAAATCCACGTGGGATAGTTTGCCCCGTAAGCCTCTTCCAAAAAGAAAAAATATAGTAGTAACTCGTACCAAATTAGATTCTGCAATAAATGACTGTGAGTTTATTGATTTTTCTAACATAAAATTTAAACTTTTGGATATGAATAGCTCTCAAAATATTTGGGTTATTGGTGGTGCTAAATTAATAGAAGGTTTGTTTGGAATAATTGATGAGTTTCATCTAAGTCGAATTAAAGGTATTTATAATTGTGATACATTTTTGCCAGGAAAATTAATCAAAGAACAATATTTTTTAAGCAAAAGTAATATGGTAGATGGTGTTAATTTTGATATATGGTGTAAAAAATGAAGCAATATTTAGACGCACTAAAATATATTTTTGAAAGTGGCGAAGAAGTAAGCGATCGAACTGGTGTAGGGACACGAAGCGTATTTGGTTATCAAATGCATTTTAACCTTAACGATGGGTTTCCTGCAGTAACAACCAAAAAACTTGCGTGGCGTAGTGTTATTGGTGAGCTTCTCTGGTTTTTGGAGGGAAGCACTGATGAAAGAAGGTTGGCTGAGCTTACATTTAACAAAGATCGCAAAGAGCTAATTGATAAAAAAACAATTTGGACTGCTAATGCAGACGCGCAGGGAGTTGAATTAGGCTATATTAATGATGATTTAATAAAACAACTGGGCCCAGTATATGGCCATCAATGGAGGTATTTTGATGGTCAGGGTGATAATATAAAAGATAAAGCTGACCAGATTGAATGGTTGATTAAAGAAATAAAATCTAACCCTGATAGTCGAAGGTTGATACTTTCTGCTTGGAACCCAAATCAAATAAATCAGATGGCACTTCCACCTTGTCATACATTGGCACAATTTAGGGTAATGAATGGTAAATTAAGCTGCCAACTTTATCAAAGAAGTGCTGATATGTTTTTGGGGGTACCATTTAATATAGCTAGTTATAGCCTTTTAACTCACATGTTGGCGCAATTGTGTGAATTAGAAGTTGGTACATTTGTTTGGGTTGGTGGGGACTGCCATATTTATAGAAATCATGAAAAACAAGTTGCTGAGCAATTAAAGCGAAAATCACAAAAACTACCAAATTTATTCATGCCAGAGTTTAAAAATCTATCTGAATTATTAAAAACAAGACCAGAAAATTATATTTTGGAAAATTATAATCCTTTAAATAGTATAAAAGCACCGATGGCTGTATAAATTTAATTTTAATAGAAAATAACTAAGTAATTAAAAACGGCGCCACATAGGCGCCGTTTTTAATTGATTTCTTTATTATTAAATAACTACGTTATTAAGCTAGTGCAATATTTGTTGCGTTTTGCTTACCGTTGTTACCTTCTTCTAGTTCATAAGAAACTTTTTGATCATCTTCTAGACCTTGAAGGCCAGCAGCTTGAACAGCTGTGATATGTACAAATACATCAGCTCCTCCATCTGCAGGTGCGATAAAGCCGTAGCCTTTTGTTCCATTAAACCATTTTACTGTACCGTTAGGCATATTAATCTTCCTTTATTACCACACGCGACATGCTGTGGCTTGGTGTGCTTGTGTCAGAAATCAGCAGACAACACTAAGGAAGAAAGCAGATTGGTGATTGAATTGGCATCACAATCCCCCATTTAATGGTTTTTGCCCAAATAAGCAAGTGTTAGGTTTTTCGTCTATAATTTGAGTTAAAATAATGAAATAAAAATTGTATTTTGATAATAAAATTCCATTTATTAATGTATGAAATAAAAACACATGCTTTTTCGCATTAAACTTTAATTTAAATAATATTCTGATTATAATTTCCTTTATATTCACATAATATATATTTTGTGAGATATACGTAAAGTGATAAATAATGAATATATATGGATTAAAGAACTGTGATAAGTGTAGGTCTGCTTTAAAGGCCTTTAAAAATGCAGGTCATATGGTAACTTTTATTGATGTAAGGGTAGATGGAATTCCTTTAGACATTTTATCTAAATTTTATAAAGAATTTGGAAACGAATTGATTAACAATCGTTCGACAACTTGGAGGGAACTACCTGAAGATGATCGAAAATTAAACCCTCTTGATTTATTACTTAAATATCCAACTGTCATGAAAAGACCAGTAATTGATAATAACGGAAATCTTCAGCTTGGTTGGAATAAACTAACTGAAAAAATGTTATTGAGTTGATTTAATTCGGTATTTTAGAATTATCCTACAAATGCTTTTTCTACTACAAAATGTGATGGTGAAGAATTTGATCCTTCATTCATTCCCGCCGCATCGCAAATTTTCTTAATGTCATTATTTAAATCAATTGATCCACAAACCATTAGCCTATCTGTCTCTGGGTTTAATGGTGGGAGATTTAAATCTTTTGAAAGTATTCCATCAACTAATAATTTGGTAATACGACCCATATTAATTGAATTTTCACGAGTTGTAGTGGGGTAATAGGTTAATTTATCTCCAATGAATTCACCAATTAATGGATCCGTAGGCAGGGAATTTACTAATTCTTTACTGTAATCCAGTTCGGCTAAATCCCTACACGTATGACAAAGTATAACTTCATCATATCTTTCATATAAATCAGGATCTCTAATTAAAGAAGCAAAAGGCGCAAAGCCAGTTCCTGTAGCAATAAGGTAAATGCGTTTAGCTGGTAATAATGCATCTAACACTAAGGTACCAACTGGCTTTGGGCGAACTATTAATTCATCACCAATTTTAATATTCTTAAGCTTAGATGTTAGGGGGCCATCTTCTACTTTGATTGAGTAAAATTCTAATTCATCATCCCAACTTGGAGAAGCTATTGAGTACGCTCTTAATAGGGGTTTATTGTTATCCTCCATTAGCCCTATCATCACAAACTCACCACTTCTAAATCTCAGGCTTTGTGGCCTTGTAACTCGAAATGAAAATAGTCGGTCAGTGTAATGCCTTACGGATGTAACTGTTTGAGTGTGAGGTGCTATTGGTCTAGTGGTTATCAATTTTTTTAATCTCTATAATTTAATAATTGAGTTAGCCTAAATAAAATTATTTTTCTATCTTATTTTTATTTAAAGTTTATAAAATTTTTATATAATATCTTATATTGCAATATAGAATATTATTCTATATTTAATTACATTAACGCTTTATATTAAGAATATTTTTCTGTATATATTATATATAAAGTATTTATTTGCTGAAAAAGGGGATATTTAAGAGTGGCTTTCCAATTGGATAATATAGATAAAAAAATACTTAAAGAATTACAGATGGATGCGTCTCAATCTTTAGAAGATATAGCAAAAAAGGTTGGTGCCTCTAAAACACCTGTTTGGAACAGGATCAAAAAATTAAGAAAAATTGGAGTTATCAAAAGTCATACAGTAATTCTTGATCCAATTGAACTTGGATTAGAAGCGTGTTTTTTCGTTCTTGTCAGAACTTCTGAACATGAAAAAGAATGGCAAGATAAGTTTTTAAATGCTCTTGTAAACCGGGAAGAAGTATTGGAAGCGCATCGCTTAGCTGGAGATATTGATTACATTTTAAAAGTCAGGGTAACAAATGCAAAAGCTTATGATAAATTTTATCAAGCATTAATATCTGAAGTGAAGATTTTTAACGTAACGGCATTGTTATCAATGGAAGAAATAAAATCCACACATAAATTACCTGTATAATACATTAAAATTTTAACTGAGTGTTTCGCAAAACCTTTTGATCCGCTTACATGCTTCAGTAAGTTCTTTTTCTGAAGTCGCATAGCTCACACGGAATGCTGGAGATAAACCGAATGCTGATCCAAAAACAACGGCAACTCCTTCTGAATTAAGTAATTCGGTAGCAAAGTCTTTATCTGATTTTATTTTTATTTTATTATTTGTTGTTTTTCCTATGAGCTCTTCAATTGATGCATAGATATAAAATGCCCCTTGCGGCTTTGGGCACTTGATACCTTTAATCGAATTTAAAATATTCAGAACTATATTCCGCCGATCTTGAAATATATTATTATTTTTAGATAAATAATCTTGATTACCATTTAATGCCTCTACAGCTGCCCACTGAGCAATTGTATTCGGGTTTGAGGTGCTTTGTGATTGTATAACTGCCATTGCTTTAACTAACTTAATAGGGCCAGCTGCATATCCAATCCTCCAACCAGTCATTGCGTGCCCCTTAGAGACGCCGTTTGTGGTTAGGGTTCTGTTAATTAAACTGGGCTCAACTTCAGCTGGTGTGCAAAACTCAAAGTCATCATATGCAAGATGTTCATACATATCATCTGTCATAATCCAAATATTTGGATAACGCTTTAATACATTTGTTAGTGCTTTTAATTCACTCCAGTTATATCCTGCACCCGTTGGATTCGATGGAGAGTTAAAAATAAACCACTTGGTGTTTGGTGTAATTGCGGCTTCTAAATCTTTAGCTGTTAATCTGTAATTATTATCAAAGTTTGCTTCAGCAATCACAGGTGTTCCACCAGCTAATTTTACCATATCAGGATATGAAACCCAAAAAGGGGCAGGAATAATGACTTCATCACCAGGATTTAATGTGGCTAATAGTGCATTAAATAGAACTTGTTTGCCACCAGTTGAAACTATAATTTGGTCTTTTGAGTAGGTTAAATTATTATCTCTTAGGAATTTATTGCATATAGCCTGTTTAAGTTCTGGCATACCATCAACAGCTGTATATTTTGTTTTCCCCTTATTTATTGCATCAATTCCTGCATCTTTAATATTGCGTGGTGTATCGAAATCAGGTTCGCCAACACTTAATGATATTATATCTAAACCATTAGCTTTAAGCTCTTGAGCTCTGGCAGTTATTTCCATCGTTGGAGATTGCTTTATACGCAATAGATTTTTTGAAAGAAAAGTCATCATTTATACTTTGTTTCATATGATAATTAACTAAAATTTTCCTTTGATCAAGTTGTCCTTTTTACTTGACCTTAACTTTTTTCAAAGCATCTTAGGGTAAACAGGAAAATTTCATGGAAGATCATCCAACTAGGCTTAAAAGATTGCGCATGAGATCATGGCACCGAGGTATTAAAGAAATGGATTTAATATTAGGAGGATTTGCCGATAATGAAATGTCTAAATTATCAATAGAAGAGCTAAATGAACATGAAATAATGATGTCAGAGAATGATCATGACCTATATAATTGGGTAAGTGGAAAGTCCGAAATTCCACCTGAGTTAAGAAATGCAATAAATAGAATAACAAAATATTTTATAAAAAATAAATAATCAAAAACCTATCAAATACGTATTCCATTTTTTGAATTCTTGTTGTAAATTAAAAATTAATTTGGTATGCATACTTAAGTAAATAAAAAAATGTTATAACTGCGGCGTTTTGGAACTTAATTTTTACGAGTAATTAGTTTAAGTAAAAATTAATAATATATTGGACTAAAGAATGAACTATGATCATCAAATAGATAACGCCTTAAATGTTTTACACTCAGAAGGTAGGTATCGTGTTTTTCAAGATATCAGTCGAATTAATGGTCAATATCCAAAAGCTAATTGGGTTAAAACAGACGGTACACAAACTGAAATAACAGTATGGTGTGGAAATGATTATCTTGGAATGGGCCAAAGTCCTGAAGTAATTTTGGCACTAAAACAGAGTATTGATAGTGCTGGAGTTGGATCTGGTGGAACAAGAAATATATCTGGTAACACCATATATCACAAAGAATTAGAAAAAGAATTAGCAGACTTACACAACAAAGAGGCTGCTTTATTATTTACCTCTGCATATAATGCAAATGAAGCTACCTTGTCAGCATTACCTAAATTATTTCCCAATTTAGTTATATTATCTGATGAGCTTAATCATGCTTCAATGATCGAGGGTATAAGACACGGAAACTGTGAAAAACAAATATTCCGACATAACGATGTAGAACACCTAAGAAATCTACTCGAAAATATAGATCCAAGTAGGCCAAAAGTTATAGCTTTTGAGTCGTTGTATTCAATGGATGGTGACTTTGCTCCTGTCAAAGAAATATGTGATTTAGCGGATGAATTTAATGCTTTGACCTATATAGATGAAGTTCACGCAGTTGGCATGTATGGCCCTAAAGGGGGTGGTGTGTGCGAAATGTTGGATTTAACAGACCGTATTGACATATTTAATGGTACCTTAGCAAAAGCTTACGGTGTAATAGGTGGATACATTGCTGCAAGCCCTAGATTTGTAGATGCTATTCGTTCCTATGCACCTGGATTTATATTTACTTCATCTTTACCACCGGCGCTTGCAGCTGCTGCATCGCAATCTGTTCGACTATTAAAAGAAAACAAAGAAATTAGAAAAAAACATCAAGATATAGCAAAACAATTAAAGTTAAGATTTCGTGGACTAGGTCTTCCTTTAGATGACCATGGCAGTCATATTGTTCCGATACATGTTGGCGATCCAGTAAAGTGTAAAATGATTTCTGATAGATTGCTTAATGATTACGGTATTTACGTTCAGCCAATTAATTTCCCTACTGTGCCTCGAGGCACGGAAAGACTAAGATTTACTCCATCACCGGTTCATACCCAAGAAATGGTTGATACTTTAGTTAACGCCATGGACGAATTATGGTCGCATTGTGAATTGAGTAGGCTAAAAACCACCGCTTAAATTGAATTTTAATACAGCAGTGCATAATATATATAAAATATGTATATTTAGCTGAAATTTCATTTACCCATATAGCGAATCAATTTGGCAAAAACTCGAAAAAAATTTGGAAAGATAATTCCTGGCTATCATACTGAGAAGTTGGAGCTAAAAGGATACGATTCTTATACAGTAACATTGGGTGATAAATTGCGCGGTGAGCGCGCTACTTTAGGTAAAACACTTGAAGATGTTGAAAGAGAAACAAGACTTCGTATTGAGTTTTTACTTGGTATAGAAAATGCAGATATTTCTGCTTTCCCCGCACCAAGCTTTATTGCTGGGTATGTTAGATCCTATGCTTCACATTTAAATATGGATCCTGAAGAATGTTTTATTCAATTCTGTAAAGAGAGTGGTTTCATCGGCTTACAGTCACAAATTAATGGTAGAAAAAAAAATAAAGTAGTAAAAGCAACAAAACATTTAGATGACCCAATTTTAAACCCGCAAATCCCAAAAAATAAAATACAGAATGGAAAATTTAACAATTTTTCAATTTCAGGATTATTTTCCTTAACAGCATTATTAATATTAATATTTGGTTTGGGATATGGTGGAGTTACTGTTTTGAATGAAGTGCAGAAGGTTAATCTTTCTCCATTAAATCAATTACCATCAATAAAAACAAATACACCAACATTATCAAATGAAAATAGTTTTTTTGAAAAAATAAACACAAATAATTTAAATATTGCAAGTAATGCCGATTTAGAAAATTTATATCGACCAACTGAATTAATATTACCACTTTTAACGCCAAGGGATGGACCGATTTCTGCAATAGATCCGTCAAGTTCTGGTGTATACGCTCAAGAAGACAAATCGCTAATTGATTTAGAAATCGAAACCAGTACTTTTAAAATAACGCAAGCACCACAGGTCACTGAAAAAGAACCAAAAGCAATTTATGTAATTGCTCAAAAGCCAGCTTGGGTACGTATATTTGAACCAAATGGGAATATCTTATTTGAAAATATTTTAGATACTGGACAAAGATATAAAGTTCCCAAATCAGCAAAATCTGCAATGTTACGCGCTGGTAATTCTGGTTTTGTTTATTTGATGATTGGGGATGATTTTTATGGGCCATTAGGAACTTCAACAGGAGTTGCTAAGAAAGTTAACTTGCAGTCTGAAATGATTATTGAGAATTATAAACTTGCAAAAACAAATTTAACTTTTCCTTTAAATCGGCCAATTAATAATAAGGTTATAGTACAGTCTATTGACTAATACTCTGTTGATGCCGCTGAGTATCTTTGTATTGTTTAATTAATTATATTTTGGAATTTTTGAATGAGTTTAAATACTATAAGACCTTGGCGTAACATTTATCGCCGTAAATCAAGAAAAATTTATGTTGGCAATGTGCCTGTTGGTGGAGATTCTCCTATTTCAGTTCAAACTATGACAAATACATTAACTCACGACATTAATGCTACTGTTAGTCAAATAAATGCATGTGCTGATGCTGGAGCAGACATGGTGCGTGTGAGTTGCCCTGATATAGCATCAACAAAAGCAATGCATGAAATTGTAAAAGAGAGCAAAGTTCCATTAATTGCTGATATTCACTTTCATTATAAGCGAGCTATTGAAGCAGCTGAAGCTGGCGCAGCTTGCCTAAGAATTAATCCAGGAAATATCGGTTCAAAGGAGCGAATTAAAGAAGTTATAAAGGCTGCCAAAGATTATGGGTGCTCAATTAGGATTGGTGTAAATGGTGGATCACTTGAAAAACAATTATTAGATAAATATGGAGAGCCTTGTCCAGATGCTATGATCGAAAGTGGAATGAATCATATTCGAATATTAGAGGATAATGATTTCCAAAACTATAAAATATCCGTCAAAGCATCTGACGTATTTATGTCAGCTGCAGCTTATCAAGGTTTAGCAGAAGCCACAGACGCGCCAATCCATTTGGGAATAACTGAAGCCGGTGGCTTAACAAGTGGAACTATAAAGTCAGCAATTGGCCTTGGAAACCTTTTATGGATGGGTATTGGTGACACGATACGTGTATCTTTATCTGCAGATCCTGTAGAGGAAGTAAAAGTTGGATTTGAAATATTAAAATCACTTGGATTGCGGCACCGTGGAGTAAACATAATATCTTGTCCATCCTGCGCGAGACAAGGTTTTAATGTTATAGAAACTGTTTCTGAATTAGAAAAAAGATTAGACCATATTAAAACACCGATGTCTTTATCGATTATTGGATGTGTTGTTAATGGACCAGGAGAGGCATTAATGACTGATGTTGGTTTTACAGGTGGTGGTGCAGGCTCTGGAATGGTTTATTGGGCTGGTAAACAAGATCATAAAATTGAAAATGAAAAAATGGTAGATCATATTGTTGAACTTGTTGAAACGCGTGCAAAAGAAATCGATGAAAAACAATAAAATATTATTGTTTAAATATTTATATTAATCATTCAAACATTTATTTGATATCTTGTTTTTGAAGTAGGAAAAATATTTAATGGTACCACAAGAAAAACTTGATCAAATATGTGCACGTTTTGCTTACCTTGAAGCCAAGATGGCTGATGGTTCAGCAATTGATGAAATTGCAAAATTATCAAAGGAATATTCAGACTTAAAGCCTGTTGTTGATCAAATTAATACCTATAAAAATATTATTTTTAATATATCTGAAACAGAAGAAATGCTTTTAGACCCTGAAATGAAGATATTAGCCGAAGAAGAACTGCCAAGCTTAAAAGCTAGATTGCCAATCATTGAACATAAACTTTTATTATCATTATTACCTAAAGATGACGCTGATAATAAACCAGCTATCATTGAAATTAGGGCAGGGACTGGTGGCGATGAGGCAGCATTATTTGCTGGTGATTTATTGAGGATGTATAATCGGTTTTGTGAAGATCAAGGTTGGAAATTTGAAGTTGTTGAGGGAAGTGAAACAGAACTTGGCGGCTATAAAGAGGCAATTATTAATGTAAAAGGTGTCGGCGTGTTTGCACGATTAAAATACGAAAGTGGCGTTCATAGAGTACAAAGAGTTCCAACTACTGAAAGTGGTGGTCGTGTTCATACATCGGCTGCAACAGTAGCAATTATGCCAGAAGCAGAAGATATTGATTTGGAAATTCCTGCTAGTGACATTCGACTAGATACTTACAGATCTTCTGGTGCAGGTGGGCAACATGTAAATACAACTGACTCTGCTGTTCGTATTACTCATTTACCAACCGGATTAATAGTTACTAGCTCTGAAAAATCACAACATCGAAACCGTGAAATTGCCATGAATGTTTTAAGAACGCGCTTGTATGATTTACAGCGCCAACAAGCTGCAGATGAAAGAGCTGCAACACGAAAAGATCAAGTTGGCAGTGGTGATAGATCTGAACGTATAAGAACGTATAACTTTCCCCAAGGTCGAGTTAGTGATCATCGTATAAACCTAACTCTTTATAAACTTGATCAGGTTATGCAAGGGGACTTGAATGAATTTATTGATGCATTAACAGCTGATGATCAAGCAACAAAACTTTCAGAACTAAATCCATAATGCATTTAATTTATAAAGTTTTAGCTGAAGCTTCAAATGAATTAAAAGAAATTTCAGGAAGCAATTCAATTCGTGAGGCAAGGATCTTATTAGAATTTGTATTAAAAAATCAAGAAAAATTCTTAAACACAAATCATAACATTTCAAACAATGACTTTATTATTTTTCAAAGACTCATCAAGAAACGTTTAAAATTTCAACCGATCTCGCAAATAATTGGTGAAAGGTACTTTTGGAAAAATAAGTTTTTTATAAATTCAGATGTATTGGACCCTAGACCTGATACAGAAACTTTAATTGAGCATACTTTATCATTTGGAAGTTTTTTTAATATCTTAGATCTGGGTACTGGGTCTGGTTGTATAATATTAAGTTTGCTTGATGAATATAATGCAGCAATGGGAATAGGAGTTGATAAATCTAAAAAAGCTTTAAATGTTGCGCAAAAAAATGCTGAATTATTAAATTTAAATGATAGAGTAAAATTTCAGCTAGGTAATTGGTGTGATGGTTTGGATAATAAGTTTGATTTAATAGTTTCAAATCCACCATATATTTCTGAAAAAGAAATACTGGGTTTATCAAATGATGTAATAAACTGGGAGCCTCGTATTGCCTTAACGCCAGAAGGTGATGGATTAGGTGCATATAAGAATATTATAAATGGTGTTAAAAATATTTTAATACCAAATGGAAGGATCATATTTGAAATAGGACATGCTCAGGGCAATGAAGTTTCAAATTTATTAAAAAGTAATAATTTTAAGGAAATTAATATCGTTAAAGATATTAATAATAAGGATCGTGTTGTTTCAGCCTTATGGCGTTAGTAAAATTTTTAGAATTTATATAATATAATATTAAATATGTAAGTTTTGTCTTGTCATCATATGACAATCATTTATAAGATGAATTATGAAAGAGAAGGTTTTACCTCTTTCCAAGTCCATAATTAGGACATTAACACATTTTTGTGCTCTTCAATTACAATAAGGTATTTGCATTTAATGAGACCCTCTAACAAATCAAGATCTCGCAATAAGAATAATAATAATAACCGACGCCAAAATCTGGGAAATGTTATTAACCGTGTTTTTGATAGTTCTGGCCCTGAGGGTCGAGTTCGTGGAACACCTCAGCAAATTATTGACAAATATCAATCCTTAGCTAGTGATGCCATGCTTGCAGGTGATAGAATTGCTCACGAAAATTTTTTACAGCATTCGGAGCATTATTCCCGTTTATTAGTTGTTGCACAAAAAGAACTTGATGCAAAAAGAGAACAGCAACAAAAACAAAATGAAAATAAACCTCCTGTCAGTAATGCTGAAAAAGTAGATCATCAAGTTGATATAATAACTGATCAGGTTGAAAGTTTATCACCTAAAATTGATGAAAATCAACAAGTTGATGTTTCAGAAAATGCTCCACAACAAAAAAATAAAATACGACAGCCTAAGAAAAAAGTCATAGTTATAAATGAAGATTTACCAATAGTTTCAGAAGAGCAGAATATAGAGACTTAAGCTAATTTACGTGCAAGTGCACAGAATTTTTCCAACCCTATCTCTTCTGCTCTTTGAGTTGGTTTTATACTTACACTAAGTAGTATGTCTTCTATATCATTAGAAAAAGTTTTTAAGCATACACGCAACATTTTTCTACGTTGGTTAAATGCTGCAGCTACAACACGTTCTAAAACTTTAGCATCAGCTTCATAACGGGGTTTTTCCAAGCGTTCAATATGTACAACTGCAGATGTTACCTTAGGAGGAGGAGTGAACGCTTGAGGCGAAACCTCCATTACTATTTTAGCATTGCATCGCCATTGTACCAATAGCGCTAAACGACCATAAGCTTTAGAACCTGGAGTAGCTACAATTCTTTTTGCTACTTCTTTTTGAAACATTAACGTTAAGCTATCCCAGTAAGGTGGCCAATTTGTTGGTGTTAACCAACGAACTAATAATTCGGTACCAATATTATAGGGTAAATTTGCAATAACCTTTACTGGTCCATTCAAATAAACTTCAATATCTTCATTTAGAGCATCAGCATAAATTAATTCTAAGCGTTTATTATAATGGTTTTTTATTTGGTTTAAAGCTGGAGAAAGTCTTTCGTCTCTCTCTATAGCTATAACTTTCTTTGCTCCTGAATATAAAAGTGCTCTTGTTAACCCACCTGGACCTGGACCTATTTCTAAAATTGTATGTTTTGTTAAATCACCAGCCATTCTAGCTATCTTGCAAGTTAGATTTAAATCCAATAAGAAATTTTGTCCTAGAGATTTTTTTGCAGACAATTGGTGATCACTTATTATTTCTCTTAATGGTGGTAAACCATCTAAAGTCTTAGAACTCATTTTAAAGTCTTTCATTTGCAGTATTGTGAGCAAGTTCTAAAGCGTTAATTAAGCTCATAGGGTTCGCTTTTCTTGTACCAGCTAGTTCAAATGCGGTTCCATGATCTGGAGATGTTCTAATAAATGGTAGGCCTAATGTCATATTTACACCACCATAAAAATCAATCGTTTTTATAGGTATAAGAGCTTGGTCGTGATACATACAAATTGCTACGTCATATTGCTTTCTGGCCTCACTGTGGAACATAGTATCGGCTGACAATGGGCCAATGATATTTAGACCTTCATTTTTCAAGATTTGAACTGCAGGTTGGATGACATGAATTTCCTCATCACCGAAGGTACCATTTTCACCTGCATGAGGGTTTAAACCTGAAATGGCTATTCTTGGGTTAATTATGCCAAAATCATCTATAAGTGACTGGTTAGTTGTTCTGACAGTTTCAATTATTAGTTTTTCTGTTAAAAATTTTGATACATCATTTAAGGCTACATGAATTGTTATAGGTACAACACGCAACTTGTCGCATACCAACATCATAACTGATTTATCTAAATTTGCTAATTTGGCTAAAAATTCAGTATGGCCTGGGTACTTAAAATTACATCCGTCTTTTAGCACTTTTTTATTAATAGGATTGGTACATATCGAGCCAATTTCATTATTTTTCACCATACCTACGGCTCGTTCTATAACTTTTGTTGTTTCCAGAGCATTGCCTGGTTGAAATCCATTTAAAGTAGGTGTTTCAGGGAAGTCGTGATGAAGAACTGGCAAAGTGTCATCATCTAATTTGAAACAATCATTTGGATTATTAATTTCTATAAATTTTTGATTAAAATTTCGAATTTTTACATGGTTAATGTCTGCAATTAAGAAAAAAGGAATTTTATTTTTTAGTGCAGATTTAGCTTTGAAAGATATATCAATACCAATACCATTTGGATCACCACATGTAAGAGCAATTGGTAAATTCATTTTATTGTAATAAAGGCTTCGCCTTTTAACTCTTGTAGATATCTATTTGAAATTTTTGTAATTTTGTTATTAAATATTTTATTACGAATTATCTCTTGTGTATTTTTATCAATTTTTGAATTGCGTGAACAAAGCATCAGTAAATTAATATTACCATTCAAATCTTTAGATACTGTTGTTTCATTGATATCCAACGAATTTAATTTGTCAAAAACATAACTTGACAAATTATTTTCTTTTTCTTTGTAAATTTTCAAATTTATTTCATCAAATTTATTTTTTTTTGATTGTAAATCTAAGCAATTATCAACGTTTGATCTTATTTTATTAAATATTTTCAATTGTTTATCATATTTTAAAGGATTTGAAAATGTTAAGGAAATGTATTCTATTTCGTTTGATTTATTCTTTGATAATATTTCATCTACATCATATGCTGAATCAACGTCTCTTTGAGATATATCTATATTATTTATAAATTTCTTTTGAATGACTTTACGTCTTGTTAATCCTGCTTCAATGTAAGCTCTTAATGTATCTTCATCTATATTTTTCGATGCTAAATATTTTAATAATTCTGGTTTATTAAGATTACCTCTTTTTGCGAAATTATCTAATCCGATCTCCACATCTGACTCATTTGGTAAAACTTCTAATTCATTTCCTGAATATGAAAAAAGTCTTTCATCAATTAGAGAGTTGATAACGTCGTTCTTAGAAATGTTTTTTGCACCAAAAGTTTGCAACATCAATATTCGTTGAGAAATTTCATAATTTGTTATTATTTGATCATTAACTTCAACTGCTACTTCAAAGATATTTTTTGATTGAGAAAATGCAGCATTAGTAAACAGCATAAATGATAGTAATAATATTAATTTGAAATATTGCATTATTATTTACCCCGCACATCTATTATTGAATTTTTTATGATTAGTATTTGTACCAAGGCCAGATAAAAATACTTGCATGCCAATAGTCCTATCAATTTTATTTTCTTCACCATAATTTAATTCAAGAGAGAAATTTATTCTTGCACAATCGTTTTCAAATGAAATATCAAAATCTCCACTGATAGGAGAATGAGTGCTAAGGTTTTGCCTCCAATCAGCTCCAAATTTCCAATTATCATTAATAAAATAATTTGTTCTGATATTTACTTCATGTTGATGATTGTCAAGGCTAAGTACGCTCTGTTTATCTAGCCACACATACCCAAGATCAGCTGTGTATTTGTCTGAAAAGTATTGTATTCTTGTTTCATTTTTTGAAGCATCCATTGAGTCATCTAATAATAATCTTGTTAAAATATTAAAACTCTTTGGAAACTTTAGGTTAAATGCCCCAACATAATCTGAGTTTAAAGTATCTAATCCAGTGGATTTAGATGTATCAAATTGTTTTAAATCTTTTTGACGGAATACTCGACCAGCTGTTGTTGTAAATTCCCAACCATTTGGCTCGTACATAATGTATTTTCCACCAATATTAGCTCTTAAACCAGTTTCTATATTATCAAACCCTGGAAAACGATTTATTGAAAATAAATTAGTTTCCTCAAATTCTGCAGTTGTACTATCTGATGTATTTTGATCATTATTAACGTATCCTTTTATTTGATTTGGCGACCAAATAATTTGAGAAACTGGTTCAAACATATGTGTTTTTCTTAAGGAGCTCTTACTAAGGGGATAGCGGACTTCTAGCATAGCTGTAGGTATAGCATTTTTATAAAAATTATCTTCTGCTAAATAACCATTTCCCATTATTCGAGTTAAAGTTCCAAAATTTAATCCAGATGGCATTATCCAATTTCTTTTCCAGTCTAGTTTTCCACCAATTCTTGAGTAATCACCACTATATGAATTTGCAAGAGTGACTGATTGAGCTGTGAGGGCGTAATTTCCTCCAAAAATATTACTCTCATAGTTTTTTCTAAAATATATTTCTGGAAGTATTACTGGAACGTTTGGATCTTCCTCTTTAAATCCATCACCATTAAAATCTTTGTAGCGAAAACTTTGTGTAAATGATGTACCTAATTGAAAAAAGCTTTTAGAAGTAGTTTTATAAATATCAATCGAGTTTTTTAGCCGATCATCTTCTGGTTCAGCATAATCATAATTATTTTTAAATGGCTTTTCACCATTTGAAAAATCGATAGTATTTGCCAAATCAATCTTAAAGTCGGCAACATAATTACGTTTTAGAGAAAATGAACCATTTCCTTCAATAAAACCATTTAACCTTCCATAGTTTAAATCGTCTTTTAATGAAAATGCATTTGTTAAATCATAATATCCATTTTTCGTATATTGTCGAAATTCTGTTTCTAGTATGACGCTTTTTTTTGACATTATAAATGGAGTTATTGTTAAATCTTTATTATTATCTATTACAAAATAATAAGGTATTTTTGAAGAAAAACCTACTTTATCTGATGTTGAGAATTGAGGAACTAATAAGCCACTAGCGCGTGAAACCCCAGGCTCTGGAATATTTAATGCAGGTAAATATAACACAGGCAATCCAAGAAAATCTAATCTAGCATTTTTAAAGTATATTTTTTGTTTTTCTTTATCGTGGATTATTCTATTTGCTCTTATTTGCCAGAAAGGTGTTGGATTATTAGCACATATTTTGCATGTAGATGCTATAACGGTCTCAAATACATTCTGATTGTTATTCTTTTGATTTATAGACTGCGCTGATAATTGTAATTTATTATTTAAAATCGCACGAGCTCCTTTGATTAGCCCGTTTTTTAATTTTTTATTAATTATTGTATCATTATTTGAAGTGATTATATCGTTACCATCATTGATCGTAAATTTTCCAATTATCGATAATGTATCGAGTTTATTATTATATCTTATTTCTGATGTTTGTAATTTTGTATCGTTATAAATAATTTCTACGTTACCAGTAGCTATTAATATACCTGTTAACTTATCGTAAGAAATATTATCTGCTATCAAGTTAACAGGAAGTGTTTTCCCAACCAAAGGTTGTGATATTATTAAAAAGATACAGATCAAAATATATCTGAAATTGGAAAAAATATTTTTTATCATATTACCCATCTTCATAATGTAAAAATAAAGTTATTGCTACAAGCCCAGTAGATAAAATTGGGCTCCAGGTTGCAACAATCAATGGTATTTCACCTGAGCGGCCAAGTGTTGTAGAAAAGTTTTGGATAAAGTGAAGAAAAAATCCTGATGTAACTGCCATTAAAGCTGAAATACCAATGTTTTTTGATCGAGAATTTTGCAAAGTAAATACACATCCTAATAAAACCATTACTATAAATAAAAATGGTCTAGCATATTGCTCCATTTTTTTTGATTGATATTTTAATATTGAGAATCCAGATGATTTTACCTTTTGGATTTGATTGCCCATGTTCCAAGGTGAAATTGTTTCAGGAGATGCGTATCCATCTAATAATTGAGAAGGGGTTATCTTAGTTTTAACAATAAGGTTTTTAATTATTTCACTTGCTAAGATTGGATTGACTTTGATTTTTTCATCTGTCCATTTTATTGCAGTTATAAATAAGAACTCATCTTTATTTAATGATACATTTTTAGCAAAAAATCGATTTTTAATTATTCCATTTTTATCATAATCAAACATCGAAACATCGTGCAATAGTTGACCATTGTTAGATGTGCTAGAGGCTTTAATTATCTGATGACCATTTAATGAAGATTGACGCATCCAATATCCATTTTCATTTACAATTATTTTAGCAGCTTGATTGCTTCGGAGTTTATTTAGCTTTACATCATAGTATCCGATCATTTTGCCTGCAATTGGGTCCAGTAAGAAAATAGAGATTAGCCCTAAAAAAAATGCGGATATTAATACTGATAGTAAGCTCCGTAATGCTGATAAGCCTGATGCTCTTGATATAATAAACTCATTTGATCTAGTTAAGCTTATACTAAATGCCAAAGCAGATAACATTACAATTAAAGGCATTGCTAAAGATAGATATGTGGTAGTCCTTAATAAGCTGAGAATTAATGCATTCCGAATAGGATTTTCTAATCCATTTAATCTATTTAGATTAGTCAGAAAATCAAAAAGTAAAACTAGTAAAATAATCCCAAGAAGTACTCGAATAAATGAAACCAAAAAACGTTTTGTGAAATATATAGATAAAGTCATTTTAAATTCTACGCTTTAATCTAATCAAGCCAGTGGTGTTGTTAGATATTAGCCATAATGTTGTAGATATTAAGCCAAAGCATAATATTGGCGAGAAATATTGTGTGAACCATATGGAGGGATTATCAACCACCCAAGATTTGCTTGCTCCTCGCAAAAGATCCAATCCGGCCATGGTTAAAATACATAAAATAATTCTTAAAGAATAACCTGAACGGTTATAGCCACCTAAAAGTATCGCCATTATACCTAATAGAGGAAAAAGCATGGCTAAAAACGTTTTTGCATGCCTATCATGAATTAATGAAACTACCCTTCCAAGTCTTGGATCATCTTTTTTGATATTTATAATTTGATCTTTTAACTTTGAGGTGTTTGATCCCGAATAATTATTTCTATCGGAAACTATATCTCGCCTTAATTGGTCAAGGTTAAATACTAATGTGTCAAATTGAAGTAAGCTAAAATTACCTGATTTCTTATTATAACTTTGTGTGGATCCATTTCTTAAAAGAAGTGAATTTGAGCTTCCATTTGTTATCACTTGGCCATTTCTTGCAATGTGTGTGAGAGAAGTATCATTGTTAATTTGCTCTTCGATTAAAATTTCACTTAATTCACCGTTACTTCCTTTATCACCAAAGAAGAATGTGTATTTATTTTGATGTGAGATGAATTGGTCTGGCTTTATTATTTGTGTAATGTATTCACGTTTAATTCTTTCTTGTGTATCTAAAAACTTTGAATGAGAGAAGGGGCCTAAATTATGAACAACAATGAATAATAAAGATGAACAAAGAATACCAAACAACAAAAATGGCTTACTCAAACTTATGAATGAGCGCCCAACACTCATCATTACTAATAGTTCTTCTTCATTAAAGAGGCGGTTGATAATTAGTACACTAGCTAAAAATCCTGAAATTGGGATCGCTGTAATAAGTACTTTCGGTAGTAATAATAAACTTAATTCAAGTACTATATAGGCTGGTTGGCCATTTTCTGTAACTATATTTATTATTCCAAGCGCTTGATTCAGTAAAAGTATGCCAGAAATAATAAAACAAAAGAAAGCAAATGGTCCAATTAACTGCTTAAATAAATATCTATCAATTTTTGTCACGATTACCAGTTTATATTGAGCTTATATGTTTATTAGATAATAACTCATTTTTCTATGTAATAACAGCATTTTGTACTCTTGTATCTAAATTATGCATGGGTTTAAATGTACAAACAAACATAAGGAAATTGTTATGCCTATGCCAATACATCCAATCTTTAATGAACACTCATTGCAATCAATTGCTAAAGCAGAAGGTCTTGTTGTTATTTGCGCTGATGCAGCTGGAAGTTTTGGTCCCTCTGCAAAGCGAGTTAATCGATTAATGAAAGGAGCCCTCAGAAAATTTGCTGATTCTAAAGTTTTTGAAAAAATGGATGAGGGTGAAATTCAAAGGTTTCCTGCACCACTTGGTTTATTAGCGAATGCAGTATTGCTATTAAAAATGAAAAAACGACCGTCTGTTGAAATGGCTCAGAAGTGTGGTGCTAACATTGCAAAAGAAGCTGGAAAATCAAATATACATTTATTTGTTACAGCTAATGCTCGCGCAGCACATTTAGCATTCGGGATTGCGATGAGACGGTATAATTTTAACGAATATAAAACGAAAAACCAAACAGCTTTTGGTTCTTTAAATATATGCGTTACAAATGTATCAAAAACAGAAATTGAATATAATGATTTGGGGGCAGTTGTTGATGGAGTATTCTTTACTAGAGATCTAGTAAACGAGCCTGCGAATATTTTAACTACTTCGGAGTTTTCTAATCGATTAAAAGATTTAGAAAAATTAGGTTTGAAAGTTTCTGTTTTAGAAGAGGCTGATATGGAGGCACTTGGGATGTTTTCTTTATTGGGAGTTGGTATGGGCTCAGAAAGTCCATCTAAAATTGTAATTATGGAATGGTCCGGGGGTGGAAATGAAAGTCCATTTGCACTTGTGGGGAAAGGTA
>Ga0209534_10000490_pt1 | contig 45601 bp, 35 predicted proteins | sample COG_07_FD_184751 | JGI IMG/M metagenome (GOLD analysis project Ga0209534, IMG submission 184751) | Pelagic Microbial community sample from North Sea - COGITO 998_met_07 (SPAdes) (version 2) | ecosystem: Environmental > Aquatic > Marine > Neritic zone/Coastal water | place: Helgoland, sampling...
TGATGATGATGCTAAAGAATATGATGAGGAAGCCAGTCAGTCCAATGATGATGATGCTAAAGAATATGATGAGGAAGCCAGTCAGTCCAATGATGATGATGCTAAAGAAGATGGTGAAGAAGCCAGTCAATCCAATGATTATGATGCTAAAGAAGATGGTGAGGAAGCCAGTCAATCCAATGATCCAAAAAATGAAGCTATAGAATATTTAAAAACACTCATTTTAGATATAGAAAATAATTACACTGACAACGACATTCGTTTTGCAATAATAAAAGAGCTTGAAGTGACTCTTCGTTTTCATTCTTAAATTTAAAAAACATGTTTTTTACTTTATTTGGTATCTCCCAACTAAAGTAATTTAGTTTAGGCTCGCTTCGCTATTTAACATTTTTGGTGAACAATAGAAGGTCCACATTCATCATAATCTTCTTTGGTAATCCATTTTTCTTGGAACGTATTGAGAGAAGTTAAGATGGATCCACCAATCCATACACTATATTTTCTCTCTGGTGGTGCGATTACACGCACGTTTGTATTGGGTGGGCACATTGTTTTCAATTCTTTTGTCAACCTTTCACTGATTCCAGGATACATAGTGGTTCCTCCTGACAATACAATATTAGCAAACAAATCTTTACGCAAATCGATGTCACACTTCATGATTGTGTCAAACAAATAGGCATCAATTCCTTTGCTTTCTTTACCAATTAATGTGGGATTAAACAACACTTCCGGGCATCGAAATCGTTCATGCCCTACTGTAATGATATTTCGATCAGGCAATTCGTATTGCTTCTCCAATGCACCACTTTCTGCGGCTTTTTTCATTTCTTCTTGAAAATCGGATGCAATATAACAAAGGTTTTCTTTCATATCACGGACGATTTCTCGTTCAGCAGAAGAAGTAAAAGAATATCCACGTTCTGTCAAGATTTTCATCAAATACTCGGTCAAGTCTCTTCCTGCTATGTCTAATCTGGATACTGCATGCGGTAGAGAATATCCATCGTATACTGGAACTACATGAGTCACTCCATCTCCTGAATCCATTACTACTCCAGTCGTTCGGCCTGCAGCATACAAAGATAACACGGCTTGAATACTGACATACATAGAAGGGACATTAAATGTCTCAAACATGATTTGGAGCATACGTTCACGATTCGATTTCGGGTTCATGGGTGCTTCGGTCAACATAACAGGATGTTCTTCTGGGTTTACTCGTAATTCGTTGTAAAAAGTATGGTGCCATATTTTCTCCATATCATCCCAGTTTGTTACAATACCATGTGCAATGGGATATTGAATACTTAATACACCTCGTTTTACTTGCGCTTCGTCACCAATGTATGGTCCATTGTCTTCTATTCCTACCATACCAATATCGTGTTTAGCATGTCCTATGATGCACGGAAAAACGGCACGAGGAGCGTCATCGCCGGAAAATCCAGCTTTACACATTCCTGAGCCATTATCAATCACTAAAGGCATTGCATCTTCTATGAATTCCATAGTAAAATGTGTATAAAATGAACGGATAAATTGCTAAAGTAAATAGAACTCATTCTGGCGGGGGAACCTAAAGGTTCCCCCATACCCCCTCCGTTCCACATTATGCATTTTGTGAAAAACATATGTTCCCCCCTACCCCCTCCGTTCCACATTATGCATTTTGTAAAAAACAAATGTTCCCCCATGCCCCCCTCCGTTCCACTTATGCTTTTTGTAAAAAACAAATGTTCCCCCCTACCCCCTCCGTTCCACTTATGCTTTTTGTAAAAAAACATACATTTAGATTGAACCAATTCATAATGCTTCGCTCGGTGAAAGGTCGGGCTAAAGCCCGACCAATCTGTTCCACATACGTAGTTTCGCGTTTTATACTATTAGTATAATTAATGATACGAATAGTAGTTTGGTTTTAACGATGTTTTTTATTGGATTTTCGGCGTTTTTTTATAGTAGATTTTCTTTTCTGTTTTTTGTGTTTTCTTTTTCTTGATTTTTTTCCACCATTGATGCTGTTATCCAGTTTATTTATTATCTCATTATATACAGCGTTTACATTTTCCTCTACTCCTTTTTCATATATTCGGTGCACTGCTTTTAATTGATCATAAATAACTTTTTTTGTAATTTTTTTTTTATCATTATTTTTATTTTTATTTTTATTTTTATTTTTATTTTTAATTATTTCTATAAAATAATTCAGTGCTTCTTTGTATGTTTCATTATAATAAATAAAATTCTTCTTTTCCGTAAATGATATATCATATTTATTACTGAAGAGAGATTCTATAAGTAAACCTAATATGCTATATTTTTCGTTTTCTTCTTCATTATCGTCTTCTTCATTATCGTTTTCTTTATTATCGTTTTCTTCATTATCGTTTTCTTCTTCTTCATTATCGTTTTCTTTATTATCGTTTTCTTCATTATCGTTTTCTTCTTCTTCATTATCGTTTTCTTCAATAATTTCTTCAATCCAACCAGATTTATATTTATAATTATTAAGTAAATCTTTTTCAGAATTTAAAAATTTAAAAAATTCTTTATCTGTTTGTTTATACAATGCCGAATATGTAGGTCCATCAGTATAAAATGTTTTATCTTTATTATTATCAATTATTGATTTAATCTCATCTTTAATACCATTGAGTTCATTTTCAATGTTTACATTTTTATCATATTTTTTTGTTTCATAGTAATTACTAAATTTACCAACAATAAAATATTTTTTATAGAATTCAATATCAGCTTCTACCATATTTAATAAAAAATGGAGATAAGTATAACATGCAAAATTCTTTAAATTCTTACACTCAACCCAATCGATATATACATCAATAAATTCATACTTTTTTCCACTCCTTAAAACATATTGCTTATATAAATCTATATAATTAGTATCTCGATTTCGAAATAGTGCGATCATATTACGATAATATTTTAATTGTATCCTTGTTTTTTTATTATGTTCATTCATAAAACTATCCAAAGGACGAAAAACTATACAAAATATGAATACTAATTTTTTTATTTCTTTTAAGTTCAAATCCAAATCCAAATCAGTGTTTTGTGATTGCTCTTCTATTTTTTTTATATCCAGTTTTTTTTCTTTATTTAAATCTTTTAAATATGAAAATGGAAAATCAGAAAACAATTTGTTAAAAGATTTATAAAATTTATTTAATTTTTTTAGGGTATGTTTAATACTCGATGTTAGCTTTAATCGAGTATATATTTTCTTATCAATATCAGTTTGAATGTAATTCTTATCTACTAAAAAATCATACATATCTTCATCAGATACATTTTCATTACTCATTTCTGTATATATAAAAAATAGAAATTTCCGAATCACATAAACTCTTTCATACCACCTGGGTAGATCTCCACATTAACAAATCCCTTTTTCATCAATTCAGTTGTGGCTAAATGCGACGCATTGCATTTAGAATGAGCACAATAGCATATTATTGGTATTTCTGCTACATGGACATTCCCGTTTTTCACTTGTGTCGACAATTTAGGGTAATTTCTCTCGATTACTTCTTTCATCCATTTTTCTAATTGCTTCACTGACATCGTTTTAATTGTTTCATAATGTAGATTGTAACTGTTCGGTATATGCTCTTTAGCATAATATTCACAAGGTAAGGTATTCAATATTACGGTTTTACCATCTAACAATCGGTCTGTTATTATATTTTTTGTTATTTCACATATCATCACCTGTGTATATAGTTTGAATATCCATTCACTATTTGCTTCATTACTGTAGACAAAGTGTAAATGTCGATAAAATGGTTCGGCCTTCTTTTTACGATTCATTGTCGTTTTATATGGTTGAGGACACTGTAGATAGACTATTGCTTTACCTTCGTTGGTTACAGATGCAACACCATGGTTTTCAAAATCACCGTATGCACGTTTAGCGTCTTGTAAAGTAAGTGTTTTTTCATTTGATCGAGGATTCGCCGCCCAATACAATATCTTTTTTCCAGCATTCTGTTTTCCTAAAGTCAATGTAATTTTTTGATTATACTTAGGAGCTTTGCGAATACGGAAATCATTGCTTTGAAATACAAAGTCTTGCACGTAATCTTGTTCTTGTAACCACAATGGACGTTTATGAACGGATGATAATACTGGACTTTCGTAATCGATTGTATAACAGGTTGCACAGGTATTTTTCATTTTATCCAAGTTGTAGGAGTATATGAATACTATATATTTCTACAGTTCATGTGCGTCGGTCGTTCAAAATATATTTATAGAATGTAAAATTACTATATGTCGTCATCTGCATTTGTATATTTACTTCTTTGTTCTGATAATGCTACCTATGTTGGAGCAACCGTAGATTTAGATAAACGTTTGAGACAACACAATGGTGAAATAAGTGGTGGAGCAGTAATGACTACTTCTAAAGTCAAAAAAGGGAAAAACTGGTCTCGGGTTTGTTATGTATCTGGATTTCCAGATTGGAGAGCGGCCTTACAATTTGAATGGCGTTGGAAACAAATATCCAGAAAGATATCTCCATCAATATCCCCAATAGAACGGCGGTTCAAATCATTGCATAAATTATTATCATTGGATAAATCGACTTCAAAGGCAATACCTTATAACCAATGGACCAATTTACCTGAAATCACATTTGAAAATAATATTTATGAATCATTGTATAATTCTGTGGTGGTTTATAATCCAGTAGAACCAAACCCACCTATTCCTCTTGATGTGGTTCCTAAATCATCCACTGAGACCATGAGTTCTACTAAAAAGGGTTTCAATGTAGGATGACATATTTGTATCATTCGGGTTTCTTTGGCCATGAAAAAAGGTTCCGTGTCTACATTACGAAACATAGCAATGAGATTTCCTCGGTATCCTGAATCAATAATACCCACATGATTGGCCAAAATCAAAGGTGTCTTGGACATGGATGAACGTGGATAAGTGTAAAATGCAGTAGGCTGATTCGCTTGCTCTAACATGGAACATTTGATTCCTAAGTCTACTTTAGTGGATTTAGGACCTGGTAGAACAGACACATCATCGGGAACACATAAATCAAATCCAGAATTGGGATAGGGATCTTCTAACACATGTTTATTGTGTTCTTGTATTTTGGATGTATAATATTCACGTAAAGAATCGTTTTCAATCACAACACGTAATACAGGATGCATATTTTATCTACAGTGAGTTATGATAGTATGTTATATTCCCTTTATATTTGTTTACATATTTTAAAATTTATTAAATAGCCTAAAATAGAAATATACAAATATACACATTAATCCATAAACTAAATTAATTAATATAATTGTATTAAGATCAACATCATACAAAAGTAATAAATATGTAATAAGCATTATAATTACTGTTAATATTTGTCCCAAAAAACCATGTTTCGTAAATGATTTTAATGCAAAACTACCTTTTTCATAAGTAATATAAACAAAATAGAAATAAATTATCGGCACTGCCCATAAAAAGGCTACTATTTTTAAATATTCAGGATTTTCATCAAATAATAATGTAGCATAGGATATCAATCCAATTAATATTGATCCGATTATTACATCAAATATTATTTTATTATACTTTTTATTATACATGTGAATATAATATACATTTTTAAAAAATTATATTATAATTAAAATATTTAGCACTTCAATCACATCACGTAATACAGGATGCATATTTTATCTACAGTGAGTTATGATACTATGTTACATTCCCTTTATATTTGTTTTCTAAATGAAACATATATAGCGATGAGTATTGCACAAAAACCTATTATCCAATCGATAAACAATGATGTGGCCACTTCAGTAGGTGCCATGCCCAATAAATCCATTTACAGTGTCAATGAAAATCGTTTTTCCATGGGAAGACATTTATACTCGAAAACAGTAGCAACCTTGACAAAGGAAACTGTAGAAGTAAAACGAGAGAAACAATATTATGGACAACGAAACCGAGATGCTTCTTCTGTCATGCAACGGAAAAAGTATTTAGCACAAGGACGGAAAAACTATGCAGAAAAACCCGTGTCCTTTCAAGGAAATACTTCTGTAGAAGATATCAATCGTGCTTTAGCAAGAGCCAGACGTGCTTAACAACCTTTGTATGGTGCACAAGAACTTCGCATACTAAATCCACGTTGTTTTTTCGTCATACACTTTCTACGGCTAAATCTCCTCGGTAATTTGAATTTCTTGCCATCTTTCTTTCGAATACAATATTTAGCCTTTTTTGTATGATTGCAGCATTTTTTCTTCATATTATTATAACTATTCTTTATATATTAGTAGTATATACAGAATGCAAAAATATTTAGCAGAATTTTTAGCAACCCTTTTCTTTGTCTATGTGATCCTTTCTACTGGAAATCCTTTAGCAATTGGTGCTGCATTGGCAATCGTCATTCTACTAACCTCGAAAATATCAGGTGGACACATTAATCCTGTTACCAGTATTGTTATGGCATCCAGTGGTAGATTAGGAACATCTGATTTGATTCCTTACATTATTGCCCAAATCATGGGTGGTTTGGTAGCATTGGAGTTAAGTAAAAAGTTCAAAATATAAGTTTCTCTCTAAATAACATTTTTTGAAATTGCAATAGAAATATTATTCTACTGTAATTCATTTTTTTGACATGGTAATGTATATTATTACAACATGCTTATGCCATTTATCAAAGGTGGTTTTGTATACTCGAAAAATAAAAGCGCAACACGTTCAAATAGTAGAAGTAAATCTAAGATGTCCCGTGATAAAAGTAAGACTAAGAGTAAAAGTCAAAAAAGTAGAAGTAGAAGTAGAAGTAGAAGTAAAAGTAAAGGCAAGAAAAGTAAAACCCTTCGAAAATAATTACTCTGTCTAAATATAGTGCGAGTTATGTCTTCTCAATAATCTGTATACTGCATAAAGACCGAGAATCGAGAGACCTGCTAAAAAAGTCTGTATATTCAACGTCATCTTTCCTTGGTGAGTATCATCTTCATAAATATCTGTAGGATAGGTTTGTTGGACCTCCATGACATGTGGGTCTTGTTTACTTTTGTCTTCTCTCAAATAGGTATAATCTTCTTCAGGTGATTGTTCGAATGCACTAAAAGCCATATTTTTCGGATTCTTCTATACTATTCTTTAATAAAAATAAAATTCAAATAATCATCTACTACCGAATTGCCGTAGGTAAAACGCTCTAAAGGTTTCGGTCGGAATATGAAATACATTCCTGCACTATGATACGTATAGTATTTTTCAGAATGCCGAATTTCTCGTATAAACAGATTATCAATATAGGCATATACGTTGTTGCTATTGTTTTGTATCATTTGCTTCTTCACTTCTTCTTTTTTCTCCAATAAATGTTGCATTCTCTCTAAATCTTTATCCTTTTTGGTTACAACACTTTCATTGGTATTTTGTTTCTCCCATTGAAACATAATATATCGAATTTCATTTTTCACATCTTTGTATTTCATAATCAGTTCCTTTTTGTGATGCTCAATCTTTTTAATAAAGGAAAAAATATTAATATGCGAAATAATTGGATTCATTAATTGCACTTCATATGGTATCACAATATCATTGTAGTTATTTTGAATATCCATGATTCTCTTTTCAGTATCTCTCATTTTTTCTAAAATCAATACTCCTTTCTTTTGTTCATCGCTAAACATATATTCATTTCGAGACATTTCTACGGATATGGCCAATTTATCATATTGATTCGATATGGTCAAGTATATTGCTGCTACTGCTTGCCATTTCATAAAATTATTGATTGTGATCATCACAGTAAGCAATGCATTTAATATTGACAGTAGCCAATCACTCCATCCTACAGAATCCAAAAATGGTGCCAATACTGTCATGGAACCTGTAATAAATATTGCTGGAAACATGAGCATATTAAATTTTTGTATTGTAATACGGTTTGCTTGATTAAAGATGTGTCGTTGTCCTTTCAAGTAAGTCAATAATATATCCAATTCACTGGACATTTGCACTTCTCGTGTGTAGTGTTTATTGAGGGAAGCTTCGACATCTTTATAAGTTATCTTTTTAAAGAAGGTGCGTTTAGAATCCAATGTATTACTATCTCCAAAATCCGATTCATTATCGGATAATTGTCTCGACGAACATGCAGACATGGTCAGTGGGCTATTGCTATTGTAGGAATAACCACCAGTCGATCCTACGGACGAACGCTTGTATTCAAACTCTTCTTTTTTCGATGACTTTTCGTGGTATTTGTTTTTAATATGATCCAACTCCATCGATAATTTATCAATAAAATGTTCGTGTGTTTTTTCCTCACAATAGACTTCCCCAATAGAGACATCTGAATCTAAAGAACCATTATCAATAGGCATTGGGGTTTCTTTTTGTGGATTGCCTTTTTCAATATCCACCATTTCCGTAAAATTATCATCATCTACAATATTTTCTGCACTGGGTTGTGTTGGCATGGGTGCTTTTTCCATATGATTTGTTTTTGTTTTTTTCCAAGGGGGCTTATATATTATTACAAGTTATAAAATTGATGAATTTGTGCACTTGTTGCCGAACAGTTTCTTCTGAGCAGCCCATGTAATCTGCTATTTCTTCATTACTGCGAATTCTTGTAAAATGATAATCGTATTTCAAATATACAATACGTCGCATGAATGGTGGCAATTGATAGATTTGTATCCACAAATCACGTGTTAAATCTTGATGGATTTCTTCACTTTGTGATTCATGGGCAATATAGTCCGTTTTGCCTAAATAACTATTTTTTACTGTATCCATTTCACCACAGGTTTCATATGTATATTTTACAAATGGCTTCTTCTTTCTCCTTTGTTTTGCCGACACTTTAGATATTGGAAAATGTTTGGTCAAACCATTGTATAAAGCCCCTTGAATGTAAATTTTTGCATACGAGTGAAACAAATAATGTCCATTATAATTTTTGATGGCATGCATCAATCCCATAAACGCATATTGTTCTAAATCGTCCATACATACATGTTTGGTTTTGAATTTATGAAAACGACAAAAGTCAGAAATTGTTTTCTTTGCCAACGGCACATGTCGACTATACAAAATCAATTGGTATTTCTCTACCATAGATGGTTGTAGTTGTTCTTTGTTTTGAGCATATTTCTGTAAAATTGTCCATTGGTTCGGCGTAATGAGTTTCCATGACTCAATATTAGTGCAGTAGAGACAAAAGAGGAAAAAACAAAATGGGGAAAAAACTGTAGAAAGTATCATTTCTACGGTTCCTTTTTACTTTATTTAATAATTAAATCTTAAAATTGTTTTTTGTTTTTTGTTTTTCCTTATTTATTCAGGCATCCCTGGAAAATCTACATCATCTAACTCACTATATTCTCGGTCGTCACTGGTCCAGTCATAGTCGTCGTCACTTTCATATTCATAACGACTGAGTTCATCATAACTATAATATTCATCATCGTAAATACGTATTCCACCTAAATTTTCACCCCACCTATCATTATTATGTTCCAGTTCCAAAAATTCCAAGTTTTCAATGTAGTTTAGGGTTTCACTTATGCAAGTAAATGTATCGTCGTTATATGTTTCCAATAGAGAACATTTTCCTCGACACATTGCACACTCTACTGTTTTCAAAGCGGTTTGTGCTGACTTCATCATATTAATCAAACACATTTCGCAGTAAGTATGATTACAGCTGGTTTTTACCTGTTTATTGCAACTGAATGTTTCATAACAAATAGGACATTCAAATTCTCCTATTTGTTTTTTGTCATTACAGAATACAGTAGTATCTGAAATGGTTTGCGATACATATCGCAGTTCGTCAAAGTAGCGGCTATCTCGGCGATTAATAGACATGATTTTCACATGTATTTACTTATTGAAGAAAAAACCTGGATTAACTTTTTTCAATTTCTCGAATGGCTATTACACTTTATTTAACGGTTAAAATTTACAATACATACTTGGAAGAAAATACCCACTGACCACCATTTTGAAGACACTCGCAGTAGTAAGCAAACTGATTGTTATCCAATTCATATATATAAGTTCGATGACTATGACATAATCCACATTGTAGCTTATATGGTTGCTTCAATACATTACACCGTTTTTGTGTTCTGGGGTGTATGAAATAGGCAATGTTTTCTGGATTCACAATATGCTGCATTGATTCTTTATCGTAAATTAAATTTCCTTCTGTTTCGAAACGTTGGTATTGAGTAGCTGTAGAACAAGACATTTGGTTATTACTAATATAGGATATTTTTATTTTTTTGTTGGATGAAAAAGAGGAAATCTATTTAATTCAATTTTTCAACAATACTTTTCAAAAAGTCACTTTCATTATCTCTATGGGAGAAATAGAGGTTCACCACTTCAGCAGGTGACATTGTGTATGGTGGGATTTTTTCCAATATAGATGGTGGTATTTCTTTTTGAAAGTAACGTTGATGCATATCCTGTAATACATCGTGGTTTACATTTTTGAACTCGCATGTGAGGTCAATACGACCAGGGCGAACCAATGCTGGATCTAATTCGTCATAATGGTTTGATGTAATAATAATAATTCGTCCTGGTGTTTCTCGTATTCCATCCCATAAATTTAGAAAGTCATCCAATGTTAATGGATCAATAGGTGAGTCTGTTCGTGCATATCGCCATCCTTCTGGTGTAGTATGATGCGAATGTTCAGGACCACCACGTAATTGAGAATGGACTTCATTTGGCTGTGCAATAATAGTAGATGGATTATTCTTTTTATTGATTCGGTCTTTTACAATATCCCCAATACAATCAATATCTTCAAATACAATAATTTTCTTTTCAAAGGTTTTACTGTTTTTTACGTTATTGCTATGATAAGTTGATTCATAAAAAAGTCGATTCAGTTCGGTCTTCGTGCGTATAATTTTCAATGGCAATACGATGATATCTCGCTTTGTTTTATTGGCCAACGCTTTGATGAAGGAAGTTTTTCCTGTGCCTGGTTTTCCATGCAATCCAATTCCTAAATTATATGGAATTCCCTTGTCATCATACCATTTTTTATTATTTAGAAAGAAATCGATTTTCCCTACCAATTGACTTTTGTTTTCCAAAAACAAATTGTCAAAGGTCCGATTGGACGTGAATACTTGTTCACTCCATATATCATATTTAGACTCACTTTCTTTGATTTCAGTCTTGGTTGCAGTATAGATAAATTGCTTTGTTTTACGATCATCATACATTTTTTTCCGATAATTGGTGGTGATATCATCTACATATTTAGTCAAATAATGAATGTCATAATTATATGAATATACTTCTATGGTTATGTTTTCTACTTTTGTAGTTGCCTTATTGTTTCCTGAACCTTCATGTGTATCAGTATCGTAGTCAATATTGAAATAAATATTTTTATCTATAGTGAACCGTTTGCTTTGACACACAATATATTGCTCATTGTTTACATTATCGTTGTTCGATACATTTGAAAACAATTCTTTCAATTCATAAATACTTTCATTGGTATTCGTAATAATGTATTGTAGAACCGAATTGAAACGGTCGCTGTATATGGATGAAACGAAAAATTCCCCTCCATAATTGGAAGGTATTGTGCAATTTTTACCTGAGATGACTATTTTATTCGGTGTGTAGATATAATGCAGTAGAGAATAATGTATTTTATGTGTTTGGTTACCCCAAAAACGATTTATGTAATCAATTATTTTTGCAAATGCAGTAAACACCACGGTTGTCAATATAGCATCTACAAAAGGATTATCGGTTTTCAATTGGTTGAATACCAGCATTTTCATTGTATACTGAAACGACTGTAGTGTGGACTCCATAATACTTACTTATAGTCTCGCTATTTTTACCTTTAAGCTTCTTTCTACAGTGTAAAATTGAAAAGATATAAAACGATTATTTTTATAACAGTAGATAACCCCAAAATACATTTTTTATACAATGGAACGAATCAACAATTACAGTGCTACTTTGCAACTTAATACTATGACTATTGGAGATGATGATTTCTATCATGAAATTCTAATGAGCTGCTGCTTAAATGATATTAAAAATAAAATATGTGGTGCAATTAATGGCCATATAGATGATGAACTAAATGAAATTATTTACGACGATGATACAATTACATTTCGAGATGGTCATTCCTACAATGATGATATGAATGGTGCTATACAATCAAAATACTACAAGACTTACAAATCTGTTGGTGGATTCTCTGTCAATCATCTGTTCAAATGTATAGCAGATTTTGAAAAAGATATTCGCCCAATGGAGAAGAACAAAACACATGGCAACTTAGATAACCACCATATTTTCTTTGAAGGAATCACTTTACAAGAAGATAAGGCATACACTATATGTTGGGGTAGTTAATATTCCTTTTTAACTGATTAAATATGATATGTTTAGTTTTTTTCATTCGTGGAACGGAGGGGGCAAGGGGGGAACCTTTAGGTTCCCCCGTAAAAAATAAATCTCCTAAATCACCTAAACAAAAAACTGTAAAAAAAACTAAACCTAAAACTATCCAAATGAAATCATCATCATCTTCTACTGTAGAAAATATGAATCGCTTCAAAATAGAAGGGATGCCATTTTTGCAATCTCTAAATCAGACTCAAATAAATGACATGATTCATTTAGCCAATAAACAATTCCATGCATATACTTCTTCTAAAGATACCCCCGTGTTGACCGACAATGAATTCGATATTGTAAAAGAATATTTAGCGAAAAAATATCCATCGGCCGATGCTTTGCAAGAAGTTGGTGCTCAAATTACTACCAAACAAAAAGTCACTTTACCAGTTTCAATGCCTTCCATGGATAAAATCAAACCAGATACCAATGCATTAAGTCAATGGAGAGAAAAATACAAAGGTCCATATGTATTATCATGTAAGTTAGATGGTGTGAGTGGTCTTTATTATAGTTTAAACAACAGTAGAAAATTATATACTCGAGGAGATGGTTCCATTGGACAGGACATTTCATCCTTACTGTCTACATTGAAAACAATTCCTACCATTCCCAATGTCATTGTTCGTGGTGAATTTATTGTTTCAAAAAATACATTTGAGAGAAAATACAAGACGAAATTCGCCAATATTCGTAATATGGTCGCAGGATTGGTCAATCGAAAATCAGTTGTAGATGCATCTAAGGATATCGACTTTATTGCGTATGAAGTCATAGAACCAGTTCTAAAACCAAGTGAGCAAATGAAGTTCCTACAGTCCAATGGATTCAAAACAGTAAACTATATTGCTAAATCGGAATTGTCCAATGACTTTCTCTCCGATACTTTGATAAAATGGAGAGAACAATATGAATATGAAATCGATGGTGTGATTGTAGGAAATGATAGTATCTACAAGAGGACTACCAATAATCCCGACCATGCATTTGCTTTCAAAATGGTCATTTCAGATCAAGTAGCTGAGACACATGTGATCGATGTTATCTGGACTGCCAGTAAAGATGGGTTTCTAAAACCACGAGTTCGTGTCAATCCTGTTCGTATTGGCGGTGTGACTATAGAATATGCTACTGGATTTAATGGTCAATTCATAGAATCCAACAAAATTGGCATTGGTGCAGTTATCAAATTGGTCCGTAGTGGTGATGTGATTCCTTATATTAAATCAGTCACAACTCCTGCAGATATTCCTAAAATGCCATCGGTATCCTACAGCTGGAACAATACACATGTTGATGTATTGTTAACCAATAAAGAAGATGACCCTGTAGTATTAGAGAAGCAAATTACTTTATTTTTTACTACATTAGAAGTAGATGGATTATCAATTGGAAATGTCCGCAGATTAATCAAAGCAGGATACAACAATGTGCCTAAAATACTTCAAATGACTTTAGGCGATTTTGAAAAAGTAGAAGGGTTTCAACAAAAGTTGTCTCAAAAAATTCACAAAAGTATTCATGAAAAAATAGAGAAAAGTTCTTTGGCTAAACTTTTGGTGGCATGTGGATGTTTAGGAAGAGGTTTAGGAGAAAAGAAGGTAAAACCGATTTTACATTCTTATCCTGACATATTTACTTCTACAGAAACATCCTCAGAAAAGATTCGCATGTTGATGAATGTCGATGGAATCGGAAAAGAAAATGCAAAAGGTTTTGTTGAAAATATTCCTAAATGTTTAGCATTCTTCAATACTTGTCAATTGCAACATCGATTTTCTACGGAAGTTCCAAGAACTTTAGCAAAAACGCCTAAAGAATCTTCATCATCGACAACATCGACAACATCGACAACATCTCAAAAAGACAACAATACAAAAACGCCTAAAGAAGATCATCCACTTTACGGGAAAAAAATCGTATTTACTGGCTTTCGAGACAAGCAACTCATGTCTACTTTAGAAGACGATTACAAGGTGTCATTTGGGTCATCTGTTTCAAAAAATACATTTGTAGTAGTAACAAAAGGTTTAGACACGAAAAATGCTAAAGTCATTCAAGCAGGAAAGTTACAGATTCCTATTATGGAATTTTCTGATTTCAAAGAAAAGTGGGTTATCTAAAGTCCAGTTTGTGACAAAGGGGTAGAAAAATTGAAAAAAATTAATTATAGATAAGACTTTATAACTAATTACTTACTATATGTGAGCAACAACCGTAGAAAAAATACAAAGATGACAACTGTTTACAACTTGTTTTACGATGGGCTTCCTCAGGAATTACAGCGTCATATTTATAGTTACGACAGCACTTACATTGATACTTATAATAAATCCATTTTTCGCAATGAAATTAAATTTGTTCATAAGCTCCGTGTGAATTATGATTTACCCAGTTTCGTGATTCAATGTCCATGTGACAAAACGGGAAAAGACCTTGAACGTCTTATGATGAAAGTCCAAATGAAACTAAATGACCCTACTGTATTTTATCCTTATAAGCATACTGTATCCAATACTGAAGGAGTCGCCTTTGAAACGTATCATTCTGAATTAGACCATCGCATTTTACGTCTACAGTTTTATCATCGAAAGTTTCCTGTATCATTCAAACTTATTCCCACACCTCATGCACCCATTCCACCTGAAAATAGAAAGTTGAGTGCAGATGAAATAACGGAAATGTATTTTACTAAACTAACTGAAAATGTTACACAATATAAATTCCCCGATTTCCGATGGCCCTTTTATGAAAATAGAAATACATTTAGCCATACCTACGATATCCGTCTATGGCCAAAAATGTCCATGTTCCAATTGATTTTCCGTAATGATTGGACTTTCGGAGAAATTATAAAAGTGGCTAAATTATTCAAAGAAGAAGGATTTGGACTCATGTATATTGAAGATTATGAAAGTTGTATCAATAGTTTACGTGGTATGCGACAAAACCCAATGTTTATGTTATAAAATATGTTACAGTAGTATATAGCGTTTTTAAAAATTTAATTAAAGTAACAAATGAACCCTGAATATGTTGGTGGAAGAGCATTAATAGAACCAAATAATCAGGTTTTTTCTCGGAATAATCCGTTTAAACCACTTGTCAAAAAAGATTTTATGGCTAAATCAAAACAAGAGAAAAGAACCAAAGTAGAAAGAATTGTAGAAAGTGGAGATACGAAAGTATTGGCTTCTTTAATGGCCCATGATGATTTGGGTAATTTTGTATTGGCATTGGAACATTTGGAAATTTTAGCGAAACAGTATGAATATGTTCTACATGAACTCTTTATATATAATTCATCACCATCAAGGAAAACCCGTAAAAGAGGGCGTTCACCCAGTAGAAGTAGTAGTAGTAGTAGTAGTAGTAAACGAAGACGTTCATCTGCAGGTCAACAAGGTGGTTCATGCACCAGACCCATGATATCTCTACAGTATCAAATGTCGGATACATGGCACGATTTCGGGGGAATTAGTAAAAATGGTCTTTTCCCTTGTGACTTTAGTCCCAAGGAGTTTTTACAAGAATCCAGAATGTTTCTGAATTTCAAGAATCTTCCTTCGGTTTCCGATGCTTTGAATAATTATTATCAAAACAGTTATGCGATTTTTGAAGAAAGTATCAAGGTGGATTATCTGAGTGGGTTTCTAAATATTGTCTATCAAGCGAATCAAGATAATGTATGTGATGACGTGCTTCCATACACTTCATTTTACTTTACTGACAAACCAGTTACTCCCAATACAAAGGTATTAAATGCCTTGAATCAGTATCGTGAACAAAAGCAAGTTTATACTGACAGTAAATTAGAAGATTTCCAGAAGAATGTAGTAGGAAAATATCAATACTTTCTCATGGATGCGTGTATGTCCATTCACAAGGAAAAAAATATATTCAAAGTGACCAAATTACAGAGTTTGTGTAACTTATGGGATCCAGCTGCTACTACCAAACTTCCATCAGGTAATGGAATTTTCATAGACCAAAGTGAAGAGTTCAATTTAAAACTTGTAGAGGAAGAAATATCAGTCAATAAAGGTGGTGACTATAAAGTGGTGTATGATTCTAAAATGACCGAAAATGGAAACAAATCATTGTATGATGAAGTATATGACCCCTTACTAAATAAGTATAGCCTGAATGATGAATACAAAATCACATTTAAATTACGACTCTTCCCAATTGAAAAAGAGCAGTATATTGTCTGTATTATAGTTTATAAGAACTCAAGGCCTTTTCATGTATGTAAAATGGAAACAGGTGGTTTCTCGATTAATGATTTAGTAGTAGGAATGAAATATGTGCATGATGATATTGAAAAACAAATTCAAACATCCAGTCCAATTTCATATCAATGCAAGAATACAAAGAAGAAACTCAATCTAAACTTGAAGACATTACTCGACGCCATCTACAGTAATATGGATAGTAATAACAATTACGATTCCGCTTTGGCATTAGCTGATAAGAAGACAAAATTAAAGGCAATGTTGGCAAGGTTTAAATCAACGGGTGACCATGGAAGTGCAGAGACTGTGAAACTAATAAATCAATATTGTGGTAAAGGCAAACACAATACCATGTATTTATCAGGAGACCAATTGTGCTACGTATATTCAATGATGATTGGAAACCCCACATTGTTTCGTTATTTCAAGATTGACAAAAAAGGTGGCATAGAAGATAATGAGATAAATGATGAAACTCCATGTGGTGAAGATGCATGTGAAATCGAACGAACACACTTTGTGGGGTTTTATGATCCAGGTATTACGGAAGAACAAAAACAAGCATTGATTGAAGAACAAAAACAGCGTATGCTCAGTTTTATACAGAGTAAAAATGGTCTTAATTTTACTGAATCCAATATGAAACTATCGAATACCAATATGTCTCCTACAGAATCAATTAAAAGAGCAACCAGTAAAATAGACACATCGATTGATTTATCGTATAAAAACAGTAAGGAATATAAAAAGAATGTGATACCTACTATTCCTAAAATGACACAACAGTTGCAAGATGCAGTAACAAAAACCAATTCAATGGAAAAACTATTTAAAATCGAGAAATTGTTACATAAGACGCATTATTTGCAAAACGCACTTTCAATGCAACAAAATATGAAAAAAGTAGTAGACCAAGTGGATGAAATGCATCGATTTACTAAAATGGAATCGAAACGAGTCCTGAAAAACAAATTGGATATTGTCTACGATAAATTTATGGAAATGAAAACTCAAGAGAAGAGTAATATGACTTTTCTTGAATACTTGATCATAGAAAACAAAAATGAAGAGGCAATGAGTAGCAAAAAGAGTGAAAATAATAGTTGGCTGTATAAGTTAGAACAATTAAATAAAGGCACAGATAAAGCAATGGAAAAAACACTGGAAAAAATCAAGCATACTTATCGCCAATCGTATGGTGTTTTCAAAGAAGTAGCCGAGAAAATGAAAAAGAAATTCAAAAATACTATCAAACAAAACTTGAAAAACAGTAACAAAGAAGTCCAAAATATTGTAATTGAGAAGTTTCAAATGGAACCAATGACTCCCAGTAAGACAAGAACTCCCAGTAAGACAAAAACTCCCAATAAAACCAATAAAAAACGAGGACGGAATTCGCCTACAAGGTCGTCGGTAACCATGAAATCAAAATCGTCCTTGTCGAATGATGCAAAACGACCAAAATATAAATAATTAAACAGTAAAAATAAAAATATATATTTCTACTGTTCTCATAAATCCCTAGGATCCATTTTTACAATAATATCCAAAATATCCAAAATATCAATAATAGCACAAAGTAGACGCTCGCTACGCTCGCGGAAAGGTCGGTCATAAAGACCGACCAATCAAATACTCAAAGTAAGTAATATAAATTAAATAAAAAAACCAAACTAAATATAGTTATTGGTGATTATATATAATGATATCCAAAACATATCCAAATATAGAAAAACATTATCATGTCACTAAGTTTGGTCGAATTGAAAATGAATTAAGAGGATATAATGAAGAAAAGCTAATAAACCCACCAATTAAATTATTAGATAAATACTATTGGCTTCGAGATGATTCAAGAACAAATAAAAAAGTATTAGCTGCAATAGAAAAAGAAAATCAATATACTGACAGTATTATGAAACCATATCAAACATTGAAGAATCAATTATATGATGAGGTTAAATCATACGTGCAAGAATCATATGATACATATAAGTATAAATTAGATAGAAGTGACTATTTATATTTCAAAAGATTTATAGAAGGAAAAGACTATCCAATATACATGCGAGAGAAAAATACTTATGAAGAAATATTATTGGATGTCAATGAATTGTCAAATGGAGAAAATGAATGTGATGTAACTGGTTATTCAGTATCACCTGACCATAAATATATATCATATGGAGTGAACTTTAATGGTAGTGACAAATACAAATTCGTTATAAAAAACATAGAGAATAACACAATAAAGAAAACCAGTATTCCGGAAATTGCATATTGTTCTTATGAATGGGGCTCAAAACATTTACTCTACTACTTACAAGGTGATAGAACAAATCGATTGAATCAGTTATGGTTGTATAATTTAAAAGACAATACAAATGATAAACTATTTGAAGAAACCAGTGGAGAATATGATCTAGATTTAGTTTTAAGTAGTGATGAAAACTACATATTTGTTACCGTTGGTAATTACGATGAAAATTACATACAATATATAGATATAAAAAGGGATGAAACAAAGTTAATAAAAATAACTGATGTTATTGTAGGATTAAAATATGATATAGACAGCAAAAGTGATTATTTTTATATTAAAACCAATAAAGACAATTCAATTAATTGGAAATTAATGAGAGTTCTAAAAGAAGACTGTAGTATAGATAAATGGGAAGATTTTATTCCACATAATAAAAATGTATACATGACCAGTTTTGAATTATTTAATGATTATATCGTTTTCAATACAACTGTAAATGGGAATGTATATTTGAATATAACCACTTCATCAAGACACGACATAAAAGTAATAACACATGTGGAAAATAAAGTAATGGATTATGATACTTACATAAGTCAAGATTTCGCCAATTTCAAATCAGATCAAGTATATGTTTTGGAAATCGGATTGAATTATATTTACGATTCTAATACATTGAATATTATGTATGATACAATGACTTCGCCTGTAAAATACTTCGATTACAATATGGATACATTAGAATGTGTTCAAGTATATGAAAAGCGAATTCCTAACTATGACGAAACCCTGTATGAATGTAAACGATTATGGGTCCCGCAAGAAGGAACACGGTTGGGTATTCCAGTATCCATTGTCTACATGAAAGATAAATACAAACAAGATAATACAAATCCCTTATATTTATATGGATATGGGTCATATGGCTCTACAGTAGAACCTGAATTTGATTATGAATTGCTACCAATGTTAAACGCAGGATTTGTATATGCAATAGCACATGTGCGTGGAGGTTCATTTTTAGGATATGATTGGTATTTAGACGGGAAAATGTTGAATAAAATGAACACATTTAAAGATTTTATAAGATGTGCTGAATATTTAGGTGATAAAAATACTGGTATATGTGATTCAAAAAAAATAGTAATCGAAGGAAGGTCTGCAGGAGGGTTATTAATCGGTGCAGTAACAACAATGAGGCCTGAACTATTTTGGATATCAATCCCAGGTGTTCCATTTGTAGATGTAATGAATACAATGAGTGATTCAACTATACCATTAACTACTGAAGAATGGACCCAGTGGGGAAATCCAAATGAATCAGAAGGATATCATAATTTAATAAAATACTGCCCCTACAGTAATATCAAGTCAAAATATTATCCTCATATGTATTGCACCGCTGGTCTGCATGACAATAGAGTCCCTTACTGGGAAATAATGAAATTAATAGCAAAAATAAGGGAATATAAAAAAGATGAAAATATTCAAATGATAAGAATTGAAACACAACAAGGTCATTTTGGTGGGTCATCCAGATATAAATCAATAGATGAATTATCTGAGAAATATGCCTTTATCTTAAGTCATAAAGACCGACCAATCAAATAAATAGGGAATAATACAATACGTTGATAATATTATATTATATCTACTGTTCACATAAACAATTAGAATACCGCTTCAAATTCAAATACATTTTTATCGATTTCTTTATTGGCCAATGCATACGCTGAATTCGTTCGTTCGAAAAAGTTGACTTTGGTATCCACGCTAATTAATTCCATAAAGTCAAATGGATTAGAGGAGTTGTATATTTTTGAACATCCAAGTTGGACCGCTAATCGGTCTCCTACGAATTCAATATATTCTTTCATTAGTTTGGCATTCATTCCTATCAAACGACATGGTAATGATTCAGTTATAAAATGTTTTTCGATTTCTACAGATTCTCTTATTATATCGTGCACTTGTTTTTCACTTAATTTTCGTTGCAATTTATTGTAGACTAATATTGCAAATTCTGTATGCAATGCTTCATCACGGGAAATCAATTCATTGGAGAAGGTCAATCCTGGTAATAAACCTCGTTTTTTGATCCAGTAGATAGATGCAAATGAACTACTAAAGAAAATACCTTCTACACAAGCGAATGCAATCAATCGGGTGGCAAAATTACTTTCTTTATCTTGCATCCATTTTTGTGCCCACTTGGCTTTTTCACCAATACAAGGGAAATTCTGAGTTGCTTTGAATAATTTCATACGTTGTTCACTGTCTTGAATGAATGTATCGATTAAAACACTATACATTTCAGAATGGATGTTTTCCATTGCGATTTGAAACCCGTAAAATGCACGAGCTTCGGATAACTGTATATCAGTCATAAAGCGCACTGCCAAGTTTTCCAAGACAATACCATCACTTGCGGCAAAAAATGCCAACACCATAGACAAAAAATGCTTTTCATCATTATTTAGTTTTGCCCAATCGACCAAATCTTTCGATAAATCCACTTCTTCTGCTCGCCAGAAACAGTCCACTTGTTTTTTATACATTTTCCATATGTCATCATCCTGTATAGGAAACATTACATATCTATCATCTGATTCGTTAAGTAATGGGTCTTCGTTGTATTTATCTTTTGACTCGGTATACGTTTGTAATTCGTGGAGAGAAGTATCGGAAGGTGTTCGTTCGGCCATTTGCTAAATAATATAAACCAGATATTTTTATATTCTTTACTAAAATCTATATTTTCTCTATTGGTGGTTTGAACTTCAAAAAATCCAATACCTTTTTAGTAGTAGGAAATGCTTCATGACCATAAATATCTTGTAGTAGCATCCATTCAAATAATCCCCCTTGGTAAATATAAACGGTCGATACACCAAGTCCAGTGATTTGCTTCATTTTTTCTACTGCACGTTTATCTTGATTATGTTTGCCGTAGACAATGACGACTTTATCGGGTTCTACAATCGATTGAATCATATTATTGAGGAGGGTTTCTTCTTGAAATGCATCTACAGTTCCTTGTATTAAACAATCTTGTTCATGTAAGGGCAATACATTGATTAATAAATATTGGTCTGTGTAACGTATTGCACGTTGAACATTTTCAAAGTTCACGTATTTCATTTCAGTAGTAGTAGTTAAGAACTGCCACATAATAAATGGATATTTTCTACTGTTCAAGTTGTATCTCTAATATACTTATTCAATATATGCATCTAAATGTGTTTTTTCCCTCTTTTATTTTTGGTTTGACGTCGTTTTCTTCGTGAGGGGGATTACATCCCCCTTACCCCCTTGCTTCGCGGTTTGTTCACCCCTCGTGGAACGAAGGGGGTATGGGGGGATGTATCCCCCTTTTGATGACATTCAATATAAGAGTCGAAATCTGAAGAAGAACCCATTATACAATAGACGCATAATAAAAATGAATTCGTTCTGCTGTAGAAAATATATTCTACTATAAATATACGAAGGGAAAAATCCTAACTATTAAAACGATGTCAAAGGTAAAAGCAACACGAACGAACTCAAAAGAAAGCAAGCATTTTTTATTCAAAACATTGGGTGCCTATTTGGTATTGGGAGACAATTACAGTAACAACTGGATATCCGTTCAGTTTGATAATTCCCATACAAAGAAACCACCGCGAACCATTTTATCACCATTTTACCATATGATTTCCATTCCACAAACCATACACAATCAAAATACCCAATCTTTCATTTTGACCCACTACACGCCTAAAACAGGAGAAATCTCACGGATTGTCAGTAGAGAAAATATTGATAATGAAATGAAAAAGTTGCTTATGATAAATCTCTTGATTGAACCACATATCTTATATAAAGACCCTTCATTAGACCACCATGATCCCTTGTGTTATACAATTCCTTCATTGGTCCAAAAAAATTGAAAATCTTTCATTCAAAGAAAAAGGGAATTAAATATAAAACTTCATAGTTCACTAATAAATAATCAAATCACTCTACTTTAGCAACAACAATATAAACAATGGACGTCTTAGCACAAACCAAACTGACAGCATCTGAATGGGAATCCATTGAGATACCCATCAGTAATTCAGAGTTAAAAATAATGGAAATGATTCAAGATTGTTACCCACGTGAACATATTAATAAGATCACCAACAATCATTTGAATATGATCCGCTTTACTAAGATTGAACCGAATCCTGAAATTCATGCTTTCTTATACAGCAAATACTTTTATCCAATAATCCAAAAAAATTTAGAAAAAATGAAACCACAATGGAAATCCTTTCATGAATATACTTTTAATACAGCTAAATTAACCAAAAAATTAAAAAAAGCAGATAGCATTCGTATCGAGAATTCAGACACCTTGATTCGCAATAATCAGCACGACATTTTCGAATTTGATTCTATGGAAATATGCAATACAATCTTCGCCCGTGCTTTAGCAAAAAAGTCATTTGCTAAAGAGTTATATACACTTCTACAATGGAAACAGGCCATAATGGACCATATGAATCCACATGTCATAGAATTCACCAATATGGTCATTGAATACGGTAAAAACCATGTGCAGATTTCTACAGTGGTAAACGAGGCAGATAATATTGTAGAGAAAAATGCGGATTTGTATAAGTATGAAAACATTTCCTTGTTTTCCCACCAAAAGGAACTCTTTAGTTTGTGTGCACAACCTCCTCTTCGAAAACCCATTTGTGAAGGCGAAGACATGAGCGGAGTAATGTTAACACCCAAGCCCAAACTGATTTTGTATACTGCACCAACTGGCACAGGTAAAACATTGTCGCCAATCGGTTTAGTTCATGACTACAAGGTAATTTTCGTCTGTGTTGCAAGACATGTTGGTTTAGCTTTAGCAAAATCGGCCATTTCATTGGGAAAGCGTGTAGCATTTGCCTTTGGTTGTGAATCTCCAAGTGATATTCGTCTACATTATTTCGCTGCTGCGGATTATACCAAAAATAGGAAATCAGGAGGTATTTGGAAAGTCAACCATAGCGTAGGAGACAAGGTTGAACTGATAATTTGCGATGTGTATTCCTATTTACATGCAATGCGATATATGATGGCATTTACAGAGGACCAATCCAGATTACTAACATATTGGGATGAACCAACGATGACACTCGATTACGAAAAACATCCGTTGCATTCGATAATTCAAAAAAACTGGGAAGAAAATGAGATTTACAACATGGTATTATCATGTGCAACATTGCCTAAAGAAAATGAATTACAAGATACCATCACAGATTTTCGAGCTAAAGTCCATGAATATTTCGAACGCTTCCAAGAAGAACAGGAATCAAAAGAAAACATTCAAATCGAGAACGAAATCGAAGAAGCTGAAGAGGATAATATGAAGTATGAGGTCGTGAATGCATTACCATCAGACCGTGATGAAGATACCTTATATATTGTCCATACTCCATATATTCCTAAAGAACCAGAACAGAATACAGTTTACATTCGAAAATACATTCAACCAGAAATAACAGTAGAAGTCAACACCATTCATTCCTATGATTGTCGTAAATCGATACCAATATTAAATCAAGATGGATATAGTTTTATGCCTCATATTCACTGTGATACCATAGAAGAGTTACATCAATACGGGAATTACTGTAAAGAAAATAAGACTCTTCTACGGTATTTTGATTTGAAGGAAATCGTGCGATTTATTCAATATGTTCATCTTAAGAATTATTTGAAACGCGAAAACCATCACTGTGAACAATATTTTGAATCAATAGAGGACGTAAGTATGAATAAACTGAAACTGTATTACTTGGAACTGATTCAATCGATAACAGAACAACAATGGTATGACTGTAAAGCCTATTTGTCAGTGCAACAAGACAAGAAATATGGCGCAATTCGCAAATCATCATCAAAACTATCTTCTACAGTCAGTGGTAGTGGTGGTGAATTAAGTCGACTAAACAGTATGCCTGCATCAAATGTGAAATCCAATGGATTCATAACCCGTAACAATAGTGAAAGTCAAGTGGATACATTACGCCAGCGGTCATTAGAAGGTGTATATTTGACAACCAAAGATGCTCATACATTAACAGATGGACCGTCCATCTATTTAGCAGATAACATATTGAATATGGCGAACTTTTACATGAAAGCCAGTAACATACCAGACACAATCTTGAAACAACTGGTAGAAAGTATAGTAAAAAATGATAAACTCCAAGAACAGTTGGAAATCTTGGAAGACAAACTGGAACTGGAACTGGCAAAAGGAGCACCCACAACAACTTCTACAGTTCAATCGAAAAAAGGGTCAAAAAAGCAATCTACCAAAGATAAAAATATGGACAATGAAAACAATGTCAATATGCAAAACATCAAGGGACAAATCGAAAACATGCGTGGCCAAATGAGACAAATAGCCCTGAATCCAAATTATGTGCCAAATACCTATGAACATCAAGAAAAATGGGTTCCAGGTGGTAAAATATCGAAAAATGTGTTTAGTAGTTCCTTGACAGAAAATGATGTAAAAGCTATACTGGAAATGAACATCGGCATACAATACAAAGTGCTTGCTTTGATGGGAGTAGGAGTATTAATCCAACAAGAAGATAAATCCTATGAAGAAATCATCAAACAATTAGCAGTAGACCAAAAATTATTTCTAATACTGACCTCATCGGATTATATTTATGGAACAAACTATCAGTTTTGCCATGGGTTTATAGGAAAGGACTTGAAAAAGATGACTCCGCAGAAAACGCTTCAAGCAATGGGAAGAGTAGGACGAAATAAATACCAGCAAGATTATACAATTCGATTCCGTGATGACTCAATGATCCATGGGCTGTTTAAAACACCAGAGTTTAACCAAGAGGCATACAATATGAATAATCTCTTTTGTAGGGCCAATTAGAATGAGAGCATAATGGGGGCTCCCTTGGTTGGAGGAGAAACAGGGATGGAACCATATTCGTATTATTTGTAGTAAGATGTTTCTTCTAAAATCGCTTCCAAGGAGAATTCATAAATATACAATTCTTTGTCATCCAATGACACGGAAGCAAACAACACCCCATTTTTTTCCAATAAAGACATGCACATTTCATATCGTGGAGTCGTATTATCGGGTTCACTAAATAGAAATCCTGTAGACATGCCTTGTAATTTATATTGCTCATTTAACAATAACCACATCGAAAACATGTAATTATTATTATTTACAATACGCACTACTGCCAGAAATTTCCTCTCTTTTTCTAAATGTATCGCAGCTCCACCATGGACATCACAATTTTCTAAATTGAAAATCTTTTGAAAATGAATCAAATGACTGTCACCACTATCAATATCTACAGACATCACACGCAAAGGGTCGTAAGAATAAAGCATGAAAAACTTATTGTTATTACGTGTCAATACTAACCAATTTTTCTCAGGTTTAGGCTCATCATCTTTTACATTTGTATTGAAAACAACGATTTTATTAATCTCATGTTCGTGTCGATTAAAATAACATAAGCACATTTCAGGAACCCAATGCTCTGAATTGTCCAACAATACACCAGTCATCATCGAATCGGTGATGAGTCTACAGTCTTCTAAACCTGTAGTAAACGACTCATACTTTTTTCGCGGTGGTTCTTTTAATTGTTTGGATTCCAATACTTGGAAAGAAGTGTCTAAATGCACCAAGTATACAACATTTTCAATTGTAGGATAATCGAATTCCGATGTATTGTGTTTGTCTCGAATTGTTGCTAAATAATGATTCTTATGGTCGGGATGCTCAATAATGGACATATTATACCCTTCATGTAAAATTCGTATTTTTCGCAATGCTTTAATAGAAGGATGTTCCATTTGTTGTATAATTTTAACGCACTGGCTATAAAATTATACTAGACGAAATCATGTATCATCAAACGAAAGTGTGCATGGATATTTAATAAAACAATAATCTCTCCAAGAACTGGGTTGTGGATTATTCGCTTCGCACCATTCAAATAGAATTTTTTTTACAGTGCCATCAGAATTTGATTTCTCACTACTGTCACTACTATCATGGCTATTGGATTCTAAATGGTCATGTCTTTCAATGTAAACTGGAAAACGTTCCCATAAGTTATATTTGTAGTGTAAATATAGATTCATAATTGTCATTTCATTTGTGAGACATAATGGATATTCTAAAATTCCACTGATCATTTCATCTTTACTGCAAATGGACAAGATGGAAGTATCGTAGACCCACATACAATTCAAAAAATAAGGTTGATCCAAATCCTCTAAAATGGGGAAATCTTTCTTGAGTTTCTCAATACGACTGGGACTTGCTTCGCTCACCTGCGTATGAAACAATTTAGTTGGATTCGGTAGTGTCACGTAATTACCACCATCATCAGGTGCTAAAAACTTTCCCTTATAATCCAATTGGAGAATAGTAGAATAGACATCATCTAAAACACGAAGACCACTATCCAAAAAGACTACTCGTTCCCATTTTTGAAAATACGAATCCATTACATGTAATTTTTCCCACTGGTTAATTTTACTGATTTCACGTCCATCAATTGTATCTAAAAAAGGTGCAAAATTTAGTTTATGTAATAATTGAAACTTTTCTTCAATGGGGGGAAATCGCTTTTCTTCTAAACGGTAAAAATCTTTGAAGTTCGACTGTAGAGGTAATGAACCAATATTGATTACGACAATATCACCCAACCACATGCCACGAGAACGCAAGTCTTGTATTGTTTTCTTTGCTCGAAAAAGGTAAGCATCATCTGTCACTAAAACAAAAACAGTATTTTCTACCATATTCATAGTATAAACATAATTATGATATTTTTATACTTTTATTTATACATTACTTTACTAACTGGTTTTGTATACTAATTCTGGTAAATTTACTCCAAAGTTGTCGTAGTTTGTCAATTCAAAGCGCAAATTCTTTCCAGCTGCATTATATTCAAAATCAAAGGTAAATACTTTTGTGCTATTATCGCCAAATTGGAAATAGTTATTGTTTCCATTGAATGCTACATCTGATGTTATCAAATCATTTCCTAAAGTATCTGTAGGATTGTCTCTATCGTATAATTTGTAACCAATCGAAACACCCCTTTGTTGTTCAGTCATTACACTATAGTTAGTATTTGTTACAGTGATGACAAATGTGTTTTCTGGTTGGGTGTCACGGGTATATTTGTTATCTGAACTTAGACTGATTTCCATTTGTTGACTTTTATCTAGAATCTTGAAATATTTATCGATATTGAGTCCCTCTAAAGTTAGACGGAATGTAAATGGTTCATCTCCTTCAGTTGTTGTATCATTTTTTATGGAAAATTCTTCTTTAAAACCATTGCTACTATTTAATACTCCACTTATTGCTCCCGATATAAAGTCATTTACATCTACATTATTTCCAATAATATTGTAACTGAAATTATCATTCTCAGTTGTATCTAAAGTAATGGTAAATGTCTGTCCCTCGTCTATGTAATAAATTCCTTCTGTATTATTAAAACTGACATCCCCAGCAACATTCACTACATAAGTTGGTGCAGTAAAACGGTTGGTAATGGATAATGTCTCACTTGTTATCGTATTGTAACTTACATCGGTTAAAACTATAAAAACTTTTTCATCACCTTCAACATCTCGATTTTCACTACTTACAAATACGTAGGATATATCCCTTCCGCCATTTGGTAACACGAATTTCCCCGATAATGAATCGCTATTGAAGTTCGGGTCTGTTGAAAAACTTATATCCGATGTTTGAATACCAGATAAGCGATAATTGAATTCATATGCCTCAGTGAATTGTAGAGGGACTTCCAATCTGATAACAAATGATTCACCTTCATCTATTGCACCTGTTGTATTGGTTTCATCCAGTGGTTGAATAAATACTCTTGGTTTATCAAAGTCGTTCAAAATGACAGTAACACTGGAATCGTAATTTTTCAAAGAAAAAATGAATTCTCTTTGTGATTCTGTAGTAGTGGTGATAAAATCAATAGTATTTGTATAGTTGCCATTCTGATCGAGTGTTTTGGTAAATCTTCCAGTTGAAAGAGTCGGATCCCTTTGTGTATCAGTCACGACTGTTCTAACAAAATCATTTCCTACAATCACATATTCAATCTTATCATCTGGAAACTCATTATCAGTAGAAGATGGCCAAGTAAAGGTGACAGTAAAGATCTGGTTAGTATTTCTCTTTGTATGAGAAACAGATAGTAGATTTTGTGTAGTATCTTGAATCTGTATAGTAGTCGCTAAATTCATTGTATTCATGTAAATAATCATATTTTCCAAATCTTCGGTTTTGTAATCATCTCTCACTATAATTTGAACTGTATTGGTCGTTTTATCGATAGAACCTTGTAACAACCCACCACATATATCACTTGTATCGACATCTCCGCTGATTGTGTATTGGTAATCTGCATCATCTAAGTCAACTGGTGCATTCCGTAGATATAAGTCCACTACTTTCCCTTCTGTAATCGTAGTAATTGCCTCTAAATAGGGCGTAGTAATTGCCTCTAAATAGGGCCTTGTATCTCCACCATTAATCGGTGTAGTAATTCCAAAATCGACCAAGTTAAACTCTATTATACTACCATTTCGATGGAATTCATTCAACTCCAACGGAGACATACTAATATCAATAACTGCTTGTTCCACATTTTCATCATTTGTCTCAAATACCAAAGTTCCACTTACGTCTACTGAGAGAGAAGTCACAGTAGGTGGAATATTGGTTATATCATATTGTATACTATTGTATGTATTTCCCTCTACATTTGGAAATAGTAAACGGTAAAATCCAGTTTTGTTGTATACAACTTGTCCCGCAAAGTGATTCACATACGCCGTCAATACTTCGCTTTGAGACAATGCCTTGTTATATATCTCGAATTCACCAATAAATCCATCTGTGCCAAACAATATCTGTGTGACAGTAGAAATATCCTCTACTGTCTTTTCTCTCGTTTCATCATACAAATAACCATTTTTGTAAACCAATGTGGATGAAACATCCATCACATAGGTTATGTGTTCGTATTTTGTCTTCACATTTGGCATACTTACTATTGTTTGCAATGTTGTTGATTGTTGTTGCTGTAGAAGGATTTGGTCATTCGTTAACAAAATACGTAACCCATCTATAGTCATTATTTCCGTATTTGATGACGTATTATTTATCCAGAACCCTAAACTAAAGGGCTTTATTAACGTATTCCATGAAGTGTCCGTTGCAAATACGGTTTGGTTCTGTAGAGGGTAAAATGATACTTCTTTTGTTAATATGTTGTTATTATGGAGAGTAAATTCCAACGGTCTTTTTACCCCACTACTGCCCATAGTGGTAGTTGAGAGAATAGTAGAATTCGGTCCTTTTGAAATACGATAAGGGTTAACATGAAAATAATAGTTCCCTACAGTAGAGTAGATTTCTCTCATTGATCGATAAACATCATTTGCTTGTATTGCAGTCATGGGAAAATTATAAAATTCGATACGATTCAGTAAGTATCCACGTAATGCAAGAGGATTGATTGTAGATGGAGTGCCAATTGTGATTGTTTCACTTGGGTCAACTTCTCTCAAATAATCTGTTAAAGATGTTGTCTTTTGTAGAATTCCATTCACGTAAATACTGATGGTATTGTTTTGATAAACGATTTGGTAGAAAAGGGGAACATTCGTATTATAATTCAGAGTAGTGGTATGTTTGGATTGACTGTAATAATGTAAATTATTTTCGAAAACGATGGTTTTCTTCCGTAAATAGAATGCCAGAGTCGTTTTCATCATGCTGTTTGCATCCGATGGGCCGATTACAATGAGACCTCGTTGTGTATCTCGAACTACATTGTGCACATAGAGCCAAAAGGACACGGTCATATTTGTAGACAATTGTAAGACTGGTTCACTACCCGTATTATACATAGTATTCCATGTTTGTGGAGTGTAATCATATGAATTCGAGACAACCCATTGAGATGGAAAGTATTGTAAACTGGGTAGGGGATCAAATACTGCATTCAATGTAACCATAGAAAAATCGGATAAATACAAATGATTCAATTCGAAGAAATTACGTTGGATTCGCAAACTAATATCACGATGTGACTGAGGAATATGAAATCGCATTTGAATACGTTTCCAATTTGTAGAATTGTAACGAATGGGATTGCTTTCGTATACAGATAGCCCTTTTTCGTTGAGTAATTGAATCTGATATTCTACTGTAGAAGATGTAGATCCAGATTGATAAGGCAGTTCATTGGCACCAGTGTAAGGGATAGAACCAGTAAGGTGATTCGCTACTTGAAACATGATTTCGTAGTAGTTTTGAAACAAATATCCATTGGATTGTAATTTTTGATTTAAAAAAGCGGGTCCATTGCTTTGGTTATTGTAATAGAGACCTACATGTTGATGAATCGTATCATCTGGGTCGTCTAAATATTTATGTCCATATAAATCATTGTTACTATTGTCTACTACAAACACGGAATTACCCGACCAATCTTTTGGAAGAGCATTGACACGCATTCCTGTAGTAGGATGATAGGTTTGACCATCTACTGGTTCTAAAGTCGGATTTTCTAATAATGTGGGTGTTTGGAGAGAACCTAAAGAAAATGAGAATACCTGAGAAATATAAGTTTTAGTAGTGGGTATAACATAAGGATTAAACTCATTTGAACGAAAAATTATTTTGTAGTAAGTAAAAATGATACCTGAAATATCAGTTGTTGTATTGTCTACTTGTATATCCATCAGGTCAGTTCCTTTTGAAGTGATATTTTGACCATTATTAAAAGAAAATATATTTTGTCTCACTTCATTTGGGTTAATATTACTGATATCCAATACAACTAAATTACCATTGATACCTGTATTCAACACAATACTTTGATCCAAGGATTCAACTGGCCCTTCATTCAATGTAGTAACCGATTGAAATATTGTGTCGGGTGAATCTGGATACAAACGAGTAAAAGAGATGTCATATTGTGTATTTCGAGACAAATCACCGAGAAAATAATTGGTTACGTTGTATACTGTAGATATATCGGTGTAACCTGTTATGGGGTCAGTTATATGAATATTGTAAGAAAGGTCTTCGTTTGTAGATAGGTCCATCCAATTCATTTGAATAGCGTCATTGTATACCGATACGATTGTTTCTCTCATTATGGTTGTAAAAGAAAATTCGCTTTGATAAAAAGTAGGATAAGAATAAGAAATAATCGGGTCGGGGTTCGGTTCCAGTTCTTGATAGTAAATTTTAACATTTCCACTATAGGTTTGGTTTGGATTCAATCCAATTAATGAAAATAGTTTATCATTTGGATTTGCTAAGTGCATTCCTTGGTCGATTTGAATCCCTTCGTTGTCTCCATCCAAATACGCTTCATAGTTCTCTACAGCACTATCATTATCCGCTATCACTTTAATGATTGATACATTAGTCGAATATTGAGGGTGATTTACCAATACAAATGTTTTCAAAACGGGTGGTGATTGATGTAACGTGGTAAAAGAAAATGTGTTTGTATATTGATTGCCAGTAATATCATATGTAACAACCAATGTAATATAATAGGATGTATTGGGATTCAAACCCGTCAATAGCTTAGTTTGTTCACCTTGGAGAGAAAAAGAAACATCTGATTGACTTGCTGTAGAATAGATTAATTCGTATGTGGTGGATGTTCCTATTGCCGACCATGTTAATTCAATACTATTGTATGAAATGACAACATTTGTCATGGTTGGTTTATTTTCTTCCAAGGTGGTAAAACTCCCAATTGTCTCATAAGTATCTAAATTATTAATGTAACCTGCAATTATTGAATAATTGTATTGTGTATTGGGTAATAACCCAGTAATCGTATAAGAATCACCAGTCCAAGTTTTCACATTTTGTAAATAGAGAGAATCCAAGCCAAGAGTATTAGTAGATATATCAATGTTATAATAACTATGGTTGGTTTTGAAAGCGGGATCATTGTCTTTTATTAATGTAATGGATGTTCCAAATGTTTCGATTTGTTCAATACCTAAATACCCAGGTTGAAGAGTTTCAACATCAATGGTTCCATCTATAATATAATCGTAAGATGGGTAAGTAGATGTTGGTTTGTATACAGAAGATACTCGATATTTATACAGACCACTGTCAATGTTAGTAAAAGTGTAGGATGTAAAACGAGGATGAATATTTTCTACAGTTTGGAATGAACCGCCGTAATCATAGTTATCCAATTGCACTTGATAGAATTCACCAGTGGTTTGAAATGCAGGTGCTGGTGAAAAATCAATGCGCACATTTGAGTATACATCTTTTATTTCTCTCACTTGTAAATTTGTAACTGGTCCTTGGTTTAATGTATGAATGGTTGTTTGTATGGTATATGCGTTGCTAATATCTGTTTCATTTGGAGGTGAAGTGATGGGTGGATAAATGGTTCTTGCTTCTATAGTATATGTAGTATTGATACTGAGGTCAGTAAAAATAAGTTGTGGTGGATTCAAATTGAGAGAAGCACCATCATTGGGCACAATAGTGAATTCGTATTGGGGTGTTCCCGATGCATCTTCTATGTTCAATTCAACCAACGTATTTTTCGTAACTATATTGGTAAATTGGGTTTCACTTTCATTCAAAGTAGTGAAATTCAAAAGCGGTAACTGAACATTATGATATATATTTTTACTGTCATGAAAAACAATAGCAACATGTGAATTGTAAGTCTGATTAATAGATAGATTTGAGAGAGTAACGTCTCCTAAATAAGATGCATGTTTTGTTCTCTCAATATCATCTAAAAATACTTGATAAGAAACATTGTCAATAGGATGTTCATCTATTTTACTGTAGGATAAATCAACACTTGTATTGTAAAGATAGAGTAATTCCAACTGACTTAAGTATTGTTCATTGAGAGTAGTAATGGATCCTGAAACAGAATAAACATATCGGTCGTAAGAGACTCCATATAATGTTTCTACAGTGACATTATAAGTGTGGTTAAACGATAAATCGGTAAAAGTATGTTGATACAGCTCAATATTAGAAATGTCAACATAAGGAATCGTAGCCTGGTAATCCAATTCGGTCACTGAAATTCGGTAATCCACATAATCATTCAAAGGAGAGAACTGTAGAGTAAAAGAAGTATTGTAAGAAGGGTCACTTATATAATAATTTTGATTCGTAGGATTAAGTAAAGTGAGGTCTTTTACTTTCCCCTCTGCGTAAGAAGTGCGAAATGTTTTGAAGTGGTTGACAGGAAATCGGTCACCACTTATATAGGTAGCATACAATTCAACCGTATAAAGAGTATTGGGGGTCATCCCAGTCAGGGTCAAATAAGAATATTGCAAAAACTCTCTGTGAGTGAATTGGTAAGTATGTCTATCTACAGTAGAATAGACAACAATATCATAATATACGGGTGAACCAATGTATTGAAAATGAATACGTGCAGTAGTAAAGGTCGCCCGATAAATTTCTAAACGTGTTGGTTGTCCTTGGAAAACCTTCCGAGGTTTTCGACTTCGCAATCGTTCGGAAAATCGTAAGGCCGATGAACTATTACTATTGTCCAATGATGATTGCGTGCTATTTATAGGTATTGTAGGACAATGACATATGGATTTTTGGGGTTCCATATTACTTACTATAACACGTAGTGATATAAAAACCCCTTCTTATTTGTCGAAAAAAATTGAAAAAATGGATTTGGAACAAAAAGTCATTTAAATAGAAAAAGAATATACTTATTTATACCCACGTATTAAACAACAACAACAACTTTAAAATAACAAGCACATCAGTAATCATGGCATCATCATCAGCAACTCTATCAGCACAATATCAAAGAAAGACCGATAAAGAGCATGTATTGGATAACCCCGATACCTATATTGGTTCAGTGGAGAAGGTTGATTCAGAGCAATACATAATGGATACGGAAACCAACCGATTTGTTCTAAAATCGATTGAATACATCCCAGGTTTGTATAAATTGTTTGATGAAGGTGTCGTAAACTGTAGAGACCATGTGATTCGGATGATACAAAGTAAGGCGGAAAATAAAAGGTTGGTATCATCGATTGACATAACAGTAGAAGAATCATCTGGCAAAATTACATTATACAATGATGGAAATGGAATCGATGTAGCAAAGCATCCAGAAGAAGGACTATGGATACCGGAGATGATTTTCGGTCATTTACGAACGTCAACCAATTATGACAAAAGTGAAAAGAAAATCGTAGGAGGTAAAAATGGATTTGGATTCAAACTGGTATTAATATGGTCATCATGGGGATATATTGAAACAGTGGACCATACACGTGGACTCAAATATTGCCAAACTTTCAAAAATAATTTGGAAATCATTGAGCCACCTACAATTACCAAATGTGCAAAAACCAAACCATATACCAAAGTATGTTTCATACCTGACTACAATCGATTGCATTTACCAAATGGATTGTCTACTGATATGATTGCATTGTTTCAAAAACGTGTCCATGATATTGCAGCAGTAACAGATCATTCAACAAAGAAAATTAAAGTGCAGTATAATGGCTCTACTATTCCCATTAAGAATTTCGTTCAATATATTGATTTCTACATTGGCAGTAAAGAAGATACAAAGCGAGTGTATGAATCACAAAGTGACCGATGGGAATATGCAGTAGGATTAGCACCAAAACAGGAATTCACACAAGTCTCATTTGTCAATGGTATTTGCACACACAAAGGAGGTAAGCATGTCGATTTCATTTTGGGGCAAATTCTACGCAAGCTATGTGCATACATTGAAAAAAAGAAGAAAATAACAGTAAATCAATCTACTATTAAAGAACAATTAATTTTATTCCTACGGTGTGATATTGTTAATCCATCATTTGACAGTCAAACCAAGGATTATATGAATACACCATCATCGAAGTTCGGTTCATCATGTGTGGTATCGGATAATTTCATTGAAAAGGTTGCTAAAATGGGAGTCATGGACATGGCGTGTCAATTGACAGAAACCAAAGAGGCAGGTAAAACCAAGAAGAAAATGGACGGTAGTAAAACACGTGCAGTTCGTGGTATTGCGAATTTCGTAGATGCCAATTATGCCGGAACAGATAAATCGAAGCAATGTGTATTAATATTGGCCGAGGGGTTAAGTGCCATGTCAGGTATTGTATCTGGGTTGGATACCGATGACCGCAACACCATAGGTATTTATCCATTGAAAGGAAAAGTGCTAAATGTGCGTGGGGCATCTCGGGATTTGACAGACAATCGTGAATTAGCGGATTTAATCAAAATTCTGGGTCTTCGTATTGGAGAACAATACCAAAGCATCGATGATGTGCACAAAAACCTTCGCTACAGTAAAATCATGATCATGTCTGACCAAGATTTAGATGGTTCGCATATTAAAGGACTTTGTATTAATTTGTTTCATGCATTGTGGCCAACTTTAGTAAAAATCGATGGATTCTTGTGTTTTATGAATACACCTATTTTACGGGCAAAGAAAAACAACGAAGTCCTACGGTTTTACAATGAAGGGGAGTATTTACAATGGAAAGAAAGCCTCGCAAATCAAAATACCAAGGGTTGGACTTTGAAATATTTCAAAGGTTTAGGAACATCGACAGCCTCCGAATTCAAGGAATACTTTGCCAATAAAAAGATGGTGGATTTCCAGCACGAAGAAAAGAATAGTGATAATACGATTGATATGGTATTCAATAAAAAACGAACAGAAGATAGAAAACATTGGTTGGAAAATTACGACAAGGCCAGTTATTTAGACACAAATCAAATCAAGATAACCTATGATAATTTCTTCCACAAAGAAATGGTTCACTTTAGCGTGTATGATTGCGAAAGGTCCATCCCAAATATGGTAGATGGGTTGAAAACCAGTTTACGTAAGATTCTCTACTGTGCATTCAAGCGTAAGTTGACCCAAGAAATCAAAGTCGCTCAGTTTTCAGGATATGTTTCGGAAAATAGTGCCTATCATCACGGTGAAGCCAGTTTGAATGGTGCAATTGTAAACATGGCACAGAATTTCGTAGGATCCAATAACATCAACTTGTTGGTGCCCAATGGTCAATTCGGAACTCGCCTAAAGGGGGGTGAAGATAGTGCATCGGAAAGATACATCTTTACCTATTTGAATCCATTGACTCGTAGTTTGTTTCCCGAAAAAGATGACATCATTTTGGACTACATCAATGACGATGGACAAATAGTAGAACCGACCTTCTATGTTCCTATTATTCCATTTGCATTATGTAATGGTATTTCGGGTATTGGAACTGGATTTTCGTGTAATATTCCATCCTACAATCCAATGAACTTAGTAGAATATGTTCGCGGAAAACTCCTAAATAAATCAAATGACATCCTTGAATCCATTAACTTTATTCCCTATTTTGAAGGATTCAAAGGGTCGGTGATGCAAATGGAAGAGAAAAACAAGTATTTAGTAAAAGGTGTCTATGAAACAACAAGGGAGGATACGATTGTCATTAGTGAGTTGCCAGTTGGAACTTGGACCATGAATTACATTTCGTTTTTAGAAGATTTATTGGAAGGAGACAAAAAGAAAAAGACACCCCCGATTATCAAAGACTTTAGCAATATTTCTACTGAATCCGTTGTTCATATTACGGTAATGTTTAACAAGGGAGTCAAAGCCAAACTGGAATCGACTGTAGATGGAAATAATATCAATGGTTTGGAAAAGGCCCTAAAGTTAACTACTACTGTCAATACTAACAATATGAACATGTTCAACAGTAAAAGACAATTACATAAATACAAGCAAGTGCAGGATGTAATTGAAGATTATTATGGAGTCCGATTACACCATTACGAAAAGAGAAAAGAGGCACAAATAAAAGCGATGGAAAATAGAGTAAAAGAATTGTCAAACCGTGCTTTGTTTATTGTAGAAATAGTCAATAATACGATTGATTTACGAAAACACGAAAGCGATGAAGACATTTATAATCTTCTACAGTCGAAAAACTATGATACCATGCAAGGTAAATATGATTACTTGACTCACATGCCATTGCATACCATGACGAAATCCCGTGTCAAGAAGATTTTAGAAGAACATGAAGAATTGAAAAAGTCATTGGAAATTTTGAAGAAAACGCCCATTACTAAAATGTGGTTGGATGAACTGGAACAATTTGAGAAAGAATATAATAAATATAAAACGGACCGTGAGAAATTGCTAAAAAATACTCCTAAATCTTCTACAACATCCAAATCCTCTAAATCCTCTAAATCATCTAAATCGAAAAAATAATTATTTGAATCATTAACCATTAACCATTAAATAAAAAAAAGTATTTAGCATTTTTTTTATTTTAGAAGGTTGTAGGTATTTACCTGCTTTTTCTGGAAGCACTCAATCTCTTGGCAGATTTATTCTTCTTTTTACGGCAAAATGATCTCTTGGTGCCATTGGCCATTTTGCAACCCTTGAATTTTCTGCATTTTTTGCCCTTCTTTCCTCTGCATAAAGATTTTTTGATTCTTGCACGGTAAGTCTTTTTTCTTGAGTCCATTATGTTGACTATACAAATAGTCAAGATATTTTTTTGAATTGCCTCTTCTAAATAAATATAAATCGAAGTTTCTTTATTTTAGTAAGATCGAACAATGGATTCAGTGGCCATTACACCGAATAATTATTTACCAAAATACAACAATGATACTCAACAATACGAGGACCAATATATATTTAACTTTAGCAATGGGATTCAATGTCCATGTTCTTCTACAGTTTTTTATAAACGATGCAATTGGTCAAGTCATATTCGAACCCAAAGGCATTCGCGATGGTTGACCAGTATGAATACCACGAATTATTACGAAGAATGTTTAGAACTGAGGAAAACAGTAAGAAATCAACAAGAATTATTAACTCGAAAAGAAAATGAAATCAATCAATTGCGTAATTTCATTCAGCACTTATTGGAAAGTCAACAAAATACATATTCTACAACAGAACCACAAATTGATCAATCGTATTCCTATAATTTAGTGAACTTAATGGATTGAAGTAAATGGCTCGCTTCGCTCGCCGAAAGGTCGGTCTAAAGACCGACCAATCATTCTTCCTCGTGTCTCATCACAAACATTGCCTCAATCAAATCATTTTTTACTGTTTCATTATCCACTAATAATTTAGCCAATTTTGCTACACTTTTTTTATTGGATTCCAATAGTTCATACGCTTCTTGATAAGCATCATTCACTAATTCTAAAGATTCTTTATCCATCATTTCTTTGGTTCTCTCTGAATATTTATCCCCCATTCCTAAACTTCTTCCTAAAAATGGATTTCTACCACTTTCGGTATTCTCATTGAAAAATACCTGAAGTTTATCTCCCATTCCATAATTCCCAATCATAGATTGAGCTAATTGGTTGGCCGTTTTCAAATCTTGCACCGCACCCAAGGATACAAAATCTTCTCCATAAAAAAGGCTTTCTGCTGCTTTTCCTCCCATGGCAACCACTAAACGCTTCTTTAGGCATTCTTTTGTATACAGTCCAGATTCGGTTATTTCAGGTTTTTCATTAAACAAGGTATATCCTCCTGCTCCATTGTAGGTCGCCTGTATGGTCACCTTTTTCAATTCAAAATATTCTGGGAACAGTAGAGATAAAACAGCATGACCCGCTTCGTGAAGAGCAACTCTGGTTCGAGTATTTTCACTTCGTGTATCATTACGTTTAGCAATACCGACGACCATTTTTTCCAATGCATATTCTAAATCATTTTGATTTATTTCTACTGCACCCTTTCGAGCTGCAAAAATAGCCGCTTCATTTACTAAATTCTTGATTTGGGCCCCAGAGAATCCTGCTGATAATTCTGCTAAAAACTCATATTCAATGGATTTAGCCAATTGTTTGTTTTTTGTATGAACTTGGAATATCTTCTTACGGGATTCTTTATCGGGCAATGGCACGTTAATCAGACGGTCAAATCGGCCTGGACGCAGTAGAGCACTATCCAAAACATCACGACGATTTGTAGCGGCAATAACCAATACACCTGTATTGTCATTAAACCCGTCCATTTCTGCTAAAAGTTGATTCAAAGTTTGTTCTCGTTCATCATTGCCCATATTGATTCCCGTTCCTCTTTGTTTTCCAATAGAATCGATTTCATCAATGAACAAAATACAGGGAGTATTTTCACGGGCTTGTTTGAATAAACTACGCACTTTTTGTGCACCTAATCCTACAAATAATTCGACAAATTCACTACTTGCTACAGATATAAAATTCGCATCACATTCACTAGCAATAGCTTTTGCAATTAATGTTTTTCCTGTTCCTGGTGGACCTTCCAGTAAAATACCTTTAGGAATAGTTGCACCTGCTGCTTCGTAGGAGCTACTGTTTTTCAAATAACTCACTACTTCATTGCATTCATCAAATATTTCGGGACTTCCAGCCCAATCCTGTAGAGTAATATTGGCCTTTATCATATTTTCTTTGTCTTTTTTTACATCGAAATTATTGCGGTTATTTAGGAAGTTTCCCGCTGAATTCCCTCCTCCAAATGGACCACCCATTGGCATATTATTATTTCGACTTTGGACAATGGCATTTACAACTGAATACAAGAGTGCTAAATAGAAAAGACTCATTACGGCTCCATTGAAAACACCACCAATTTGTCCTAAAGTATTTTGAAAAGTGGCTTGTTCGGGTAAAACAAATGTCTTGATGTGTTTTATACGTGAACTCTCTACTACATTTTGCGCAAATACTGGGTTGGTGTTGACAACAGATATATCTCTAAATGTAGTAGTATCGCCATCATTGCTTTTATGAATTCCATATAGCTTTTTCAAGTCGGGTGTAAAATAGAGTTCTTGGATTGACTCTCGATCCACATCATCCAATAATTCACTAATGGACTCGGTTGATAAAACACTATCCATAGATGGCAATTCACGTATTGCTTTACTGGTCAATTGTAGAGAAGTTGTCTTATGAATCAACCTTGGTTGTAATAAAGTATAGGATTCATTGTTCAAGAAAAAAGAAGTCAATAGCGTCAATACAATCACTGTAGGAAACATATTTAGTATTGTCTGTAAATATATTTCTACTGTTCTCTCTAATAGGGTTTTTCCTAAATTAAAACTCATAAAAGAATTCGGGACTTACCACTCCTTGAATCGTGGTATTTTTGTATGAAAATCGAACAGAACTGTAGAAGACGTCTGTGACTTCCAGTTTTTTTGTGGTTTCTTTAGAACCGTCGTTGACCATCGGGTATTCACCTTCGAATACCGCATATCGAGGTATAGTTTTTACATTTCGTTTAGCGGAATTCAAGATATCGTCACTAAAGAAATACATGGGGCCATAGAAATCATATTCACTCATCGTCAATTCACTTTTAGCGAGTTCTACGGTTTGGAATTCCTTCTGTTTCGGTGACCAAGTGCATGCAAACATGGTTCGTGGTGTCTCAATCGTTTTTCTCTCATTATTTTCTATTGTATGAAACAATGGGTTCTCCGTAAATAGTTCACTAATAATAGGATAAATCGGGACATCGAATATTTGCTTTTTTCGCATGATTTCATCTACAGTGCACCAAACATATTTACTTTTAGAAGATTGAGAGAAAAACCAATCCGATAAAGTATTGGGTCGATTTGGTTGGTATTGTAAATATTTTACGTATTTATCAGTGCGTATAGGAATGTAGTGATTGGATTTGTAATCTACGATTCTTTTCATTACATATTCATCATCATCTACAATATCATCTTCATTCATTTCTTCTTCTTTAATGGAAAATATTTCGGCCACTTGAGAGAAACATAGATTGTTTATGGAAATGGCATGAACATCTTTATCATCATTTTCATTTGGTTTCGTTGCATATGGAGTATATTGAATTGTAGGAAAACGATAATAATTATCCCTATATTCCAGTAGACATAAAATATATGGATATACTCGGTTATTGACCAATATATAAAAAAACAATTGGTAATCTAATGTGTCCTTGTCTGTATTGATAATAATACTGGAAACAGTAGGATCCTCTTTTGTCTCCAATGCATAAAAAAATGGAAGTTGTGATACATTATGAATGATACTGGGTTCATTTGTATCTTCAAACGTTTCATCTACAATCATTTGTTCGTCGGTGTCCTCGTCATCGTCATCATCTTCGTCATCATTGACTTCATTTTCATCATTTTCGTCATCATTTAAATCATTGTATTCGGCCATTTTGTAGGGTGATAATCCAATTTCTTCATCTTTGTCCTCAGTATCTTCGTCCTCATCTTCGTCATCGTTTTTATCTTCGTCATCTTCATCATCCTCTTCATTTTTGTCTTCATCGTCCTCCTCGTCTTCATCATCATCCTCGTCTTCATCATCATCCTCATCATATTCATCATCAGAATCATCATCATATTCATCATCATCATCGTCGTCATCATATTCATCATCAGAGTCATCGTCAACATCATCATCAGAATCAACGTCGTCATTATCTACTACATATACATCCTCGTCATCATCAGAATTTTTTTGATTTTCATCGTTGTCACTCTTTTTATCGACTAAATAATCAAACAGACTTTCCCATGGGTATTTGTTGTTATTATTTTGTTTGTTGCTGTCAAATGATTCATCGCTACTGCTACTATTGTAACCGCTTTCATCCGAACTACTGCTATCATCAGCAAACAATTGACTATTTACAGAATGTGCCATGAATCGTTTCTTACTTTATTATTTATATACTATTTGTTTTTATTATTTTTACAAAGCATATAAAGAATTCAACTATACATATAGTATAATAACCAAGACAAAAAAGCACATTCTATCAATCAAAACAACCTAAACTCTTTTATATATCAAACAATATGGACGACAGTAGCACAGAAGTCAATTCACAAATCTTTTATAATGGCGGAGACTATGAAGATAGCGTGGTCAGTGAATTTTCTTTTCCATCACCAGATATTGGAGCACTTCGAGATCCAAAATCACATATGTTAAAGCGTAAAATAGATGGTAAAAACAAGAGAATCCATGTATTTCCGACTCCAGAACATTTAAATGCTCATATGATCAATGCAGTAACAGGAATAGCTTACTACAATGATGATAATGGTCCACGATATACACTTGGAACCTGTCAAGAAGATGATGTTTTCAAAGTGAAATTCTTGACAGGTGAAGCGGGTGCACCTCCTCTATTATTGTGTTACGATACTCCAGAGCAATATGAAAAACATTTGCGTGGTGCTGTGAAAACGTCTATCAAAGAAACATGGCATACAAAGAATCAGAAATACCGTAGGGAAATGTTATCCCACTAAATTCCCTTCTATGAATGTAACCTCCAAACGCCCTACGTGGAACAGGGGGTATGGGGGATGAAATCCCCCAAGTGGAACAGGGGGTATGGGGGATTTCATCCCCCACTAAAAAGAATATAAACATTTTTCATGAGTATTCATAAAAAATACTCATGAATACCAATACTCGTTTCAATATCAACTACAGTTTTGAATCCACATTTGGGAGTCCTTTCGAACGTTCTTCTATTCATGAAAAATTATGTAGCAATAACGATATTACTACTGTAAAGAAAACCACCAAGAAAAAATCTATAAAAAAAAATGCTGTAGAAAATGGTGATTCAATGTGCTGTGTGTGCTACAATGAATCGAAAGCATTTCAGTTCAAAACACACTGCAATCATAATTTATGTGTCGAATGTCTTCTACAATTGCCTAAACATGAATGTCCAATGTGTAGGAGTATATTTCCAGAGTCTTTACGGCAACTCTTACCAGAGAAAAATAAAGACGAAGAAGACGAGGAAGATAATACCAATACAATATTGTTTAACATGCGCACGGGAGAATTGGAAATAGTCAATTCATCAAATATACCACAAGAATCCTCCGTAAATGAACCACAACCGATTTATTCACAGGAATTCAATTGGAATGGATCACCTGCCAGATGGTAACCTTACGATATTTTATCATTGGGCTCGCCCACAATGGAACAGGGGGTATGGGGGATAAAATCCCCCAATACAATAGTATAGTAGAATGATATTTAGGCCATTTCGATATCTGTGTATATTCGGCTGTATATCAAAAGCAGTAAAACCATATTCCAGTTTGCGCAACAACCCATTATTGACATTATGTGAACCCGCTCGATTACGGAGTTATTTAGAATATGAAATGCACAAAACATGCAAACCAATACCTTATCATACATCCAAGCAAATTTTGCATACAAAACTAAAACGGTTCGATATTTACGGAGACAATCAAGGGAGTCTCAATGTCGAGCACGTTTTCCCGCAATCTTTCTTCAAACAAGATAAACGTAGAGTCATTATGCGTTCTGACTTACATAATTTGTATTTATGCAATACAAAGCTTAATTCATATCGGCAAAACTTCAAATATGTGGATTCTACTGTAACCAAGCTCAATGATAAAATCCGTGTATTGGATTCAGCAGGTGAACAAGTTACCAATGAAACGGACTTGTTTAGCAAAAGAGGCTATGTTATGGTGACAAATAAATCATCGAAAACATTTATTCCCTCTGACCAATCCCGAGGAAAAATCGCAAGAGCACTTAGTTATTTTGTTGTCAAGTATAATTACTTGGAAGAATTGTCCAAAGTCATCGATATACAGACTTTATTGGAGTGGAATTTGAAAGACCCAGTAGACAATGATGAGTATTTGAAAAACATTGTGATTTACAAACATCAAGGAGATATCAACCCTTTTATTTTGGACTCCGACTTGGTGACCTTTTGTTTTTCCGATCAATGTGAAATAGATGATACTCTACTGCTGAAAAAACGAACGTCAACAATAGACCCGTTTTTTACAATTGATTATTTACTACATGAAATCAAATCCCTGGAAAAAGACAAACAAGAAATGCAATCGTTATTAGTAAAGAAGTGGAAGTAGGGGGATGTTCCACGTGGTGAATAAAAATATGATTTCTACTGTAGAAAATATATTTTGATTTGACAAAATTGAATTTTAAAATTAAAAAAAATATTTAAAAACTATTTGCTATTTGCTTTAAAGATGACGACTTGTAAATATGAAAATTGTAAAATTATTCCAAATTTTAACTATCCAGGTAATACAAAACGTTTGTATTGTGCGACACACAGATTAGAAGGAATGGTAAATGTAGTTAGTAAAACCTGTATATACGAAAATTGTATCCTACAACCATGTTATAACAGCCCAGGGGAGAAAAAAGGTTTGTATTGTAAGAGTCACAGATTAGAGGGAATGGTAAATGTAGTTAGTAAAACCTGTATATACGAAAATTGTATATTACAACCATATTATAACAGCCCCGGGGAGAAAAAAGGTTTGTATTGTAAGAGTCACAGATTAGAGGGAATGGTAGATGTAGTTAGTAAAACTTGTATATACGAAAATTGTATATTACAAC
>Ga0209534_10000502_pt1 | contig 45170 bp, 31 predicted proteins | sample COG_07_FD_184751 | JGI IMG/M metagenome (GOLD analysis project Ga0209534, IMG submission 184751) | Pelagic Microbial community sample from North Sea - COGITO 998_met_07 (SPAdes) (version 2) | ecosystem: Environmental > Aquatic > Marine > Neritic zone/Coastal water | place: Helgoland, sampling...
TACAATCTGCGATGAAACAATCCCTTCACTCCTATTTACCAGTACTGGCTCCAGCGATCTCTTTTTTTGAATTTATAAAAACACCTCAGCAAGGGTCGCAGTATATTGCGTATTGTAAAGACGATGAAAAGTTAAATCTTAAAGATCAAATTAAACCCGGTACTTCCATTACCATATTAATTGGCCCAGAAGGGGATTTTAGTCTTAAAGAAATTGAAGCAGCTTTAAAACAACACTATATTCCTGTATCTTTAGGGGCGTCAAGACTTCGTACTGAAACTGCTGGAATCGTGGCCTGTCACACTATTCAACTTTGTAATGAATAAACTGTATCTATATCTCATTTTAGTTTTTGGAATTCACTTTTGTGAAAGTCAAAATTTAGCCGTTTTAAAATATGATGGCGGCGGGGATTGGTATAGCAACCCAACAGCTTTAAAAAACTTGATTGCGTTTTGTAACACAACTATTAATACTACTATGGACGCCAAACCCCATAGTATAGAAATTGGGAGTCCTGCAATTTTTGAATATCCTTTTGTTCATATGACAGGTCATGGAAATGTGGTGTTTTCTGAGTCTGATTCAAAAAACTTAAGAGACTACTTATTGTCTGGAGGATTTTTACATATTGATGATAATTACGGTATGAAACCTTATGTTTTAGAGGCCTTAAAGACAGTGTTTCCGGATAAGAAAATGACTGAAATCCCCTTAAATCATCCTATATATACTACGGAATTTTTATTCCCTAAAGGGCTACCAAAAATTCACGAACACGATGGATTAGCACCTAGAGCATTGGGGTACTTTCACGAAGGTAAATTGGTGTTGTTATTCACCTATGAAAGTGATTTGGGCGATGGCTGGGAGGATGCAAGCGTTCACAATGACCCTGAATCAGTGCGTTTAAAAGCCTTAAAAATGGGGGCGAATATTATTAAATACGCCTTTGAAAACTAGACCCTCTATGCAATTAAACCATTACACTTCTAAGTTTACAAAGCAAGGTTTTCCTATTATTTTAATAAGTGATAATGTATCGCATGCAGCCAATTTAGGCAGCTTGTTCAGAACTGCTGATGCCTTTGGCGTTGCACACTTAATTTTAGGCGGTCCAGTTGTAGAACTGGGACGGAAATTCACAAAAACATCTAGAGCAACTGAACAAGCAGTATCATTTGAACAGCTTGAAACCCTTGAAGAAAAAATTGAAGACTTAAAGTCTCAAAACTACACTCTAATAGCCCTTGAAATTACTGACCATAGTAGACCAGTTTCTGAAATCAACTTACCAAAAAATGCTAAGATTGCATTTATTATTGGTGATGAAAGTCATGGCGTATCAGCCTCACTTTTGGACTGTTGTGACCACACCGTTCACATTGAAATGTATGGACAAAACAGCAGTATGAATGTCGTGCAAGCCACAAGTATTGCGTTGTATGAATTTACTAAAAAAATAACCGCTACGCTTTAAACATTATTGTGAATAAAACACTCTTAAATACAGAACTACAAGATTTTATAACGACGCATATAAACTCCAATATTCATACTTTAATTTTAAAAGGCAGTCCTTTTGAAGGTATTGATATTAAAGAAATCATCGGGCAAATTGAAGCGAAGAAAAAGTGTGAATTAAAATTAAAAACTTGGTTTAAAACGCCTGGCATCTATTATCCTAACAAATTAAATATAGAACAAACCTCATCCGAAACTGCTGCACAGCTTAAAAGTGAACTTTTGCAAGGTCAATCTATTGTAGACTTAACAGGTGGATTTGGCGTGGATAGTTATTATTTTTCTAAACAATTTAAGACCGTTGTTCACTGTGAAATGAACCCTGAATTAGCAGAAATTGCTGCACATAATTTCAAGGTTTTAGAAATAACAAACATTGAATCTCAGTGTATTGATGGGATTGAGTTTTTAAAATCACATCAGCAAAATTTTGATTGGATGTATGTTGATCCCTCACGACGCGATTCTCAAAAAAATAAAAAATTCTTGATTGAAGATTGCAGCCCAAATGTAAAAACTTTTCAAGGGTTATTTTTAAAATATGCTACTAATGTGCTCATTAAAATGTCGCCAATGCTCGACATTAGTGTTGGATTAGAGGCCTTGAAGCATGTGAAAAACATTTACGTGATTGCTGTTAAAAACGAGGTGAAGGAGCTGTTGTTTCATCAGAAAAAAGGCTTTGATGGCATGGCGATCGTTCATACGCTCAATACTAATCCTAGAGGCGATGAACAGTTTTCCTTTGAATTAAATCAAGAAGAAACGGCGGAAGCGCGTTACAGCCAACCAAAGCAGTACTTGTATGAACCGAATGCTGCGGTGATGAAGTCTGGTGCGTTTCAATTAATTTCTGAAAAATTTAAGTTGAATAAACTCGATACTCACACGCATTTGTATACTAGCGATGAACGATTAGAAAATTTCCCAGGAAAAATATATGAGATTTCTAATGCCCATCCCTATCAAAAGAAACCTTTAAAAAAAATGATTGGCGGCCTAAAAGCCAATGTAAAAACACGGAATTTCTCAGAAAAAATTGAAACTCTCAAAAAGCTATTCAAACTCAACGATGGTGGAGATTTGTATTTATTTTTTACAACTTCTAAAAATAAAAAATTAGTAATTGAGTGTCGGTTAGCCACTTTTTGAATCGGCTAAACTTCGTAGCCCCTCAAACACCACAATACTCACGGCATTGGCTAAGTTTAAGCTTCTTACATGCGGACTGTGAATGGGGATTTTGTAGAGCTTATCTGCGTGATCAGCTACTAACGCTTTTGGCAAACCAACAGATTCTTTTCCAAACACAAAAAACAGCTCATCTTTATAATCAATAGAAACATAGCTCTTATCTGCGGCGCTCGACAGAAAAACCATACTCTTATCATTATTAATGGCCAAAAATTCATCTAAGCTTTCATATATCTTTACGGTAATATGTTTCCAATAATCCAATCCAGCTCTTTTGAGTCTGGTGTCACTTAACTCGAAGCCAAAGGGTTTAACCAAATGTAAAACAGATCCAGAAGCCAAACTCAAGCGGCCTATATTCCCAGTGTTATTAGGGATTTCTGGTTCTACGAGTACAATATTAAAAGCCATTACTATTTTTGTTTATAGTGTTTATAATTACAAATTTAATGGAATTTAAACTTATAACACGATAATTTCAAAATCATGAACCCTTTGGTCCCTGAGCAAATGAAGGAAACATAAAAAAGCCAAGACAAGTGTCTCGGCTTTTTTTGTATTGTTCCTATTTGGGTTTATTGACTATCAATCAACCGCTGGTAAAATAACTTTATCTACGGCATGAACTACTCCGTTCATAGCTTGAACATCAACAACAATGATATTGGATACAAACCCATTTGGATCTGTGATATTTGGTGCTGTGGTTAAGGAAAATGTAATGGTTTCATCCGCAACAGTTACAGCTTCCATCCCTTCGGTTAAATCGCCTGATCTCACATTAGCTTCTGGAACAACATGCATTCCTAAGACATTTTCTAGCAAACCTAAATTGATTTCGGCCAATGTACTATAACCAAGGAAAGAAAGTAAATCTCCAAAAGCAGCATTGGTTGGAGCAAACACAGTAAGTGGTGCTGGTTCGTCAGAAGACGATAATATGGATACAAAGTCCTCTTGATGATCTTCTCTAGTTAAGGCGGCAACTAGCGTTTCAAATGTAGGATCGGCTGTTGCAAATGTTACAACTGTTGGAAGTCCAATAACAGCATCTACCACATGAACAATCCCATTTGAAGCAGTAATATCTGCTGCGGCAACACTAGAAACTCCATTAAAGACAACTCCGTTTGACGTATTAAAGTATATACTTAGTTTGTCACCATCAGCGTTGGTTGCATTAGTCGTAGAATACCCCGCATCAAGAGTCGCTAAATCGGTGGAACTAACCGATCCTGAAATGACATGATTGAGCAAAATATTAGCTAATACATCAGTTGGTACATCCCCTAAAGTTGCAAAACCGTTCTCAGAAAGAAATGTTTCAAAGGCAGCATTTGTAGGTGCTAGTACCGTAAATTCTCCACCGCTTAAAGTCGTAACTAAATCTCCATCGGCAGCTCCAAGTGCAGCAACCAAATTACTTAAATCGGGAGTATCTATCGCTATTTCAACAATAGTTCCCAATTCTGGGTTTGAGACAGGTGTATCATCGTCGTCACTGCAAGAAATCGTCATAAGACCCACAAATAGTAGGATTAGTAGTTTGTAATTATTCAATAAATTTTTCATAGATGTAAAGTTATTTAGAGCACAAAAAAATAAAACAAAATGATGTATTATAATTATTTTAACCTTTTAAGTCATTTTAATGCAATAAATTAGTTAATTAAATACTAATAGATAGTTGTTACTCTTAATAAATTGAGATTAGTTCTACTAATTAATTATAATGTATTTTACGTTTCTAATAATTCACATATACATACCCAGAAATAACATCTTTTGCTTCATTATTTAAGGACAGGTAATAAAAGTAAGTGCCTACGGGAACTTTATTTGTTGATTGTGATTGCACATTTGAAGAGCCATCCCATTTATTGGAGTTATCGCCATTGAAAATTAACTTACCATACCTGTTGTAAATTTTAAGCTCATGTTTTAAATAAACATCATAAAGGGAACTAATATTAAAATAATCATTAAAACCGTCTCCATTGGGAGAAAAGGCATTTGGAACTATAGGGAAACAACCGAGTGTTACAGATACTTTAGTAGAGCTGTAACATTGATTGGTATTGGTATATACTGCATAATACACTTGACCAGCTACTAGTGTTGTATTTACACTCAACGGAATTACCGAATCCTCGCTGTCGAACCAAACAGAAGATGGGAATTCGATTACCAGGTCGTTTAAAGTCGAGTAATCACATATAGAAATACTAGAAAACTCAAATTCATCCGGGCGTTCTGAAATTCCAACATCACTAGTACTAGAGCTTACACAATCTTCATCTATCGTTATATCGAGGTTATAGGCTCCTTGGTATTCAATTGTACCCACTTCTATTACAGGATTTTGTTCTGTTGAGCTGAACCCATTAGGTCCAGTCCAAGTGTAGGTGGCATTGTCGTAAAACGGTGCCGTAAATAAAATTGAATCGCCTTCACACACATCATTTGAGGCCGTGAAACTAGCGTCGAACTTCGCGAAATCACTAAAATATCCATAACGACAGCCTGATGAACCACCGCCGTGTATGAGTCCTAAATGAAAACGATCCATAGAATTATAGACGCGTTTTGCAGCCCCTTGCGTTATTGAGCTAGACAGATTTATCTGTGCAAATTGCCAGTTGTTATTGGATCCCGGCACAGATGAAAAATCATTCGCTTGAATAATACTACTATCGCCATCTATTGTAAAACCGCCTTCAGCTCCTGTTGGAACTAAGATATTTAGTGCGAAAAATTCATTGGTTGACCTTACAAATGACACATCGGTAGAGCCTGTACATTCTATTGGAGGCAAAACTGCTTCTCCTAGTTCACATCCAAATCCCGTGACATGCAAAACATAGCTAGGGTTTGACGTGTATATATAAGCTGATGGATTGGAAAGTGTAATTTCATACGTTTCCAATGCGTTTATAGTGCTCACCACTAGACCATCTACAGAAATTTCAGTAGCATCATCCTGGGCAACAACATAAATTTTATCTTCTCCATTCAAATACCCCTTAATAGCAATATATTCTTGTCCAATCAAATTAACAGGTATGAGTTGATCCCCAGCAATATCCATACATCCACCATACGGTTGTCCAGACAATGAATCATCGTGAATTGTGATAGCGATAGGTTTATCTGAAGACACTGTTGACCCCGTTAGGTGCTGGCTGTCGGATGTGCGAGAAGCCTCTACTAAATAGGTTTCTCCTTTGTCTAAGGTAATATCAAATGGAACCCCAGCTGCATGCCCCACGACCTCTTGACTTGGTAAAATAGTTACATCTGTATTGTTTTCAGTAGCCACAATATTTATACCCGAAGCATAATTACTTGAATTTTTGAAAAACGTTTGAAACGGCGTTATAAAAGACGTTCCTAATGCGTTTTTTCCTTTAAGAGCAAATATGTCCGGATTACAACGACAAATTGGGTTAATTTCATAATAGGCCATGAAGTCTTTGGTGCCTTCAATTTTAATTCCAAAGTTTAAAACCTCATCAGCAGGTTTGTTTTCGATCGTATCTATCCAAGTTGTAACATCAAGCTCATAGGCACTATTTGGCTCAAGCGTAAATTGAATATTTTCAAAATCCGGATTTGCAGGTTGAGATACTGTGATTGTTGTGGATTCATTTAGGCTCGCAAATCGAAAAAATATTGGACGGTCTCCGTGAGATTGATTCGCTTCTGGAGCTACAAACCAAAACGTATTATCAACTTGTCCTAGACAAAGGTTTAAATTTAAAATTGCAAACAAAAATAATATTGATTTCATATTAAAAACTATGTGGTTAACATGACACTAAAATACTAAAAAAAAACAGTAATTGGTTCTACTTAATATGTTTGCGGCACAAAAATTAAATTTTTGTAGTCTATCAACTATTTATTGTAATAATCTTATTTATTTATAGCAAAAGACGCATTAATGTTATGAATAAAATAATATGTATTTGAATAATAAATAACATAACAGACTATTCTATACAATCTAATTTTTATATTTATGTTTTAGTATTTGACAAAAACCAAGTTAAATTTTTAAGCTGTATTTAAAAAATTAAAACTAATATTACTCTTTACGTTTCTTATGAAAAACACCACGCTTGCACTTTTATTTTTAATCACTACATTTAATATTTACTCCCAAATTAATCCAGACGCTATTGAAATTGTGAGAGATTCATATGGTGTACCACATATTTATGCAACTACTGATGCTGAAGTAGCTTATGGATTTGCGTGGGCTCAAGCCGAAGATGATTTTAAAACCATTCAGCAAGCCTATCTCGCTGGCAATGGTTTGTTGAGTAAATTTATAGGGCTTAAAGGTGCTTCTGCTGATTTTCTCGCGCAACTGATTCAGTCTAAAAAAACAGTAAACGAACAGTTTCATACCCTCGATCCAAAATTTATTAAATTACTTCAGGGTTTTACTGAAGGGTTAAATGCATTTGCTAAAAAACATCCCGATGAAATCCTAGAATCTTCACTGTTTCCAGTTACTCCTCAAAAATTACTTCAGTACACACAACTTCAATTATTTATTTCAAATGGCGCAGCTAATCTTGTCAGTGGAATTGTGAACAACAATTTGTCATGGCCTTATGAAATTGAACAGGACACCAAAGGTTCTAACCTTATTGCTATTAGTCGTAGTCGAACCCAATCAGATGAAACGTTTTTAGCTATTAACACCCACCAACCCTTAGAGGGTCCAACGTCATGGTATGAAGCACATCTAGTGAGTGAGGAAGGCACCAATATTATTGGAGCGACCTTTCCTGGGTCTCCTTGTCTGTTTACGGGAGCTAACGAATTCTTAGGCTGGACACATACAGTTAATTATCCCGACAAAGCAGATGTATATGCTCTAGAAATGCATCCCCATAAAAAAAACGTTTATATGGTTGATGGAAAGCCATATATGTTAGAAAAATTTAAAGCTAAAATTTACCTCAAGCTTCTTGGGATTAAGATTCCAATTAAGAAGAAATTTTACAGAAGCATCTATGGGCCAACCCTAAAAAATAAAACAGGCGTATATTCGGTTCGTACGCCTAGCACATCAAATATTAATGCTGTTGAACAGTGGTGGCACATGAACAAAGCAACCAATTTTACAGCATTTTATGAAGCCTTAGAAATGAAAGCATTACCGGGTTATAACATTGGTTATGCGGATAGAAACGATACTATTTTTTATATTTCTAATGGTAAAATTCCCATTCGAAATGAAGGCTATGATTGGACAGATGTTGTTCCTGGAAACACCCATAAAACGCTTTGGAATACCTATTACTCGATTAAAGAACTACCGCAAGTGATTAGTCCAAAATCAGGATTTGTGTATAACGCAAATCACAGTCCATTTAAGTCTTCGGGAGCGCTAGACAATCCTAAAGCAGAAGATTTTGCTAGTGCCATGAATTTTGAAACCTATGACAATAACCGCTCTACTCGCCTACTCCATTTACTTGAAGAAAAAGATCATATTGATTATGAGCGTTTCAAACGTATCAAATATGACCACCAATTACCTACGCCTTTAAGTTATAATTATATGGACTTGAATCCATTGTTTGAAATGAAAACGGAAGACTACCCTGAAGTTAGTGCGCTATTATCTACTATTAAAAATTGGGATCGCATTACCAATCCAGAGTCTTATGGTGCTGGAGCATATGCATTACTGTATTATCAACTTGGACCCTTTTTTGATGAACTTCCTGAAGATGGGGTTTTTACTGCTGATGTATTATTTGAAGCCTTAAAAACTACAAAGGCTTATATGTTGACACATTTTAATAGTGAACGCGTTCGCTTAGGCGATTTTCAAAAGCTCGTGAGAGGGGAAAAAGTACTGCCGATCTTTGGCTTACCGGATGTCATTACGGCAATGCGAGGAACGCCTTATAAAGATGGAAAAATAAAGATCACACATGGTGAATCTTATATTGGATTGGTGCGCTTTACGCCTACTAAAACATACTATGAATCTGTTATTTCATATGGAAATAGTCGAAGACCTGAAAGTCCACATTATGCCGATCAGATGGATTTATATGTTAATTTTAAAACCAAAACAATGTCATTTGAAAGGTTAGAAGTTTTGGATTCAGCTATAAGTAGTTATGCTCCAAAATAAATTTGGTACCATTTCTTATAAAACTTGTACTTATTTAAGGCATTAAATTACCATATAATATGTGCTTAATACAAGCAAAAAAGCCTCACATTTCTGTGATTTTTAATTAAACCTTCTATAAAATAGCTCGACTTCACTCTCCTACTCTAGAGCAGAGAAGGCAAATCAATATTTTTTAAGATTTGTTTCCGTTTTTATTTATAAATTATTATTTTACAAAAGAAAATAACCAAAAAAATTAGAGCTAATTAATTCGAGACGAGAATTCATAAAAAAAACAATGAATGGATTATACTTTATCGTATTATCTAACCCGTTCCAACAGTTGTGGTCATTAACTAAAATAACTTCTTCAGTCCCTCCTAACTGGAGAGAACTGATAGAAGTTGCACGTTGGGCCCCAACCATTCACAACCTGCAACCCCATCAAGTGAAAATAATTTCAGAAAACGAAGCAGAACTTTTTTACAACCCTGAACGATTACTTCCAGTAGAAGATCCAGAATCCATATTTACAACTGTAGCTTTAGGCGTATTTATTGAACATCTTTCAATCGCCGCAGCTCCATTTGGCTATAAAGTAATAATAGATCAAATACATAACCCCGTTTCAACTCAATCAACTAAAACTACACTGTTTGCTACGCTTAGACTGGTTTCAACACAAGAAAAAGAGGAACTAAATAAAGAATTAATTTTTGAAAGAAGAACATCTCGCACAGATTATAATGGCGATAGTCTTAATAAAAACACCATTCAACGCTTGGAAAAAGAAGCTCGAAAATTTGGCCAAGATTTTTTTTACTCAGAAGATAAAGAGATCGTCGATTTTGTAGTAAACTTAAATGAAGAAACCTTATTTGAAGATTTAGCTTCAAAGCCAACTAGGGATGAACTTGACCGTTTATTTCGATACAGTAAAAAAGAGGCTAAAACGCATAAAGATGGCCTTTGGACAAAGTGTATGGGCTTTTCGGGAGGATTGACAAAATCTATTTTTAGAAACCATAACAGATGGATTAAAGGGTTTCGTAAAAAATTATTGAAAAAATATTACATGTCAACGTTTAAGGGGACTAGTACTATATGTTGGTTTGGAGGCCAATTTAACACTACCGCAGAATGGATTCAATCTGGAAGAATGTTTGCTAGAAATTGGTTGATAATGACCGATGAAAACGCCTACATTCACCCATTTGGGTCGTTAATTACAAACGCAAATGCCAATAAGAAAATCATTGATAAATTGACTACCCCAGAAAATTCCAAAAAAATATGGATGATTTTTCGCGCAGGGTATAGCAAAATTCCGACAAGAAGTTTTAGATTAAGTACAAATCAAATAGTAATCAAAGCATGAGACATATAATTATATTAATCTACGCTTGGTTAATTGAGCTCCATCGAAAACCATTAATGCTATCAAATTTTACCATAAGATTTATATACATTCCAGGAATAAATAAAATTAGGACTTTTAATAGTAAAGCGCGGGCGTATTCAGAGTTTATCAAAGCAAAAAGAAGAGTACCCGCTTACAAATCATTTTTAAAAGCCCATAATTTTTCGAAACCTTCGTTTAGCGGACTGCTACCCAACATACACGAAATTCCAGAAATTGATAAAGAAAATTATATTAAAAAGTTTTCTATTGATGCTAGATGTGTAGGAGGAAAAATTCCAATTAAAAATATAATTATTGATGAATCCTCTGGGAGCAGTGGCACAGCTACCAACTGGGTTCGAGGCTTGAAAGAAAGGAAACGAAATGCTAAAATGATTGAGTTTGGAATGCGAACCTTGGTCGGAAAAGAGCCTCTATTTGTCATTAATGCTTTCGCATTAGGCCCTTGGGCTACTGGAGTCAATGTGACTATGAGTTGTGTCTCTTTTTCAAAACTAAAATCTTTGGGACCTGAAAAAGAAAAAATTGAAAATACCCTTAAACAATTTGGAAAAAATCATAACTATGTAATAATGGGCTACCCTCCCTTTCTAAAATATTTGGTTGATAATTCAGAAATAGAGTGGGATAAATTTAACATTGCTTTCATTTTTGGAGGGGAATCGATGTCAGAAGGAATGCGGGATTATCTATTTCAAAAAGGCATTAAAAAAGCCTACAGTTCTTTGGGAGCATCCGATTTAGAATTAAATATTTCGGCAGAAAATGATTTTACTATAAGCCTTAGACGCTTACTGCGTTCAAATCAATCTTTACAATCAAAGATATTAAAACATACTGGTGCACTTCCAATGATTTTTCAATATAATCCAACAGACTTTTTAATTGAGTCATCTGAAGCTGGAGAATTAATTGTTACAATCGGTCGCCCTGATTATATAGCGCCTAAAATCAGGTATAATATACATGATAGAGGTCATACATTATCTCTTAAAGACCTCTACTCGATTTTAAAAAGTTTGAATATCAGTCTTGACGAATTAGCAAAACCTCAAACAGATTTACCATTATTGCTACACTACGGTAGAGCAGACATGACCGTGTCGTTTTTTGGAGCAAACATAAGCCCTACTGATGTTAATGAAGTTATTTATTCATTACCTGAATTATCGAAAATTGTTAACTCTTACAATCTTTCTATAGATGAAGACAACGAAGGAGCTAAAAAATTAATCGTTTCAATAGAGGTTCAGAAAGGGGAAACAATCGAATTACTAGATCTTGAAAAAACTCAAGTTTCCTTTTTTGAAAATCTATCAAAAATTAATCAAGATTTTAGAGAGGCTAGAAAAATGATTCCCAATAGTAGCCTCACTGTACTTTGTTTTGAGGATTTTGGCTCAGGGGCATTCAAAGAAAATGACATCCGAATAAAAGCGAAGTATATAAACTAAAGCTTTTTTTCTAACTTCTTGAACTGCATTGATACGGAGTTTAGCTGAGTCGTTGTAATTCATTCAGTTAAAAAAAACCATTCTCACGCCACAAAACGTGGCTTATAACAACTTCAAGAGGAATACAGAACGTATGGACAACAACAACGTTGGCATTTACAACGATTGATTGAATAATGGGGCTTAAAATTTATAGTGTTTCAGTCTAAAATGTGAATACGCTATCGTAATAAACGTAAAAAACATAAAAACAAACGACCTTTATACAAACAAAAAAACCTTACTATTTCTAGTAAGGTTTTAAGTGACCTCGACTATCAAAAGTTCTAACTTTTTGGATGATATTAAGCAACTATTAAATTCGTAAAAGCTACAATTATATAAACAAAAACAACACTCAAACACAAAATACACTTAAGTCTTGTTTAGTAGATAAATCTATTGAAATATCGAACATAAGTCTAACTCCAAAAGACTTAATCGACACTCATCACATAATGACTCTTATTATGAAAAGTTGAACTAATATGATTTTGATTTCCCCTGTCTAATTTAATTCAATTTTTTTGGAGGTGGCGGTGGAATATTTGATTTAGTATCATTAACTCCTTTGATAACTTTAATTGCTTTTGGTGGAGGTGGTGGAAAGTTGGGAAATGATTCCACTTATTTCAATTGACTATCAGACATTAAACTTTACAAATACTTTAATAACGCTAAATCAGATTTTTTAATTTCCATATGAGATTGATCCATGGCGTTATAATGTCTTGCTAGTTTATTGTATTTTTTAATTTGATCTTTACTAGCTCCCTCTTGAATGACTACATTTGAAAGATTAGCTTGGTTAATTTTAACCTCTTCTTTAGTGCTAAAACCAAAAATTAGAATTGCTAATATTGGAAGTACTAATAAACCTTTAAACCATGTTTTATTTGATGATGTTTTTGTTTTCATAATTATAAATCCTTTTTTGATTATTGAATAATTGATAGAATTTGCTAATATTGGAGTTGATGTATTTGTTGAGAACAACAGTAGTGTTTTTTGATATTGAGTCGGGTTAATGCCTTTAGATAAAACTCCTTGATCGGCTATAAATTCATGATTTAATTTAATGCTATTTTTAACGAGATAAATTAATGGATTGAACCAGAATATGATTTGAAGTATTTCTATGATTAAAATATCAATACTATGTCTCTGAACCGCATGAGTTTGCTCGTGTAATAATACTTCATCAGGAATATTATTAGATTCAAAATCTACCTTGTTTAAAAAAATATATTTTAAAAATGTATGTGGGATTATTTTATTTTGAAGTAAAACATGTGTGTGTGTGGGATTGTATATTTAATTTGTGCTTTTTTTTAATTCTTAAGATAATTGAAATTAAATTTTTCCAAAATCTAATACTAAAAAATAAAATCCCAATAAAATAAATTGTCCATCCCATAAATGGGAGTATTCCATAGAATAATAAACTATTAGACTTTTCCTCAGTGTTATTGATCAAAACAATCGGAGAAATGGATTCCGCTAGGTTACCATAAGTGGTAAAAGTAATTAATGGAATTAAAAAAGAAAGTAGTAACATACCTATTAAATAGAAATGTTTAAAAAAATGCATGTTTTCATTTTCTAAAAATTTTTTATAAAATAGGTAAAGAACTGCTAAACAAGCTGTAGATTTTAAAACGTATATCGATATGTTATTTCTTTTTAATTTCTGATTCAATTAGAGTTTTTAGATTTTCTAATTCCGATTTGGACAAGTTAGTTTCTTTGGTAAAAAAAGAGGCGAACTGGGATGCACTATCGTTAAAGAAACTTTTTATCAACCCATTTACGTGTTTGGAAAAATAATCTTCCTTATTTATTAAAGGAAAATATTCACGTGTTCTACCTACTTGTATGTAGTCGATAAATTCTTTTACCTGCATTCTTTTTAACAAGGTTGCAATTGTCGTGGTTGCAGGTTTTGGATCTTGATATGCATTTATTAAATCTTTTAAAATGCCCTTTTCAAGTTTCCATAAATGATTCATTAACTCTTCTTCGGATTTGGATAATTTCATAGCCTAATTATTTTACTCTACAAACGTAGAAAAAAATAATTTATTCTACAAACATAGAGCTAAATATTTTTTCAATACTTTTTTTTAAATCTAATAATTGGTGGAAGATCTTCTATTGTTCTTTGAAGGTGTTTGAACGAAGTCTTTTAATTAAAAAAAGGTTACACTTTATAAAAGTATAACCTAATTAATAATATGTGTTTTAAAACTTTAAAGAATAATTTTTAGTTTACAACCAATCGCTTAGTAATTAAAGAAGTACTGTTTTCAATTACAAATAAATAAACACCACTGGATAAATCCGAAATATCTAAATAATCCTTACCATAAGTTGTTTTTTGTAATACCCCCATAATAGAGTATATTTTCACTTTACTTATTTGGTCAACTCCTTTGATATGAACTAATTCTTTCGCGGGATTAGGATATAATTTTATTTCTGAATTCATATTAAAATCATTCAGTGCTAATACTCCGCCAAATTCATAAGCTCCTGCATCCGGAGTCCCTTCTCTAGTTGCTCCTATTTGATCTACAGTTGGTAAAGTTATTCCAGTAGCAGCTGTACAATGATCATCTGAGTTACTATTTTCAGCAATTGCTAAAACTTGTGTATTACCTCCTTCATCAGATAAGGCATTTGTTAACCCTGCAAATGTGGCAGTTTTTCCCTTTTGGTTGTTAAGATCTTGAACAGGCGAAAAAGCATTAAGCCCTCCTAAGATGTTGTTAATAACATCATTTGCATTGGAATTTGCAAAATTCAATGCTTTCTTAGCATTATCATCTGCACTCACAACAATTGAATTATAGATGTTAAAGTTGGGTCCAGTACTAGCATTTCCATTAGCAAATGTAAGTCCCTGTTTACCATTATCCGAAGCAGTAATTGTATTATAGGCCACAGTACAATGCACCATGTTTAGACTTGTGTTTGTCGCTCCTGTAGTTACAGAACCACTTCCTCCTGCAACAAAATCTACACCCAAAACGTACCCTGCTCCTCCATTAGGACCAGCAATATTAGAAACGATAGTTACGTTTTCGAAATTTGCAGTAATGGTGTACTTATCTCCATACTGGTGATTCCCGTTTATAACAAAACCTCCACCTGTTTTTAAAGTACTATTGTTGTGGATTACTGAGTTTTTTACATTTACCACAGCGTCAATAGCAGCTCCGTTATTGGGCACTATATGAATTCCACCACCAGTTCCATTAGCAGTTGTAGAGTTGTTAGATATCGTACAATCGTTAAAATTGACATTAGAACCTCCTGTACTGATACCACCACCATTTTTGGTAGTTGTATTATTCGTAATTATAACATTATCTAATGTCAATAATCCAGTAACTTTATCTGCAAAAATACCTCCACCGTGATCAGCTGAGTTTCCGTTTTGAACTGTTAAATTTTCAATTGTAATGTTTTTGTCTCCACTAGCAACTATTACTCTACTAGTCGCAGCTCCTTGAGTTGCTGCTGCCTGAATAATATCGGTTGATGGGTCTGTTCCTCTTAAAGTAATAGCCTTGCTAATATCGATAGATTCCGTGTGAGTTCCTGTAATGTCAATAACATCTCCATCTGATGCTGCTGCTATTGCCTCAGAAATGCTAGGATATGTAGTACCATCAATTTTTACTGTTTGCGCCGTAACTACTGTTGTAAAAACAGCAACTAATAATAAAGTAATTTTGTGTTTCATAATGTTTGGTTTTTAGTTAATTGTTTGGTTTTTAGTTAATTGTTTGGTTTTTAGTTAATTGTTTGGTTTTTAGTTAATTGTTTGGTTTTTAGTTAACCTTCATTCATTCATTAATTATTTATTTTTTTTGTATGATTTCCATGTTTTTAAACGTTCCATTCCAAACAAGTCTTTTAACTGGTTGTATACTTTACTACCCAATTTATTGAGCTTTTGCTTTTTTATTTCGGGTTGATTGGTGTATTCTTTTACAATTGATTTACTTTCATTAAAGCGATTGAGTTGAATTTTGTACACTGCTTTGGATTCCTTTTTGTCAAGTGACAATACTTTGGACATTTCCGTTGCTATTTTTTTTGCTTTTTTTTCTGGTTTTGCCTGAGCATTTACATTAATCGTAATGATTAAAACAAACAGTGTGATAATTAATTTTAGTTTTTTCATTTGAATATTAGTATATTAGTTAATGTTGCTATAAATGTCTTTAGAATATTTATAAGTAAGGTTTTTATACAATTCATAATGGTTTAAATACCAGTCAAATAATTAAATTTTTTACTAAAACTAGCAGGTACTTACTGCCATTGAACCTTACCAGAAGCTTGAATGTGTTTTGTTAAAGTTTTCTTTAAAGCGATTTTTACCTTAGGTAAATTGATTGGAGATATTTCATTTGGATCATTAATCAAATCGATCAGTTCATAACCTGAGAAGGGGTTGCGTTGTAATAATTTATACCGTCCATCTGAAATAGCGTAATAGATTCTTCCTCCAAATTTATGTCCTTCTCTCCGCATCCAGACCATATCACGTGAAACTCCATCAATTAATTGTGTCTCATTGCAAATTTCAGGAATCACTTCTGAAGGCAATTCTTCATCTATTTTACCTCCAACCAATTGTAAGATACTCGGATAAAAATCCATCAAAAGCAGAGGTTCATTAATTTCCTTTTCTTCGCGAAAATTAGGCATCTTAACCAAACAAGGCACTCTAATACCTCCTTCTAAGAGATCTCCTTTTCCTCCAGAAAAGGGTTTATTGCTAGCTCCATAATGCAATGCGCCTCCGTTATCCGAAGTAAATACAATCATCGTGTTTTTAGCAAGCTTTGAAGAATTCAACTGTTCTAAAATTCGACCAATATTGTAATCAAGATGTTCTACAAATGCAATCATCTTTTGCCTTTTTAGAGGCGCTCCTTTTTCTCTTTGCTGAATTTTATCAAACCATTTCTTGGGTGGCTGAACAGGATCATGTGGTGCATTGTAGGTTAAAAAAAGAAAAAAAGGCTTGTCGGTACTCTTTTGTTTTTTCAGGTAGTCTAAAGTCCAATCTGTAAACAAATCTGTTGCATGCCCTTTTGGGTCAATTTCCTGATTGTTTTCTCGCATCCAATTTATGCCAGCTCTTCTATGGGTATAATAATCGTCCATCATATCTCCAACAAAGCCTTTGAAATAATCAAAACCTCTATCGTTAGGCAAATCAGGGCTTTGATAACCTAAATGCCATTTCCCAATAAGTGCTGTATTGTAATTAAGCTTTTGTAGTTCTTGTGGTAGTGTTACTACATCATCTCTAAGATTTCCCCAAGTATTCTCTGGCATATCGCGTATTACACCTGGAACGCCTACTAAATCTGGGTAATTTCCTGTTAGAATTGATGCTCTGCTGGGTGAGCAGACTGTACTATTTGCATAGGCTCTTGTAAACGTAATACCTTGTTTTGCTAGAATGTCAATATTTGGAGTTTGCAAATCATTGGATCCATTACAACTGAGGTCTCCATACCCCAAATCATCTGCAAGAATGAAAATAATATTTGGTTTTTCCTGGGCTTCTATGCTACTTAACAACATAAAAAAACCCAGAAAAGACATGTTTTTTAACTTTTTAAAAGTAATTTTGAACATCTTTTCTAGACTTTATTAAACTATTTATTTCACATATTGAACAGCATCCGAAATTGGGAGTGAATGTGAATAGGTTGCTACCGAAACTGGTATTTCCTCTCCATAAAATTTAGAAGTTTTTGACAATAGAGGTTTGGCAGCAAGCCAGTAAAAACCTTCCTCTTTTACTTCAAAAGAATTGCCTTTTACCTTTTCTACAATTAATTTTGCATTTACTACTTCCTTCGTTTTTGAAAAATAAATTGAATAGCTACTAAATTCATCTGATTTGCTCCATTTTAGCTTTCTTCTTTTCAACTTAATTTTTAGAGGATTGTATTCCTGAAATCTCCATTCTGCCAAAATTTGAAAAAACATATTTTGATAAACCTCTTTGTGCTTCTTATCAAAAATCAAATTATTCAACTCATCTGGATCTTGCTTTACATTGTACAACTGATCAATAATTCCATGTGTATAAATAAATTTATAATCTCCTTTACACATCATTCTTGAAGGCACATTTTTAGCACCAGGTAATAATTTGTAATCGCCTCCTCTAAATTCTGAAAACACAACTCTGTCTTTTAATTCTTTTCCATTTTTCAATACTTCTATTAGTGAAGTTCCTTGAGCGGTTTTTGGAGTCACACCATTGATTAATTCCGCAAAAGTAGGCATCAAATCAATAAAACTTACGTGAGAATTATTAATTGTATTTTGTTGAAACAACTTTGGATATGAAATAATGAAAGGCACATTAACGGCATCTTCATACATATTGTGCTTGCCTCTCAAACCGTGTTCAAACAAATGCTCACCGTGATCGGTTGTGTAAATAATTACGGTGTTTTCATACAGTCCATTTTCTTTTAACGCATCGACAACTCTACCCACCATATCATCCATTTCGGTAATACAGGCGTTGTAAGCTGCCATTACATTTTTAGCCTTTGTTGGATTTTTAGGAAGTCCTGAATGTACCCAATTAGGCACCCACGGGTATTTCCCTTTTTTGTACCAATCGTCAAATGTTTCTGGCAACTGGTAATCTGATGGCTTGTGCATGTCCAAATACTTTTGAGTCGTAGTAAAAGGTGCGTGTGGTTTTTCAAAACCAACGTGTAAGAAGAAGTTTTGACCATCTTCAGCTCGTTTGTTGATAAATTCTACGGATTTATTTGCCACCGCCATATCAAAATTATCTTCATCATTTTTTACCAGCGTTGGCACATAATCTTCGTTCAGATGCATCGATCCTCCCTTGTAGGTCTTACCGTATTTTTTAAATTGTCGGTACCGCATGTAGGTATCTTCGCCAACCTCATCTTGGTAATGTCCTCCTGGGAAATACGTATAGTATCGCAAACTGATTTCATCAAAGCCCATACTATTTCCTCCTTTGTAGTCTTCATCTACATCTTTTTGAAGCTCTCCATGCACATGCATCTTCCCTGGTGAAGCCGAGACATAGCCTTGCTCTTTAAAAATATCAGCCAGAGTAACAATGCCTTCATGGTAACCCGATTCTCTTAAGTAACCACTTCCGATATTTTTTACTTTCCCATTGGGCATTTTTATCGGCGCCTTGTGGTAAATGGCTCCATTGGCATAAGGATACATTCCAGTCATTAGAGAAGCTCTCGCCGGAGCACAAACTGGCGCAGGTGTATAAGCATTGTTAAACACCATACCTGTTTTTGCTAAGGCATCAATATGGGGGGTTATGGCAAGATTATTACCATAGGCCCCCGTTGATTCTAACTTATGCTGATCGGATATTATGAAAACAATGTTTGGTTTTTCTCCTTGGTTTTTCTGTCCACGTATAGACATTCCACACAACAGTAAAATACTACAAAAAATAATTCGTTGTTTCATAAATTATTTTAACTAATTTTAATCAATATTTGCATTGGCAGACGACTCAATTAATGGAATTGGCCATGTGTAGTCCTCTGGTTGTCTTGCACCATTTGTTGCTCCATAACTTGAAGTACAATATTCATGATACACACCCATTCTCGTCAAGTCAAAAAATCGATGTCCCTCCATAGAAAGTTCTGCTACTCTTTCTCTTAAAAGTGCGGTTCTAAAATCTTCCATTGTCATTCCTGTACCATCAAAGTAATCCATTCCAACTCTGTTTCTCAGCATGTTTAAATCTGCGTTTGCCAAACTTGGTTCGTCATTCAATTCTGCTATTGCCTCTGCACGCATTAAATACACATCTGCCAACCTAATGATGTGCCAGTTTTGCTGACTCGTATATTCGGTTGTAGCATTGCGATCAATGTATTTTGAAGTATACACCAAGTTTAAATTACCATTTGCTATTCCTGTTGCTGTTATCGTTCTAACATAACCCGTACTATTTGCGTTTAACACATACGATTTAGTAGCATCCTGATACTCTCGGACAATCGAATTTTGAAATCTAATATCTGTTTTGTCGATATTTTTATTGATAAAACCTGCTTGAAACTTGTTCGTTCCTCCCCAGCCTCCACCACTCAGGCCAGCTCCTCTTGGGCTAAACAAGTTTGAAACCGCTGTTCCTTGTTCTACAATAGACGACCCTTGTACTTCAAAAAGCATTTCTGAATTGTTTCCATTGCTTGCATCAAATATTTTTTTCCAATCTTCAAGGTTAGAAACCAACTGATATCCTGATTCTCCTATTGTTAAATCACACTGATCTTTTGCTAATTGGTAATAAGAATTTGGTGTTCCATCAATTGCATTGTAGCGTTGGTTCCCTAAAACTCCAGCAGTAGCAGTACGTTTCGAAGAGGCAATTTGCAGATATACTTTGGCCAACATCGCGTGGGCAGCAACCTTTGTAACTCTACCGATGTCGTTGGTATAGCCATTTCTAGCTTCATTAAAACCCCAACAATGCTCAGCAGCATATTGAAAGTCGCTGATAATGACCGGATAAATATCCGCGATTGGTGAAACTGGCAAACCTTCTTCTCCAGGCTGCATAGGCTTCGTTCTTAGTGGTACTTCACCAAAACACCTTACCAAATTGAAATAATTCAAGGCTCTTAAAAACTTGGCTTCTCCAATAACTCGATTTTGCAATTCTTCATCCATTCCAATGGTTTCTGCTACTCTTACTATTACATTGTTAGCATCCTTTATACCCTTGTACATATCCTTCCATGGATTGGGCAAATTTTGATCCGTATTATTTATGGTTCCTTTTCTAAAGTTTCCATGTTTCCAACTAGATGCTCCTTGATCTGAAGCTGCATAAAGATTTGAAATATATTGTTGTCTATAATAACCTACTCCATCTTTCAATTGAGCATATACTGAAGTGACTGCTGCCAAAGCATCTGTCTCGTTTTGATAGAAAAAATCTGTTCCAGTTTGTGTAAACGGTTCTTCTTCAAGAATAGCGTCACAACTCGTAAATAATAGCACAAATAAAAATACAATTATGTGCGTTAATTTTAATTTATTTTGAAAATATGTATTCATGATTCGTCTTTTTAATAGTTAAACTTTAAACCCAACGTGTACGTTTTTGTTCCTGGATATCCTCCAAAATCAACGCCTCTTCTTTGCGGGTCTTTATTGTATGTTTGAACTTCAGGGTCGTAACCTGGGTAATTGGTCCAAGTTGCCAAATTTTGACCTGTTGCATACAATCGCAAGCTTCTCCCTTTGTTAAACTTATGCGTATAACCAATATTTATGTTTTTAAGTCGGACAAATGACCCGTCAAATAATTGTCTGTCTGAAACCAATGCTCTTTGACCTGGGTCAGTTAGCGGTGCAGGGTTTCCTACGTTTGCTGTTCTACCCACGGCTGGGTCATAAGATACTGTTCCCGATTCGGCATCTACCGTTAGGGGTGCCTTCCATGAATCTGTATAAGCTGATGTCAAACCGTTTGTACTTTTTTGGTTTCCTGTTAAACTCCAAGAATCTACCCAAAAAATATCACCTCCTTTTTGTCCTGTAAAGAGCATGCTCATGTCCCAATTCCCAAAACGGAAATTGTTTGTGATCGCCACCGTAAAATCTGGATTGGGATCTCCTATTTGAACATAGTCATCAAAATTAATATCTTGAGTTGCTAAAGGTTGCCCGTTGTCATCAAGACTTACGGAATTATTTCTGTATTTTATTTCTCCAGGAGCTGCTCCATCAATTCCACTAGCGATAGCTTCATCCCAATCTTGGTATATACCATCGGTTTGTGCTCCCCAAAAAATCCCCAAAGGTTGTCCTTCCATAAACATGATTGGATTTGCCTGGCTAAATCCAACCGAAGGGCCTAATTGAAATTCTAGGTTAGAGTTTAATTTGACTAATTTGTTTCTGTTCATTGAAAAATTACCGGACACACTCCATCCAAATTCGTCCGTATCAAAAAGAGCGGCATTGATTCCGACTTCTATACCTTTGTTTTCCACTTCTCCAAAATTATCGACAATCGTTGCAAATCCATTCGAGGCTGGCAATGTTACGTTTTGAAGCAAATCATACGTTCGCTTGTGATAAGCGTCAAAGGTTATATTCACTTTAGAGTCAAAAAGTCCTATATCTAATCCAGCATTATATTGGTCTGTAGTTTCCCAGCTCAAATCATCATTCGCTAAATTCGATTCGTAATAACCTGTTACCAATTGGTTGTTAAAATTGTATCTAATTGGCGACAATAGGGCTAATGATTGGTATGGAGCAATTGGGTTGCTTCCTGTTTTACCATAAGACAATCTCAATTTCAAATTCGATATCGCATCGGAATCTTCTAAGAATTTTTCCTTAGAAATTGCCCAAGCCAATGCAACTGATGGGAAAATAGCACTTTTGTTATTTTCAGCAAATTTTGAGGAAGCATCCATACGTGCATTGACATCTACATAGTATTTTCTTTTGTAGTTGTATCCAACTCTAAAAAGCCCTGATAACAGCCCTATTTCTCTAAATTGTGCAATCGGTACGAGTACATCAGTCGCTGATTCAAAAGTGTGAAAAGTAGTTGCATCACTTCCGAATCCAAACCCCTTGTTAAACATTGTTCGAATGTTATTTTGCTCTAAAGTCCCTACAAGAATGGCATCAATACGGTGCCCATCGAAATTATTTCTATACCGCAAACTCGTTTCGGCATATATTTTTTTATTTTCCACAAAAGACTGTGTTCCTTCTCCGTTATTTCTTCTTCCACGTGTTGTATTGACTGGGTAATAACTATCTCTTTTGCTCTTTTGATAGTTGAATGCTCCTTTTAAAACTCCTGTAAGTTTAGGCGTTAATTTTGCAGAAACAGAGAGGTTTTGAATAAAGTTAAAAGATTCTTTATTGTCTGTAACAAACTTCGCCAATGTGTAAGGATTTGAGAGTATATTATTTTCATTTAAATCTGCATAAATATCATCGTCTTGTCCAGGTTCCAACAAACCAAAAATAGGTTGAAACTGCAATGCTTGAGAAACCACACTTCTTTGCTGAAAAATTTGACTGTTTCCAACCGAGGATGTATTTCCTGTATTATACGCTACATTGGTTCTTGTAAAAAAGTCAATTTTATCATTAAAGGCTTTTCTTCTCGTATTTGTATTGAAGGTTACCCTTTTGTTCCCTGTGTTGATGATGACTCCTTCAGTATCTTGTAATCCCAAACTCATCGTGGAATTATTTATTCGATCACCTCCTCTGTAAGAGAAGTTGTAGGCATTTGAAAAAGCAATTTTATAGGTTAAATCTTGCCAATTGTTGTTCACCCCTGTCGATGTTGGATAAGGCAAATTAAGTGATGCTAGTTCTGGATAATTGCCCTGTGTCAATGCTTGAGAACCATCAAAAGCACCTCCTGCTCTTTGAGGGTCTGTGATATCCACATACAATTGATTGATGACTCTTTGGTTCATATAATCTTCAAATTGTGGACCGTCCATCACATCAATATATTTATTAACATCGGTTACAAAATTATCTACTGTTACAGTAAATACATCTTTTCCACCATCTTTTCCACCGCTTTTTGTAGTAACGATAATCACACCATTGGCACCTCTAGATCCATATACTGCTGTTGCAGCAGCATCTTTTAACACTTCCATTTTTTCAATGTCATTCGGATTCAAAAAACTAAGAGAACTCTGTGATTGTCCAGAACCTGCATTTCCTTCTGCATCGGTTAGTGGATCAATTGGAATACCATCAACTATATACAAGGGTTGTGTTCCTCCTAACATAGAATTTGTTCCTCTAATAGAAACTGCAATTCCTCCACCTGGTTCCGAGCTTTCGCTGACAACCACACCCGCAACTTGTCCTTGAAGCATCTGTTCTATGGAGTTGGTTCTGTTTTTCTCAAGCTGTTCTGCCGTTACTTGTGCAATGGATCCGGATAAATCTTTTTTGCTTACATCAAAATACCCAACACTCACAACTACTTCATCTAATTGAGAATAATCTGATTGTAATTGAATGTTAACATTTTGATTCTCTACAACAACCTCTTGTTTTTTCATACCGATGTATGATACCACCAATATATCTCCTTTCTGTGCTACTATTTCGAACAGACCATCAAAATCTGTAACCGTTCCTTTTGTAGAATTTTTGATCATAACCACTACGCCAGGAAGTGGCTGCTTGGTCTCCTCATCTGTTACAGTTCCATTTACAGTAAGCTTTTGAGCTACTATAGAGAGCGGTAACATTAAGATCATTAAAATTAGTTTCTTCATAATTTTCTGAATTTAGTTAATAATTAGTTTTTTAATTGTTTGTGGGGTCTGAATTTTTAGTATGAATACTCCTTTTTGTAACCCCAAGAGCATTATCTTTTTGTCTTTTACGTATTCGATTTTTTTTATGCGTCTTCCATTTATATCAAATATTGATATCCATGTATGGTTTGGAACTCCTTCTAAAATTAAATAGTCCGAAGCTGGATTGGGAAACACCGCTACTTCACTTTCAAACGTAGATGATTCTGTAGAAAGCGTATCTTGCCATTGTTGCATTAAAAAGTTTGCGGCATGACCCCAAGTACCATCTGGTTCTATGAGCCATTTTCCATCCATCCATTCATATAAGAGTTCATCTTCGTATTGCACTCCTTTTTGCCAAGTAAAACCCTCTGGTGCACCTTGTTGTCCTGAACAATATAAATTCCATAGATAAAAATTAGGAATACCTAAGCTCAATGCAACACCAATGTATCTGCCGTAGCGGTTTTCAATAACCCCCTTGGAGTTATAGTTATTCCATGATCCATTACGTGGATTTTCATTGATGGCAAACTCTCCAATTTGTACAGGAAAATCACTGTTAATTTCTTTGGTCTCATTGGTATAATAACGTGCCATTTCCAAGCCTTTCCACATGGCATGCCCATGGGGGTGTTGAGCATTGGTCCAACCTCCATCGTAAGCAGACCAGGATGTGAGATCCAAGCGCACTTTAGAGGCCACATCTGCAATTACGCATGGGATATTACTTTCCATCATGGTTTTTCGAGTTCCATTATCATTCCACCAAAGTTTGTTGAACTCTATACCATGAAACACCTTAGCTGTGGCACTTGAATGTTCATTTCTAGCGCGTTCTGTTCCACGTTGCCTAGCTCTAAACATACGTGCCATTCCTTCAATATCCCATTCAACATCATCTGGTATTATTGAAGGATTTGTTTCCCAGGGTACCCCTTGACCACGCAACATCCAATCTCCCTCCCAATTTTGGTACACAAAGGTTTTATTCATAGAACCATAGGTTACTAAAAGGTGCTTTGTTAAATCATAAAACTGCTGTTCTTCATTCAGGAAACTTTGATGGTCAAAATCAGGCCCTTTTTTCCAATCCCCTTTGTTTCTGGTAGTTGTCCAAAAGGTATGTGTTTTAATATGATTTCTACTGAATAAAGAATCTATGTATTGATGTTGTGCTATCTCTTTTAATGTTTGAAAATTTGGCCATGAATGATTAAAGGGGTAGGCACTAAACATTTTTCCATTTTCAGCACTCAAAGTTGTTTTAATTGCAGAAGATCCAAAATCTTTGTATCTATCTAATCCTTCTAGCATATAGGGGTTGTCTGTTTCATTATACCAGCCAGCAATATGACTCGCACCAAAAACATCTTCTATACCAGATACGTTTCCTCCTTCATTAGGATCATGACTATCTATATTATTGGTAATCGTAGTTTCATCTGAAAGCGTTTCAGAATAATGATATCTTATTTCTCCGTTGTTCGTCAATACAAAATTTGAATTATTAAGAGTTAGGTTACTAAAGTTAATACCTTCTCCTAATTTTAATAAGCCACCATCGTTGATAGTGAGTTGATAGCCTGAATTTTCTGTTTTTTTATTTAGATTGCCGTTATTAATTTTTTGAGTCTGTAAAACTCCTCCATCTTCAATTGTAATTGATGAAGATTCTCCTGAAGTAGTATTCTGGGTAAATAAGCTTAGATCATCAGTAAGTAAAACACCTTTGATACTTAAATCTGCTTTTGCAGTACTAGAACTATATTGATAAGTACTACCTGTTAATCCGAGTACTTTTTTAACATTCACATAGCTGTATCTTTCTATACTTATCTTTACACGATTGTTTGATTTTGCTACAAAATTTTCATCTAAAACCATATTGTAGATGTCTACAATCAGATTCGTTTCACCAGAGCCTCCTACTATATTTACTGTTCTTGGATGAAAATAACCCGAGCCAGAAATATAAGTATTGGTTTGATTTAAACTTAAATAAATTCTACTATTGTAGTCATAAATAAGACCATTTCCCGATCCTGAGGGCTGGTTTCTACCAGCCGAAAAAGTTCCATTACACAAAATACTACCATTGATACGTAGATCTTTAGAAAAACTTGGTGTATTGTGCCCCATTTGTAATACCGCTAATTGGTTTATTTTAAGGTTTTTACATAAATCAACGATTTGATTTGAATTTTCTCCTTGTTGATCTATATAGACAGTATGATTGTCATCAATGATTACATCTGTATTTGCAGTTGGAACTTGTCCATTACTCCAAATAGAAGCATCAGTCCAGTTACCACTTTGTATTGTTCTTACAGCAGTAGAAAAATCTATCTGCTGCGAACTTACCAAGTCTAATTGGCTGTGAGTTTTGCAAGTAAACCCAAATAAAAAACCAACCAACAAAAGTCTTAATATGTGTAATTCTCTCTCTTTCATAGAATTATAGTGATTTTAAAACTTCTAAAGCTTTACCTCTAAATAAATTAGTGTCTGGGTATTTATTAAATTGTGCTTTATAACTTTTTAAATATGCATTCATTTTCTTGTAATAGGCTTGATGTAAAAAATACAATGATGTCTTCTTACCTTGCTCGTTTATTAAAGACATTTCTTTAGATTGTCCAGTCTTTTTATGATATTCATTATTATACATTTCCCAATGTAAGGCAAAAGGTAAATTTAAAGCCAATGCAATTTGCATAATCTCTTTAGTTTGATTGTGTTGTTTTACAAAACTTTGTGGCTTATTTATATTTGCTTGATATCCATATTCACCGATAAAAACGCGTCTTGTAAAGGGGATGTCTTTTTTAGGTTTTAGTTGTTTTTCTAAGTAGTTAAAAATATCTGTAAGTGTTTTTGTTTTTTCTTCGAAATTTCTTTTTTTGATTGCCTCGTAACTTGAATAAGAAACTAAATCTACATCAACTTTAGGTAAAATATCTTCAGCGATACAGACATCACCATTCATCCCTTTTAAAACTAAATTTAATTCGATATAATGATAAATTTGTACATTTTCATGCTTTGTTTTCTTTTTAGCATCGTCAATTGCTTTTTGTCTAATCTGAAACCACTTTGTCATATTTTTCACATGCTTTTTTGGTGGTGTCATATACCTGTCATAGCCAGAATGTAATAACCAATCCCCTTCCCAATTGCCAATCATAAAGGTTTTGCCTGAATTATTATATTCCTTTAGTAAATATGTGGCAAATTCATACATCTCAGCATACAAAATTTGCTCTTCTGATTTATTAATTCCTTTTTTCCATTGAATTTGTGTTAGAGAATGTACCCAAGTAAAAATGTATTTGAAATCCATATCAAAAACTCTTTTGTAATCTTTATTTGATAAGAATAATTCTTTTGTAGTTTTTACTTTTCTTATCGGCAATCCATAAATTTTTGGAGATTTTTTAGCAAGTGTTATTTTTAAAACATTAGAACCCATTGCTCGTGTATGCTTTGCTTGCTCTATTAAGGCAGATTCATCTGTAAATTTATAATACCCACCAATTCCTTGGGTGCCTAAAACAAAATTATAGTCTTCTAAATCAGGGTTTTTATCGTATTCTGGAATTGTTTGTCCAAAAATAAACAATGAACTAAAAAATAATATGAATGAGAACTTTTTCTTCATTTTATTGCACATTTAAGCTTTTGAAATTGACTGCATTTTTTCTAAATGTATCATAAGAAGGTAGATCACCATTTACTTTGAGATACTCTTTTAAAAATTGTTTAGACTCATTATAAAAATTGTGATGCGTATGCCAAATTGCTTGTTTTTTCCCTTTATCATCAATCAACCAATACCCAACTTGTTCTCCTGTTTCTTTTTTAATTTCGTTGTTATACATTTCCCAATACAAAATATAGGGAGTTCCCCATTCTAAAGCAGTTTTAATGGTCCAAATTGATCTTAAATTTTGCATTTCATCGTTATAACGAATACTTGGATTTCCATATTCACCTATCCAGACTCGTTTTCCTTCTGGCAATCCTTTTTTAAAAGTTAATTGAGACTCTAAGTAATCTAATGCTTTTTTAAGATTTTTATTTAAAGCTACTTCATTTTTATATGGGTTCGTAGCATCATATGAAGAATACGAGACATAGTCAGGATTTACTTCATTAACAACAGTGTTTGCCACAACTTTTGCATTTGGTTCAGTTAATGCTTTTTTAACTAAGTTTACCTCTATATAATGATATACTTCTACGTTATTATGCTTTACATCTCTTTTCGCATCATCAATGGCTTTTTGTCTAGTTTTTGCCCATTGTTTCATTCCTTCAAGTGTTTTTAAATTTACAGGCTTTGTTCTATCATAATCAGATCTTAAATGCCAGTCACCTTCCCAGTTGCCTAAATAAAAAACCTTTCCTGAACCATTATATGTATTTAGAAGGTGAGAGGTGAAATCGTATACTTCTTTATAAAGTGCATCTTCATGTTTTTTTGGATATCCATTTATGAATTTTATTTGAGCCGTATCATCTTTCTTACCTATTAGCTCTGGTGTATATTGAGAAAATCCGTAAACCCAAATATGGTAATATTTAAAATCCATATCTAAAACTTTTTTTACAGAAGGTTCTAGTGAAGCTAATTTTGTTAAAGAAGTGATTGCATCATTTTTAGGCAAACCGTAATTCTCAGAACAGTATCTTGGATGCATTGAAAACTTAAGAAGGTTGGAGCCCATGTTTTTTATTTCCCTTGCAGTTTCAACCAACATAGATTCATCTGTAAACTTATATTTTGACCCCACTGTTTGAGTGCCTATAGCAAAATTGTAAGATGCAACTCTCTTTTCTATTTCTTTACTATTGGTAAATGCACTTATTGAAAAGTAAATTAAACCTACTAAAGCGATAAGTATTGATAAGTATATTTTTTTTGTAATTTTCATTTGTAATTTAATAAATTTTAGATACTGTAAAAATGAAACAAAAGAAAAGAAAATAGGTGGAAAAGCAATTCAACTTAGTTTGAATAGTAGTCAAAACCCAAATTAACATTCTTTGTAAGTGGCAGTAGATTTTTAAAATTTTAAAATCCATTAACAAATTACACAACAGAAACTTAACCTCTTTTTCATATACATAAAATTATCATGAAACACAGAAAAAGAACTGTTTATAAACTTAAATGAACTGAATAAAAACCACTAAACCTTGTTTTATCAATAGTTTTACCTTATAAAATTTTACCATGAAATATAAATCGATTTTGATCCTAATTATAGCTGCACAAATGACAGCTTGCCAACAAAAAGATGATTTTGAAACTTCTGAATCCGATGATGATATTATTACTAAAGTGGAGCAATTTGTTGGCATTAGTGATGATACCGATTTGGCAAACCTTCCAACAAGTGCTACTTATATAAAAGAGCAAAGTTTAAAAGGGGAAAACACATCTCCCTATGGTTATATAGTTAGAAAACCGGAAGGTTTTAGTAGTGACGGTTTAAAATACCCTATTTTAGTTTATTTGCATGGAGCAGGAAGTAGAGGTAACAGCGAAAACAATCCTACGGACATCAATAAAGTAGACAAAGATGGAGCAATTAGAGCTATTAAAATAGGATTATGGAATCCTAAAGTGGCTATGCCTGTATTTGCTCCACAATCTAGCACTCAATGGAATGCAAGCAATGTAAAATCTTTTATTAATTATTTAATAAACACTTATCCAAATGCTATAAATACCAGTAGAATTTATTTATCTGGTTTTAGCATGGGAGCAATGGGAACATGGACTTATTTAGACGAATACGGCTATGAAGAAAGTTTAATAGCTGCAGCAGTAACTATGGCTGGTGCTAAAGAAGAGTGTAATATAGCTTCTCTAAAATTAATGCCCTTTTGGGCTTTTCACGGACAGAAAGACGGTACAGTTCCTGTAAATAAAACCATTCATTTAATTGATAGTTTTAAAGCCTTTTATCCATCACAAAAACATCAAAAGTTAACGCTTTTTACACAAAATGATTTTGATGGGCAATACCATCGTATTGATCATGGTGTGTATGACGATACGTTTTGGGATAAAAACCAAACTGGGGATGAGTTTGATGTAAATGTAGTTAATTGGATGCTTCAATACAAAAGAAACGACTAAAACGAATATTATGACTATCAAACATATTACTTTAACATTAACAGCATGTTTTCTATTCACTAGCTGTTCTAAAAGAATAGCAAAAGTTTCGAATGCAAACACCTTGGGTTCTGATGAAACTTTAAACATTTTATTTCTCACTTCAGATGATTTAAACTTCGACTCCGTTGGTGCTTATGGATCCGTAGTAGAAAATGCGACCCCAAATATTGATAAATTAGCAGAAGAGGGGATGCTTTTTGAGAGAGCTTATGTCCAAGCACCAAGTTGCACTCCTTCAAGAAATGTGTTTATTACTGGAAATTATCCTCATAATAGTGGTGTGGAAGGATTCTTTAGTGTAGACTTTCCTCAGGCCACACTTCCAGAAGCTTTGAGAAATAATGGGTATTTTACGGGAGTCATTCAAAAGGTTATTGATATGACGCCTACCAATAACAAAGCAAAGTATTGGGATTATGTTGGTGATTATAATAAAATGCAATCAAGAACACCTTCCAACTACGGTTTCGCTTTTGATAAATTAATACATGAGTCAAAGAAAGAAGGCAAACCCTTTTTCGCCTCGGTAAATATCCAAGATCCGCATTTGCCATTTTTTAGAGGGGAAAAAACGAAAGAAGGATTTGATAGCACTCCACCATCTTACATTTTCAAAGAAAAGGAAATTCCGTTGCACCCTGTTTTACCACAGTATGATAATTTTAAAGAAGAGTTTACCGACTATTATAATACAGTTAAACGAGGCGATGATGCTATTGGTCAAGTAATACAAGTACTTGAAAAGCACAAGGTGAAATCAAATACGCTAATTGTATACATTTCAGATCACGGAATGTCCTTTCCCTTTGTAAAATCGAATTTATACCCGCAAAGTGTTCGCACACCATGGATTGTGGTTTGGCCTGGGAATATCAAAAACGGAATTAAAGACACAAAACATATGATTTCTGCTATCGACCTGATGCCAACCTTATTGGAAATCACAAATACTCCAAAACCAGGTCCACTTGCAGGGCGTTCTCTATTACCTATAATTAAAGGCAAAACTCAACCGGATCGCGAACAGGTATTCGTTGAGCACAACGAAGGACCAACAGCAGATCCAAGACCTATGCGTGCGGTACATTCTAAAGATTTTGTATATATCTTTAATGCCTGGGGAACAGGTGATTATATTGCAACTTTTGAATCTAGATGGTATCGTTCTTATAGTTCTTTCGTAGAACTTTCAAAAAAGCATGAGAGTGTGCAAGATCGTTTGGAATTCTTAAAATATAGAACCGTTGAAGAATTATACGATACCAAAAACGATCCTTATTCCAAAAACAACTTGATTCATGATCCAAAATATGCAGAGGTTGCCAATAATTTAAGAGCGCGATTAGAAACTTGGATGCGAGAAACCAATGACTTTGCCTTGGAAGGATTCTCAGTGAAAAATGATTTGCCAAAGTTGAAAACATTTATGGAGAAAAGAATTTCTATTTCTAAAGAAAGAGCAACACGTTTGGAATGGAAACGCGGTAACAAGCACGAAGGTCGTCCGAAAGGGAAATTGACAGAATTAGGAAAATCCAATTTAGTGAAATAAGCCTCGCCTAATCCACTTTCAATACTTCGTAAATTACATCGATTTTTAATTTTACCGTTCGCTGTTTTAAACTCATAAACTATCAATATACTCTTTTGGTGTTTTACCATAATGTTTTTTAAACAAAGTACTAAAGTATTTTGGGTCCTGAAATCCAGACTCATAAGCAATGTCAGAAATTCTATTATGCGCTTTCTTTTTCATTAACTCCTCTGCAAATCCCAGTTTAATTTTTATAATTAAATCTGATGGAGACATTTGAATAAGTCCTTTTAGTTTTCTAAATAAATTGGATCTACTAAGTCCGATTACTTCACACAAAATGTCTATAGAAAAATCTTTTTCTGTTAATTTTTCTTTAATAACATTAATAACATCAGATAGAAAGCTTTCATCTGGCGTCAACTGTTTTTTCACTTTTTTATCATCTAACAAACTGTTCACGTTTTCTCTAGATCTGATTAAATTATTAATAGTCGCAGTAAGAATTGATACATTAAACGGCTTCTCTACATAAGCATCTGCTCCGTTTTCTAATCCTTGTATTTTATCGTCTATATTTGCAAGCGCAGTTAACATAACTATAGGAATATGACTTGTTTTAAAATTGGTTTTAAGCAAATTACACAGCTCTTTACCATCCATTCCTGGCATCATAACATCTGTGATAATTAAATCAGGATTTTTTGAAAGGGCTAACAACAAGCCTTCTTTTCCGTTGAAAGCTTCAATTACATTATAATTTTTCACCAGTTCATTTTTAACAGCTGCTCGTAACTCTTCATTGTCTTCTACTAATAGTATGAGTTTATTTTTAGTAATTAAATCATCAATACTGGCTTTAGAGTCTTCTTTATTGCTTTCCTCTACAAAATATTCATTACTATAATGCTTTGTTCCACTAGGCAATACAATGGTAAATTTTGAACCAATATTTTCCTTGCTTTCTAATAGAATTTCACCTCCGTGTAATTCAACTATTTTTTTAGACAACAACAACCCTATACCTGTTCCCGGAATTCCTTTGTTAGATACATTAGTACCTCTTGTAAAGCGTTTAAAAATTAGTTCTTGCTGCTTGTCTGGTATCCCTACGCCATTGTCTATAAACTCTATTTTTAAAGAAGTATCATCTAAATATGCTTTGATTTTTATTTCTCCACCTTCATTACTATACTTAATGGAGTTTGAAATCAAATTATAAAAAATTCGACTCATTTTAGCTTTGTCAAACCATACAGGAATGTGCTTAATCTCTGATGTAATATCTAATGATCTCTCTTGAAGAATAGGTGTAAAATCATCAATAATTTTAACCAAACAATCTTTTAAGTCTACTTTACTAACCGATAATTTTAATTGATTTCTATCTATTTTTTGAAAATCTAACAGTTGGGTAACATACTCATTTAAGTTTTGCGAGTTTCTCTGAATGAGTTCAATTGACTTTTCTGTGTTTTCTTGATTAGAAAGTTGTTTTACAAGTAGCTGTATAAGTGATACTGGTGTTCTAATGTCATGTGCCACCTCTACAAAAAACTTAATCCTGTTTTCATCAAATCGTTTTTGAATATTGGCCCTTGAGATTCTGAAAATTAAATAAATAATTAAAATAAAAAGTAACATGTAAAAACCAAAAGCCCATATGGTTTTCCAGAAAGGATTTTTTATAACAATTTCTAGATCATAGTCATTTTTCCCTTGAACACCATCTGCATTCAATCCTCTCACATGTAACTGATAACTTCCTGGTTCTAAGTTTGAATAGTATACTTTTTCATTACTAATATTAACTTTATAATCTTTATCAAATCCTTCCAATTTAAATTGAAATGTATTTCTTTTAGACCCGTGAAACTTTATTGTTTCGCAATTAAAAGAAATGGTGTTCTGGTCATAATTTAACACCACCTTTTTAGTATAGTTAATGTTTTTTGAAAGGGTTAAACTATCTGGATTTTTTCCGTTTATCTGAAAATTTGAAATATAAATATCTGAGATTGGTTTGTCTTTAACCAAATCTATAGGGTTAAAAATAACAGCTCCTTTTGATCCGCCAAAAGCCAATCTACCATCTTTAAATTTTGTAGAAGCTCCAATACCAAATTCATCAATTAACATTCCATCCTGCTGCCCATACTTTCTATAGGATTTGTTTTTAATATCATACCTCCAAAGACCCGAAATGGAAGTAAAATATAAGTTATGCATATTGTCTTTTTTAATAGAATACACAGTTCCTATTCTTTTAATATAAGTATCTCCTATATTCTCTAATTGTTCTGTACTCAAGTTGTATTTGTACAACCCATTTTTGCTTCCAATCCAAATACAGTTGTTTACATAGTCTAAATTTAAATCATAGATTTCGTTAAAGGGGTTAAAAATGGATTTTTCTATTTTTCGGACACTCGCATTACGTGTATTAAGTTCAAAAAAGCCTGTGTCAGTACCAACATAATTTAGATTATCATAACCTTCTATCAAAGACCTCACTAATCCAACTTTGTAGGTGTTTACAAATATGTTGTTTTTAAAATGTGTTAATGGTTCATCACTACCTCCTATCCATAAATTATCATCATAAGCTCTAATTCTAAAAATAAATTTTGAAGATTTTTTAGATTGCAACTTAAAATTAGAAACTTTACCATTGTCTTGATTTAAGGCTAATAATCCTTCTCCGTAGGTTCCTAACACTAAATTGTTTTTATATTCATTTACCGCTAAAACAGCTGTATTAAACAATTTAGGATCTTTATTATAATTAGTCCAATTCTTATTCTTATCGTATTTACTCACACCGTTTTCTGTACCAAACCAGACCGCACCAGAAGTCGATTCATAAATAGACCTTATGTTGTTATTTTGAATGCTATTAGCCTTGTTTTGTATATGCTTAATATTGGTAAATACATTTTCTTTATCGTAAACAATATTCATTCCGCCTTCTCTGACTCCCAGCCAATAAGCATTCGTATCATCAACATAGATTTCATAGATACTATTTTGGCTAATAGAGTTTTGATTATCTTCATTATGGCTAAAGGATTTAACAATCTCAAATTTGTCATCTAAAATAAACAGTCCTAATCTATCTATAGCGATTAAAGCATTTCTATTCTCATCAAATTCAATTTGACGAATTGCATAGGTTTTATTTAAAATTTGACTAATGGGTATGTTTTTAATTTCATCTTTATTGATAACAAACAAACCTCCTACTTCCGAACCCACCCATATTCTTTCATCTGAATCAAAAGCAAAATCTATAATATCTTGATCTGATAAATATTTTTGTTCTAATGAAAGTTTTTTAGTGTCTTCTTGGTAGCTAAAGACAGAAAATCCTCTTGAAGAGGCAGCATATACTTTATTGTTATAGAATTTTACTTTTCTATTATTGATAAAGTTTCTGTGTTGTATATCTGTTGCCTGATGCTGAGTTAAATCATAAACGATAAATCCTTCAGAAAGACCAATGAGTAAATGTGAATCGTTTAGATTTGTTAAAGAAAAAAACCTGTTCTTGGTCTCTGTATATAGTTCTTCAAACCGATCTTTCTCATAATAATATTTAATAAGAGATCCACCTGAGCTTATAGCGAAAAGATTGCCATTTACGTTAAGAAGATCAATAATTTCTTTCCCTTTAATTTTATTGTTATCATCTAGGTCGTAATTTTTAAATTCTACACCAGAATATCTATTAATCCCCTGATCAGTGCCAATCCACATATAGCCCAGACTATCACGCTCAAATGCATTGATTGTCCCATTAATTAGACCATCTTTACTGTCTAAATGAATAATTTGTTGACTATGTAGTAAAGTGTTGTAGAAAATAAACAATAAACAAAAGAAAATCACTTGTTTTTTCATACACTAAAAATACTATTTTTTAAACTATAAATAACAAAATTATTAAAATCTGAGTGATAAAATCTAAGCTTTATTTATTGCTCGTTTTTAAGAACTTCTTTACAATTAAATCTTACGTTACAAGACCCCCCCAAGGGGGCTGGGGGTTACTTCCTTTCTTTCTCACTATGAGTCTACTTCATCCACTACAACCACCTCACGGAGTTGTACCCTCACATAAGTTTCTTTTGAATTTATCAACCTCTCAGATTCGCTGCTTTCGAATTTATCTTTTTCTTTGGTATCTGAGTTCTTAACCACCAATCTCTATCAGTATTATACTTATACTTAGTCTTCAATTTTTCTAATTCTTGCCTTAATTCCTTCTCAACTGAATTGTAGTCTGCATTATTAATCAAATTATGCATTTCTCCTGGGTCGTTTTCTAAATCATACAACTCATCAATATCGTCTTCTAAGAAAGCATCAATCAACTTATATTTTTCTGAGCGGATTGCCAACATATTTGGACCTGCATAGGGATAGGCATCGTCAATATAGTATTCAAACATAAATGATTTTCGCCAGTTCGTTTTTTCAGGATTATCTTCTAACAAAGAAACCATAGATTCTCCCTGCATATAATCTGGTTTTTTTATTCCTGCTAACTCTAAAATAGTAGGTGCTAGATCAATATTCAATGCATTTTCATTAATTATAGTTCCAGATTTAATTTTTTCAGGATATCTTATAAGCATTGGTATTTTCATAGAACTTTCATACGCTATTCTCTTGTCCCAATAACCATGTTCTCCCATAAAATAACCATTATCACTACTGTAAATAATTACAGTATTGTCTAACTCTCCTGTTTTTTCTAAATATGTTAAAACTTGTCCTAAAGATTCATCTACAGCTCCTAATGTTTCTAATAATTTTTTGAATTTATCTCCTTTTATTGGCCATGGTTTTGGCGCTATAGTATCAGAATGAACATATTCTTTCCATTTAGAATCCCAAGCTTTTATTCTTTGCCACTCAGGTTTTCCTTTAAAATTTTCTAAATGTGTATTGTATGGAGGAACAGGTAATATATGATTTGCATACATATCTTTATGTCTTGGAGCAGGAGAGTGGTTTTCATGCACTGCTTTATGCCATAAATTTAAACTAAACGGTTTATTTGGATCTCTTTTTTCTTTTAACCAACCAATTGCTTTATCAGTTAAAATGTCTGTCATATATCCTTTTTCTTGATATTCTTTTCCATTATCATTTACCATTGGATTAAAATATTCTCCCTGACCTATAAAACTAAACCAGTAATCAAAACCAGGACGAATGTGTTTTTTACCTTCTAGGTGTGCCATGTGTATTTTACCCACATGTGCTGTTTGATATCCTGCTTTTTGTAAGTGTTGATTATATGGCTGATATGATTCCCAATCAGGATCTACGTGTTTATTATTTTGGTTTACACCATGGATATGGGGATACGCTCCTGTTAAAAAACTTGCTCTAGATGGTGAGCAAATAGATTGTGTTACATAATAATTATTAAATATTGCTCCCTCATCTTGTAGACGTTGCATATTTGGCGTTTTCAAAAAAGGATATCTTCCACTAGATTCTAAAGCATCAAAAGGTTGATCATCTACAAGAACAAACAAAAAGTTTGGCTTTTTTACCACTTCTTCTTTTTTGCTGCAAGAGAAAGTAAGCACTGTAAAACCAATTATTATAAAATAAAATTTAATACTATTTACTGTTGTCATAATATATTTTTTACCAAAAGATGAATAAAATAATGAAACAAAATGCAATTAATAAATAGGATAAAAATCGATAACTGGTGTAGTATGGTTTTGCTTTTAAGTTAACGGTTTCTTCTTTAAATTCTGCCATAGAGAACGTTAATTGATCTGTTTTTATTAACGGTGGTTTTTTGGTTGCTAAACTTACTACAATCATTACCAAACAACTCCAAGCAAAGTAAAAAGGCACAGTTAATAAGAAGTGCATATCACCAAAGATCGAACTTCCCGTTTTTACGGTAGATACAACATTAATAATCCCTAACAGTAACCCTGCCATTAAACCAACAAAGGCACCTGTTGCATTTATTCTTTTCCAAAAAATCCCTAAAATAAAAGCGGCTACAATTGGCGGCGCCATCATAGAAAGCATTTCTTGATAGTATTTTAATAAAGTTCCAAATTGTTTTCCAATTTGTGGTGCCCATATCACTGCAATTACTAATACAGTTATTGAGGCCATTTTTCCAACTCTTACTTTTTGTTTTGAGGTACTTTCTGGTTTAATTTTACTGTAAAAATCCATTGTAAATAAGGTTGCAACGGAGTTTAACAATCCGCTTAAAGAGGAGGTAAGCGCTGCAACCATTGCTGCCATCATAAAGCCAATTAAAACATTTGGCAACAACTCCATAATAAGATTAGGATATACCATATCTGGCTTTGCCAAACCTGGAAACATTTTTATAGACATTACACCAGGAATAATAATTAAAAATAATGTTAATACCGTTAAAAAACCAACTAATAAAACTCCTTTTCTGCCTTCATCAATAGATTTTGCAGTTAAAACTCTTTGTACTAATTGTTGATTATTTCCCCAAAAGAACAATCCTAGAATTGGAATTCCAACTATCATTCCTAACCAAGGGACCGAAGAATCATTATTTGGTCTTACCAACTTCATTAACACATCGCCTTCTGTAAGCAGCTCTTTCACATATTCTGCACCACCATTATACGTTGCATAAAATGTTAAAATTATAGAACCAACTAACAAAAAGATTCCTTGCATTAAGTCTACCTTAATAGCTGCAGAGAGACCTCCTGGTATTGTATATACCGCAACAACAATAGCAAATATGATAGATAATGTTAATATAGAAGCGTCTGGAAATACCAATTTCATTACCATGGCTGCTGCATATAAAGAACCTGCCGCATCTAAAAAAATATTAACTATAATTGTTATTGCTGAGAAATAATATCTTGAAGCAGTGTTGAACCTTTTTTCAAGAAATTCAGGAATCGTAAATATTTTTGATTTTATATAAAATGGCAAAATAAACCATGCAAAAAATATCATTACTAAAACAGAAATCAAGTTGTAATTAAATACGGCAATTCCTGAACTATAGGCATCACCTGCTTGTCCAATTAATGTAGAACTAGATATACTGGCTGCAAAAAGTGAAAATCCAATTACGGGCCATCCAATACCTCTACCTGCTAAAAAGTACGATTTTTCATCACCACTTTTACTGTATTTTATTCCTAAATACACTATAAATAAGAAGTATAAAACAATAATTATAATATCTGCCCAAGAAAGTCCGTTTACCCAATCTGGTCCGTTTGTTAAAAAATTAGTGGATTCCATAAGGGTTTATAATTGGTTTTGTTCAGCACTTAATGTAAAATCTATCAATTCGTTTACATTACAAGTTGCTAATCCTATATATTTATCTGCACCTCCATAATAAACGTAAAGCTTATTATCTATAATCATATTTCCTGTAGGAAAAACACAGCCTTTATAATAACCTTCAATTTCATAATCAAATTCTGGTTCCATAATGTAATCTTTTGTTCTTCCTATTATTTTTGTAGGATCTTCTAAATCTAGCATTACACAACCTACTCTGTAATAGCCTAAACCACCATTTTCTACACCATGATACAACACTAACCAACCTTTATCAGTTCTTAAAGGGGGCGTACTTCCACCCACTTTTTCTTCCCAACCACCGTTAATTCCACCAATAATCATAGTGCTTGGCTCGTTCCAAACTAATATATCATCACTAAAACGAATCCAAACAGCAGGTTTACTCACACCATACTTTTCGCCAATCCATTCTTTTGGCCTGTGTAACATGGCATATTTTCCATTAATTTTTTCAGGAAATAAAATTACATCTCTATCATCTAAGTTAGAATCTGTTATTCTTCCAAGTTTAATCCACTCTTTAAAATCTTTAGTCATTGCTAAAGCAGAGTTTGCCATATTGTTTTTGATAAAATGAGGAGCATGAGAACCATGGTCTGAAGTCAGTACTTCATCATGTGCAAATTTCCAGTATTGCCCTGGAGAAAATGGTCTATAAGCATATGTTACGTAATAATAATCATCTAGCTTAATAATACGTGCATCTTCTATACACCCCATGTCAGGACCTTCTTTACTTGGGCCTAAAACAGGCTCATCAGAAACACGTTCAAATTTATAACCATCTTCACTTACAGCTAAACCAAACCTTATGATGTGGCCTTTATCATCACCTGCTGCTCTGTATAGCATGTAAAACTTTCCATTGTCATAATACACCCCTGGATTGCAAACTACAAGATTCTCCCAATCATTTTTTGGATTTGGGGTTAAAATCGGATTTCCTTCAAATTTTTTAAGCTTCATTAGTTTCGAAATTTTTTTATTAATTTGTCAATACAATATTAATTCTATGATTATTATCAAAGGTTTTCAGACAGGTCAATCTATTTGAAAATATGGTCAATCTTTAATATTATGTTACGCATATTAAACCCTGTCGTATTCAAAATAAATCACTAACCTAAAAATTCACATTTATAGTTTTAAATTATAGTGGTCAGTTTTACAACTCCTTTGCTCTATGTTTAAACCTTGAAAATAAATAAGTAAAGTAAATTTGCTTTTGATTAAGAATAATATGATTTAATAAATTATACGTGAAAAAATTTCTCATTCTATTTTACTTGTCTTGTTCCTGTTTTGTATATTGTCAAAACATCGAAAGGTCTTCTAAAAGGCCTAATATCATTTTTATACTTTCTGATGATCATGCCACTAATGCTATTTCTGCATATAGTGATCTATTTAAAGAACTTGCTTCTACACCTAATATTGACAGAATTGCCAACGAAGGAGCTATTTTAACCAATGCTTTTAGCACCAATGCTATTTGTGGTCCCAGTAGAGCTTCTATAATAACCGGTAAATACAATCATATAAATGGTTATTACAAAAACTATCAGGGAGGTTTTTTTGATGGAACACAATGGACCTACCCAAAAGCACTTCAAAATTCTGGCTACCAAACCGCCTTAGTTGGCAAATGGCATTTGGCTTCTGAACCTCAAGGATTTGATTATTATAAATATCATACAGATCATGGAGAGCAGGGTGTATACTGGAATCCTACTTATAGCGAAAATGGAGAAAAAGTAATAGAGCAAGGGTATGCTACCAACGTTACAACTAAATCCGCTTTGTCATGGTTAAAGAAAAGAGATGAAAAAAAACCTTTTGCATTATTACTTCAATACAAAGCACCTCACAGAGAATGGTCTCCAGACACCAAATATAAAGATTTGTGGAAGAATGAAGAGATTCTTCTACCAGATACTTTTTATGATGATTATAAAGGAAGAGAGAAAACAGCTGGTGATACACATATGACCATGGATTTTTTTAACAGAAGAGACATGAAACTAACTATACCAAGTAACCTTAGTAAAAAACAGCATAGAAAATGGTTGGATTTTGGAAATAATCCTGGCCAAATAGTTTCTCCACATGACAGCCTTTCTGGAAAAGAATTAAAAGAATGGAAATACCAACGTTATATTAAAGATTATTTGGCAACAATAAAATCGGTTGACGATAATATTGGTATAGTTTTAGACTATCTTAAAAAAGAAGGTTTAGAAGAAAACACCATTGTTGTTTATGCTTCAGATCAAGGTTTCTTTTTAGGTGAGCATGGTTGGTTTGATAAACGGTTTATGTATGAAGAATCTTTGCGTATGCCTTTTGTAATTAGATATCCTCAAAGTATTGAACCTAAAACTATTGTGAAAGATGTAGTTTCTAATGTAGATTTAGCTCCAACCATATTAGAAATGACAGGTGTAAAAACACCTAAAGATGTTCAGGGTAAAAGTTTTTATAAGCAGTTAAAAGGAGTAGAAAATAGTAACTGGAGGCAATCTATGTATTATCACTACTACGAGTATCCATTTTGGCACCATGTTCAACCCCATTATGGAATTAGAACAGACAGGTATAAACTCATTCATTTTTATTATGATATTGATGTTTGGGAACTTTATGATTTAAAAAATGATCCAAACGAGTTAAGTAATCTGATAAAAGAAGAATCCCATCAGCTTCTCATTTCAGATCTAAAGCAAGAATTATATAATTTAAAAAAGGAATATGGTAATAATCTTAGCTTAGACGAATTGCGTAAAATATCCAACACAAATTTTGGAGGGCTAGAATCTTACAAAAAAAATAAAAATCACTAATTTAAAAACCCTAAAATGATAAGAAGCATCTTTTTAATGATAGCTTTGTTTAGTCTAATATTCTGCAAATCTGTCACTGGTCAAAATAAAGAAAATACTCCTAATATTCTCCTTATAACCTTAGATGATATGAATTGGGATTCTCCAGGAGTTTATGGGGGGATCATTCCCGACCTAACCCCACATATTGATAATTTAGCAAAAGAAGGTGTGTTATTTGAGAATGCATATGTGCAAGCTCCAAACTGTTCACCATCAAGAGTGGTAATACAAACAGGATTATATCCCCATCAAACAGGAATGAGAGGATTCTATTATGTAAAAGATAATTTCAATACTTTACCTGAGATTTTAAAAGACAATGGGTATTTTACAGGAGTTTTAAACAAACCTGCTGATACTAGTATTTCTCCAAATTTTGATAAATACTGGGATGATAGAACCAGTATTAAAGGGGCAAAGAAAAGATCCGCAAAAAACTATTCTGAGCTTTTAGAAGGCTTTTTACTAAAAGCAAACAAGAAACAAAAACCATTTTATTGCGTGGTCAATATAGCTGATCCTCACAAGCCATTTTTTAATGATCCTTCTTCTATAAAGTTGGGTTTTGATGAATTCAAACCATCGAAAATGTATACCATAAAGGATGTTAAGATTCCAGAATATCTCCCTAAGAATGCAAGAATCAAAAAAGAAGTCCTTAACTATTATAACTCGGTAAAAAGAGGTGATGATTGTGTCGGAGAGATTATAAAAGCTCTTAAAAGTTCTAGAATGGCAGACAATACGATTGTTATTCTTTTATCAGATCACGGAGCACCTTTTCCTTTTGCAAAGTCCTCTGTTTATAAAAATGGAGTAAAAACACCTTTGATTGTTTCTTATCCATCTAAAATTAAATCTGCAATCGAAAGCAAATCGATGGTTTCTTCTGTGGATATTGCACCCACTATTTTGGAAATGACTGGAAGTTCTATTCCTAAAGAATTAGTAGGAAAATCATTCTATTCAGTCTTAACTAAAAAAAAAGAAAAAATAAGTAACTATGTATTTGCTCAGTTTGATGAGACTGCCGGTGGCACTCCAAGACCATCAAGAACTGTGATCGGTAAAAAATATGGATATATTTTTAATCCTTGGGCAACAGGTTCAAGAGTATTCATATCGGCATCAACTTATCATGCAACATACAAAACAATGGCAAATATGTCTAAAGTTAATGAAGATGCAAAAAAGAGATTTGATCATTGGAAATTTAGAACAATTGAAGAACTATATGATTATGAAGATGATCCTCATGCTTTAAATAACTTAATTGACAATCCAAAATACAAAGATGTTGTTATTGAATTACGCAAGCAATTAAAAATTCAAATGATTAAAACAAACGACTATGTTTTACCTGCTTTTGAAGATAAAAGCAATATTGAGTATCTAAATAAATGGATGCAAACTCAAATAAAAAAAGCAGATGCTAGAACAAAATCTTTACGCTGGAAAAGATTTAAAAATAATAATGGCCCAACAAAAAATAACTCGGAATTATTTAACATAAACAACGCAAAATTCAATTAAAAATATTATGAAACTTTACCCTTTAAAATTTAAACCAATTTCAAAATATAGAATTTGGGGAGGAAATAAATTAAACAGTGTTCTTAATAAAGGTTTTAATGGCAATAATAATGGAGAGTCATGGGAAATTTCTGATGTGAAAGGTGATGAAACTGTTGTAAAAAATGGTAGATTAAAAGGAAAAACATTAAAGGAGTTAGCATCAGAATTTAAAGATGAATTTTTAGGTAAAAATGTTTACAAAACCTTTGATACAGATTTTCCATTACTTATTAAGTTTATAGATGCCAAAACTCCGCTTTCTGTTCAAGTACATCCACATGATCCAATTGCAAAAGAACGTCATAATTCTTTTGGGAAAAATGAAATGTGGTATGTTATGAATGCGGACGATGATGCTGAAATAATAGTTGGTTTTAACAAACCTCTCACTATAGATACCTATTCAGAATACTTAGAAAGTGGTAATGTACTTGAAGTTCTAAATAAGGTAAACACTAAATCTGGGGATGCCTTTAATATTCCTACAGGAAGAGTTCATGCCATAGGTGCAGGAGTTTTGTTGGCAGAAATTCAACAAACCTCTGATATTACCTACAGGATCTTTGATTATAACCGTTTAGATAAATCTACTGGCAAAAAAAGAGAATTACACAACGATTTAGCTTTAGACGTACTAGATTTTGAAGTTCATGATTCGTATATAACTACTTATAACAAAAAACCTAACACTTCTAATAAGCTTATTCATACACAATATTTTAAATCGAATGTACTTTTTATACCCAAGACGTTGAATAAAGACTATTCAGCTTTAGATTCTTTTGTTATTTATATCTGTACCAAAGGAAATGTTGAAGTTGCGGTTGCCGATGAAAAATATTCAATTACTCAAGGTGAAACAATTTTAATTCCTGCATGTATTAATAAAGTTACTTTAATACCAAATAAAGACTCTGAATTATTAGAAGTGTTTTACTAAATTAACATTCACGACGATGATTAAAAAAATAAAAAATCAGCATTAATCAATTTCTGAACATTAATTATTATCTATTGCCTCTTATTCGGTTGTAATCAATCAAGAGAATTTCAAATCAATATAATTGGAGACAACGGAGAGGTACTTGAAACACATAACAATGTATTAGACGAGAACTTTAATTTTAGTAATTTAGCTCTAAAGTTTTTAAGGTCAAATTGTTTAACCGATACATCAATACCAACGTAAATTTTTTTTCTTACTTGCTCGGTTGTGCCACTTTTGCCGTGTGACAACTTAAAAAATATAGGATTGAGACCAAAACTCTTGGTTCTTGAGTCAAGTTTTAAGGTAATAATCATACCCAAATATAGCAAAAAAAATGAATAGGTGCACGCACAGGTGCACGCATAATAGAAAAGACCGCCTAAATAGACAGTCTTTTAAGAAGTGATCGCACTAGGATTCGAACCTAGGACCGCCTCCTTAGAAGGGAGGTGCTCTATCCAGCTAAAACATTGA
>Ga0209534_10000512_pt1 | contig 44574 bp, 41 predicted proteins | sample COG_07_FD_184751 | JGI IMG/M metagenome (GOLD analysis project Ga0209534, IMG submission 184751) | Pelagic Microbial community sample from North Sea - COGITO 998_met_07 (SPAdes) (version 2) | ecosystem: Environmental > Aquatic > Marine > Neritic zone/Coastal water | place: Helgoland, sampling...
CCCCGCCAGCTAAAAAGGCTCCTAAAAACTCAAAAATAGCTGCAATAATAATGGCTTGTTTTATGGTAATAGCTTTACTGCCAACCGAGGTTCCCATAGAATTTGCTACATCGTTAGCCCCAATTCCAAAGGCCATAAAAAATCCTATAAAGCCAGCAATCAAAAGAATGGTAAAGGGATCAAGAAATAAATTTTCCATATTCTAATAATAAATATTAACTAATATGACTATTTAACATCAACGATGTAAATTAATGATTACTTTCTTGTTACCAAAAGAGAAACTTTATGCAACATTTGGGTGAAGCATTTTTGAGGTAGCAGAGGGAAAACCTGCTAAGTAGCTATGGAATATTTTAAAAGGGTTCGTCTTTCAACGAATTCGTCAGATTAAAGTTTCTATGAAAAATATATAACTGAAGCCAGAACAAACCACAAAGAGAAAAAACCAAATAACTGCATCTCGTTTGCTTGAGAACCTTTAGGCATTAAACCCTGTTTTTTTAATAATTTTTTAGTATTCATTGGAATAATTAAGTTTCTTATATGACACTATTTTGTCACATGAATGACACAATAAACTAAATTGCTGAAAAAAGCTATAAATTATTGTTATTTATAGAACAAATGTCGATAATAAAGTTATGTTAGGAAAGCCAAAGCAACAAAGAAGCCAAGATAGAATTAATAAAATTCTCCAGGCAGCCGAATTAATCTTAGAGCATGAATCAACTGATGCTTTAACCATTGCCAAGATATCTGAAATGGCTGGCTTAAAAAGAACATCGACATATAAGTTTTTTGAAACACCAGATGACATTAAGCTTGGGCTAATTCAAATATATATTGAGAAATGTAATCAAGCTCTTATTGCCAATCTTCAAATCAATTCAAATGCCGACTATGCAGCATGCCTCAAAGATTCAGTAAATATTATGATTGTATTTTTTAGAACAAATCCAGGTGCTCAAAAACTAATCCTAGAAAATAATGTGACCCCTCCCGTCTTAAGTTCTGAGCTACATAAAATTGCTGACTCGATTCTAAAACATGTGGAAGGATCGATCGGCCTGCCAAATATGTTTAATAAGCCCGGAGTTTTTCTAGTCATAACTCAGATTATTTTTTCCATCCTATCTCTTAATACGAAAGAAGATGGTGAGCTAACGGATGTTGGGCTGAACGAAGCAGTCCGAGCTACAAACGCTTATCTTCATAGTTGCATTGCGACTCCAGCCTAAGACTTCTTAGTAAAATACTATATTTAATATGCTTATTTCATTTGATCAAAAGGAATATCAAAAATTAAACGATAAATCCTACCAATTAGAGAAACGCAGGCTGCAAATCGAACTTCTTAAACTTCAGGAAGATGTCATAAAAAATAATCGACGTATTTGCATAGTCTTTGAAGGTCGAGACACTGCCGGAAAAAGCTCGGCATTTAAATTCTTTGCTCAGTACCTTATTCCAAAGAATTTTCAATACGTGAATTTAGGCATCCCCACTAAATGGGAATCAAGTCACTGGTTTCAAAGATGGAAAAAAGTCATACCCAAAAAAGGTGAAATCGCTTTTCTTGATAGGTCCTGGTACACAAGAGCATTAACCGAGCCTGTGATGGGTTATTGCAATGAGAAACAATATCGAGATTTCATGGAGCGAGTTATTCCTTGGGAGAAATCTTTAATTAATGAAGGTGTCGAAATTATTAAATTCTATTTTTCACTCTCGCAAGATCAACAAAAAAGAAGAATGAAAGCGAGAAAACACTCCGAACTTAAGTACTGGAAGCTATCACCTAATGATGAGAGCATAGTTACTAAATGGGATGCCTTTACCCTCTATAAAGAGCAAATGTTTCAGAAAACTTCTCCAGCCTCTTCCCCATGGATAGCAATAAATGCAAACAATAAAATGATTGCCAGACTTTCGGCTCTAAGATTTTTACTTAATCAGACTGAGTATAAAAAAAAGAAACTTCTGAAACCTTTGACCTGGTCAAAGAAAATTAATAACTATAAAGTTAATCTTGAGGGAGTTGAATTCAATAATCTAGATTATGACCAATACATGATTTTAACTAAATACATGGATGATGTTGAATAAATGAAAATAGCGTCAATAGATATCGGAACCAATGCCATTAAATCAAAAATATTTAAGACCACACCTACCTCCATAGAGTTTTTAGAGGGAATGAGATCTCCTATAAGACTAGGCAGTGAAGTTTTTAGTGATGGTCAATTAAGTAAGAAAAAACTCAAGCAAGTAATAGAGACAATTCAACAGTATGAAGAAATTTTTAAACTAAATAAAATTGATAGATATGAAATTGTTGCAACCTCTGCTTTTCGAGACACCTCAAACTCTGAGGATGCCAGAAGATACATAGAAACTGCAATCAATCACCCCTTAACAGTTATCTCTGGCTTAGAAGAAGCCCAGCTCATTCGCTTTTATCCCAAAAGCAATACGGGTAAAAATAAAATTTTTGTAGATCTAGGTGGGGGTAGTACAGAGTTTTTTCTAAGAAATGATGAAGGCATCACAATCCGATCTTTTCAACTAGGTGCTGTTAGAAATATGCTGAAAAAGGATCAAAAAGCAGAATGGTTCAGAATGGGGGAATGGCTTAAAAGCATTAAGCCCAGAAAAAAAATTATTGGGATTGGTGGGAATATTCGGTCCTTTCTTCAGGCCAATAATACAAAAGAATTAACCTCAAAAGAATTCACTAAAAAGGCAAAAGAATTATCAAGATTAAGCACTAGGGAAAAAATATCCAAGTACAAATTTTCTCATGACAGAGCCGATGTAATTGATGAGGCTTTAAGAATGTTTGAGTTTATCTCATCAAACTTAGAGGCAAAAACTATCACATCGACAAAATGGGGGGTTTCAGATTCTGTGGCTGTAAAACTTTTTCATGAGCTTTATTCAAGCAAAATAAATATTAGTTAGCATTAAATTAAAAAAACGTTTAATTATAGATTAGGGTAGTTTTTAAGTTAAACCCCTCTTTATTTGGAGTAATAGAGATAAATGTGAGTTCTATGGATGCATGTGTTGATGCCTTATTTAAGAATTTTGAAGCATTAGCAATGGATGAATCGGAAAAGGAAATAGTATTCTTGCCGCCCTCTTCAGATATCTGAAAATTTACTAAGCCAAATGAATTAGACTCTGCTAATAGAAACTCATTTGGGTTTTGAGCATCGAGCAAAAGCTGCTGTGAATTTGAGAATAATTGAATCCTTTGAGCTTGCTGATAAACATAGTCAAATTCATTTTTTTTAGCTATTAGAATATTTTTATTTTTATTTATAGAGCCAAGGATATTGGTATAAAAAAGACTAGCTAAACCAATCAATATAGCGATAGCAAGAATTTTCATAATTGCTCTTTCACGATCTTGAAGTGATGTCCAAAAACTCAATATTCTATTCATTTTTATATCTAATTATTAGGCTTCCGAAGAATGCATTATTTTTTTCAACCAGACCAGTATCATCCGCCAAAAGAGGGTATTGCTTAAGAGCCTCTTGAATTATTTTCAATTTAAATTTAGTCAGACCCTCAATGCTTATGCTAATTCTCTGTTGAAGGAGATCTATTTCAATATTTTTAAAAGCTGGGTCATTGAACCTTTCAAGGTATGTTAAGAGTTGAATCTCTTCATCTGGACTCATTGAGCCAACAACCTCATCGGGAACATTCTTTGAGAGCTCATCTATTTGCGCCTTAGAATTTACTAATTTATTAAAGTTTGGATTGAGTTGCTGGAAAATCTGAACTGTATTTTCATAATAAATATTGGCAGAGGTCTTCAGCACATAGTTAGTTAAAAATGGGGCAATCAATATTGTGACGCACATAGCTGAAAGTACAATCAAGTCTCGAGTGGTAATGCTCATCTGTGATTTTAAATACTCTAGCGATAGCTCTCTTTTGAACAAATTGAAGTCATATGCATGGTCAATCTGCAAAAAATCTAAATGGAAATGAGTTAATTTTTTTGTTTGAATCTTTTCATCAAACATCTCAGGGGTGGTAATATTTAATTCCGTTTTAAAACTTTGAATAGCATTTTCATTAAATTTACTGTCCTTCAAAGATGCGTATAGTGAATCGAATGATGAATGCTCGCCAGAAAATCCGGATCCATCACCGAAAGAAATGCAAAATTTAGAAGAGCTAAATAATATTTTAGGCTTCTCAACACCAAGCAATAGGTGCTCTGGTAACAAAATAAAGTCTCCAGACAAAGCATTAAATGACTTATTGATGCTTAAAAGAAGCTCTTTATCAATCCAGGTGGCCATAGATAAAGATGAATCATAAGAAAAATTTAAGGCTGAGATATCGGAAATGATTGAATCTTCTATCGCATTAATTACATTGGCCTGAAGCTCATCATTTTTTAGCCCTAATTCATTTTGAAAATAGTGAAAACCAAATAACTGTGATGGAAGAAAAACAAAGCATTTTGAATTCTGCGGAAGACTATCATTTAAATGCTCTATGCTTATTGAAGAAGTTTTAGTGAGCTCATTTTCATCATAAGAATAAATATCTACTGTACTTAATTGCAGATCATGGAAGTGTATAAATGAAGTAAGCATCTTTTATAAATTAAAGTTTCTATTTAGCACTTTGGATTGATTTGAGATATCTAATATAACAAGAGTTTCAAGCTCAGCGATAATATTTTTATCATGCAGTTGAGATTTCAACTGGAATATTCGAGAGTTTGTGCCTAAAACTTGTCTAGGGTATTTATTGGCTTCAGGAAATTTTTTAATAAAGCTATCAATATTGTCATAACCTTCCTCAGGAAAATCTAAAATTTCACTTTCAACGAACTCTAAATTGTTCTCAGCAAAGAACGACGCTAAAAGCAGAGCATTGCTAACGTTTAAAGTATTAATGTTGATGTTCTGACGATTAGAATAAGGGAGCACACATATTCCTTCGGTTAAAGCGTAGAAATCAAACTGGTCTATTATTGGCAAACTCTTAATTTCAGATAGATGAGCTAAAAGTCTTTTTGATGTAAATTGCTTAATAGAACTTCCTGGGCCTGTATAAAAATAATTCTCAGCACCATAATTTCTTGGTTGATTGTCTTTATCCACCCAATCAATTAATTGATCTAACAATGATTGAATATTTATTTCATCTACTTCCTTGAGCCTTAATAAACGTTCAAGCCATTCCTTTTGAGATTTATTCAATTCATATTTTCCCTGCTTAGGAGTAAACAGACTATTCAAATTAAAACAATTACCAGCATCTTTTACAGAGATCTGAAGTGTCCTTGTTCCAATGGGATAATACATTCCATTTTTTAATAATGAATCTTCAGATTTCAATTTAGTGCTATACATTTTCATCTCTTGCTGTATTTTTTTAATGGCCTGGGCTTCCGCACTTAACAGTAATTGATAGCTCGTGTTTGAAAAATCCATGTACATTTCTCTTTGCATTGACAGCATGAAAGTTTTGCTAATTTGAGTGCTAATAACAGACATGATTAAAATGACTAAAAGGGTGGTAATAAGAATGACGCCTGGCTTATTCATAAACTAAAGGTAAGGTGTGGGGTATTATCCAGGTAAAATTTTCACTTGAGTCTTTTTCAAGAAAAACTTTAATCAAGGTTGGTATTTTTCTTGCAGTAATATCATTTTGAGGCCATGTATAGAACCAATTATTGCCATCTGAGAATTCTATTTGAGCATATTCAATGCCCTGCATCAATTGAGTTTCAATAAATGATTCTGGGTCAGAGGGCGAGGATGCAAAGAATTGCTTTCTTACAAAAGCACCGTCATCAATATAATATTGAACTTTTGCAATTATTTGATCAGCTGCATTGCCATTCCCTAATTTAGTGACGAATGTAAATCCATTTGAACCTATTTCTCCTTTAAAAGTTGCTTGGATTAAAGATCCATCAAAATTTATTAAAGGGACATTAATTGCATTATTGATATCAGTTCTCAGGGTATTAGAGAGTAAATTAATTTCCAGGGTTTGTTCTGACTTGGTTGACACTAATTCCCTTGATTCAATTGAAGACTGAAGAAAGCTAGAGGTAATAATCGTTATGATACTCAGGATCACGATTGAGATTAAAACCTCTATCAATGTAAACCCCGGCTTGTAAAAGTTATTGTTTTTCAATAAAGGTATTAAGTTCATAAATAATAGAGTCTTTATCAATTCCTACATATATATTTAATTGATTAAATTCATTTGATGCATTGATAATTTCTTCTGACCAATAAAAAATTTTACCTCCAAACTCAGATTCACCAGAGCGCTTTGATTGTCCGAAAAATGGTTCTAGAGTTTGAATAAGCGCCATGCGATTATTGGCAATTTCTCTAGCATAAGCTCTGTTTTCTATGGCAAAAACTGACAATGTGGTTGCGCTAATAAATTGAAACACAGCTGTAACAGCGACGCTCAGTATTAATAAGGCAACGCCAACTTCAAGCAAGCTAAAACCTTTTTTTGTCATTTCAGGCTTTGATAGGTGATTTTTGAGAACTGATCAACCATCAGTATCATTTCAATATCTTGATTATAAAACTCAATGGAGGCTCCACTTGATTTACCAATAGGATCAAAAATAATAAATGGCTCTGCTCTTTCGTCGCTGATATTAAAAGAAGACCCAGAGAAATCTTTAAACACAACATCTAAATTGACGACTGGAAAAAAATCTTTTTCAAGAGGTAAGATTTCCCATTCGTTGTTTACAAGGATTCGAGCAGATTGTGATTGATCCCCTACAAACCAAGCAACTTTTTTTTTCTTTAATGAGCTTTCCTCATTCAGATATTTAAGAAAATCCTCATATGATGGAATTTGATCAGAGTTATATCTATCTAAAAAGCTTGCATTGGTAAGAACTATGGTCGATGTAAGAGCTATCAAAGCCATAACTATTAAAAGCTCTAGCAATGTAAAGCCAGGCAAATTTTTCAAAATTCGCTAAGCCAATTTCCTATATCACCATTCTCACCAACCCCTCCTTCAATGCCATCTGCCCCCAATGTATACAAATCATACTTTTTTGACTTTTCTCCAGGCTGTAAATACAAGTACCTTCTTCCCCATGGATCAGTTGGAACTGAATTGATATACCCATCTAATGGATATAAAAATGGCCGCTTCAGTTCGCTTGGTGGAGTAATTAAGGCCTCTATGCCTTGATCAGTTGTTGGATAAGTCAATTCATTGAATTTATATAACTCAAGTGCTTTGGCAATTTGCGAGATATCAGCTCGTGATTTTTCAATATTTGCCCGCTGCAGGAATGGAGAAACATTGACAGCAACAATTGTTACTAAAATACCCATAATTACTATCACGGCCATTAATTCAATTAAAGTAAACCCTGGCTTTGTTATTTTCATTATTTATCCTAACGATATTGTATTCATTTCCATTATAGGTATTAAGATTGCTAAAACAATTACCAAGATAATACCTCCCATAAAAATGATGATTAAAGGCTCAAGCAATGCCAAAACAGTTGAACGCTTATTGTCTATTTCCTGCTTCATATATTGAGTTACTTTCTCAAACATAAAAACAAGATTTCCTGACTTATACCCACTTGAAAGCAATTGCACAAATAATGAAGGAAAAATATTTGCTGATTTTAAAGATAAAATAAAATCTTTTCCTTCTATTAAATCATTTCGTGATTTATTAATGATGCTGGCTATGTACTTGTTACCAATAATCCCTTGCGCTTGCTCCATCGCCATGTCTAAATTTAAACCAGATTTCATCATTAAATGCATGATGCTTGAAAAACGTTCAACCTCTGCGTTAAGAAAGAAGCTGCCCAGCAATGGAATTTTTAAAAATGCTCGATGCATTTTGATAGCAGTTTGAGGAATCTGATTCATTTTTTTGTAAAAAAAATAACCTGCAAGAATTCCAGAGAAAATAATGCCTAATATCAAGATAGAATAATTAGAAACTGTCATTAAAACCCTAGTCAAAAGAGGTAAAGTTGCCCCAGCTCTAACAAATTGATCAACTATTTGGGGCATAACAAAAGTTAACAAGCCAAACACCACCCCAATAGAAAATAACATTAAGAGCGCTGGATATGTCATGGCTGAAATTACTTGTTGCCTTATTTGGGCCGACTCTTCTAGATAGTCTGCAAGATTATTAAAGGCTGAGCTGAGGTTCCCAGAAGCATCACCGGCACCAATCAAAGAGCAATAAGTTTGATCAAAAATATTTGGAAAAGATGCCAAAGCAACATCTATTCTTTTGCCCTGAAGGACTTCATCTCTTGTGGAATGAAGGGCTGAAGATAGCACTTTATTATCTACCTCTTTTGCTATTGACTGCAGAGTCTCATCGAGAGTCACGCCTGAATCCAGTAAGGTAGAAATTTGTCTTGTAGCAAATAATAAGTCTTTATAACTAACTTTTGCGGTCTTTGATTTTTTGGTATTTGTTAGATCAACTTTAAGAGGTGTTAAATTCATCGATTTAACGAGTTGACGAGCTTCTCGCTCTGAGTGAGCATTTAAAATTCCACTTGTCTTTTTGCCTTCAGCATTTAATGCAGAATATTTATAGTTCGACATCGTTGTTATTTTGCAATCTGAGCAATTCTTCGAAGGTAGTAATACCTTCCAGCAAAAGCTCTGTTGAAGAGGATTGAATTGAGGCTGTGTTTTTAAAAGCTTGTTTTGTCAACTCAGCTTCAGATGAATCATCGTGAATTAATTTTTTTAATTCATGGTTGATGGTTATCGCTTCAGTTAATGCCACCCTCCCCTTAAAACCGGAATTGTTGCAATCCGAGCAGCCAACTGCTTGAAAAATAACTGTGCCAGCTGGAAGATTGAATTTTTTTTGTATTGGAGTGGATATATCTATTGGGGTCTTGCACTTTTGGCACAATCTTCGTACCAACCTTTGCGCAATCACAAGTCGCAAACTAGAAGCCAATAAGTATGATTCAATGCCCATATCTCTTAATCTAGCAATAGCTCCAATAGCGCTGTTAGTATGAACTGTTGAGAGAACTAAGTGCCCAGTCAATGATGCTTGTATGGCAATTTTAGCTGTTTCAATGTCTCTGATTTCACCAACCATTACAATATCAGGATCTTGGCGCAGAATTGATCGCAAGCCTGATGCAAAGTCATAGCCCGCCCTAGGGTTCACTTGAGTTTGCCCAATTCCTGGCAATGTATATTCAATTGGATCTTCGACAGTTAGGATGTTTTGCGATGCATCGCTTACGTGCTGAAGACCAGCATAAAGAGTGGTGGTTTTACCTGAGCCAGTTGGCCCAGTTACGAGAATAATACCTTCCGGAAATTTCAATGCCTGCTGATAAGTGGCAAGAATAGAATCAGGTAGGCCTAGATCCTCAATATTGATTTGAGATGACTGCTTATCAAGCAACCGAAGAACTACTCTCTCTCCATAAGATGAAGGAAGAGTAGAGACTCTCACATCCACTTTTTTGGAGCCCAGAGAAAGAGAAACTCTTCCATCTTGTGGTTTTCGTCTTTCTGCAATATCAAGTCGTGAAATAATCTTTAAACGAGAAATTATAGGAGCTGATAGCCGAGCATCCTGAAGCAATACTTCTTGCAATATTCCATCAATGCGATACCTAACAATAAAATTTGTTTCATATGGTTCAAAATGAATATCTGATGCTCTGGATTTTATCGCTTGGCTTATTACGCCATTAATTAACTTTATTATTGGCGCATCATTTGCTCCACTCAATAAATCTTCGGTTGGAGCCAAGGTGTTTGCAAAAGATTGAAGATCGAAGTTCTCTGATAGCTCTGCGTTGATAGCTGACTCATTTTCTCCCAGAGAGTAATGTTTAGTTAATAGTTGATCAAAATCTATAGAAGAACAAAGATTAACTTTAAAAGGCTTTAGCAAATATCTTGATAATTCCGAATATAAAAATAGTGATAACTTTTTCTCAGAGTGAACCAAAAGTTCCGAATCAAAATGAAAAGCTATAACTCTGACACTCTTTGCAAATTCATAAGGCAATAAGGGTAAGTTTTCATTAGATGAAATCTCCTGAAGCATCTTAATCTTGCGTTAAATCTAGTATGGGCTTACTGTCAGGATCTCTTAGAAGTTGCTCAGCGGTAATAAAATTATATTTTGCGTTTGAAAGCTCCGAGATATCTGCCGCATCAGACAAAATAGTTGGTCTCAAAAATACCATCAAATTTCTTTGCACTCTAGATTCTGCTGATGAGCTAAAAAGCCTGCCAATTAAGGGGATGGAGCCAAGAATTGGTATCCTGGTAATATTTTCTTGCAAATCATCATCAATCAAACCCCCAAGTACAATCATTTGATTGTTCTCAACGAGAACCGTCGTTTCTATGCTGCGCTTGTTGGTGATTAAATCAGTGGTGCCCGTTAACGGTCCAACTACCCCTGAAACCTCTTGTTTTATTTCAAGTATTACTGAATTTCCTTCATTAATCTGAGGAGTTATAGAAAGTTTAATCCCTACCTCTTGCCTAGAAGTCGTCCTGAAAGGATTTGCATTGCTGGAACCTAGACTCTCACCAGTTGTAATTGGAATTTCTTGACCAATTACCAAGCTGGCAGGCTCATTATCCATGGCTATGATTGATGGAGTAGATAGAATATTAGAATTTTGATCTTCAGCAATCGCTCTTATGATTCCAACAAAGCTATCACTGCCATTTAAATTTCCGATCCCAGCTATAAGTCCTTGGGTATTAAGCAATGATGAAGTTGCTTGGGTGCCTAACGTTGCATTGCCAGATTCTATTTGAGCCCCTGTTATGGCAAGCAAATCTGGACCGCCATCTTGGAATCTTGTTAAACCAATGGGAATATCGGAATCACTGTCGCCCTTAAAAATAGTTTCAACTCCGAGGCTTTTTGCTGCTGTTTCTGACAGCTCTACAATAATGGCCTCTACCAAGACTTGCGCTCTTCGAATATCAATCTTTGCTACAAGATTCTTGATAACATCGAGAGTGGATTCTTCTGCAGAAATAATGAGTGAATTGGTTTCACGATGAAAAGTAATCACTGCCTTGCTTTCATCTTCACTCGAAAAACGTGCTGAAACCGAACTAATAATTGAAGCCACGTCCTCTGCTTTAGCATATTTAAGGTATATGACGTTAATAGAACCTCCCGTCAAAGCATCTCGATCAAGGGTTTGAAGGGTCTTGATGATATTGCGTGAGACTATCTCATCAGCAGACAGTATCACTGAATTTGATGGAGTAAATGGAACTGCTACAAAATTATTAATGGTTGGATTATTTTGAGATTTTAATTTCTCTAATATTCTTACAGCTTCAATTGAAGATAAGTTTTCTAATTTAATAATTTTGATATTAGCAGTATTTTGCCTATCCAATGTCTTTAATAGGCTCTCAATTCTTTCAACATTTGATTTTTTATCAACAATGAGAATTGAATTGATTGAAGCTATATTGGATAGATGCGCTTGCCTACCTGTAATAGGTTTGATTTGAGGTAGAATCTCTCCAGAAGATCGATTCACAAGAGTAAGGACTTTGGTAGTAATATCAGGGCTATTAATAGCTATATTAAAATCACGCGTAGCTTCATTTTCTGGAAGTATTCTAATAATGTTTCCATCTGAAATAGCAGTAAATCCTTGGGCTTGAATAGTTCTTAAATAGACACTCCATACTTGGTCTGAAGTTAAAATAGAGTCGGAAAATATAGTCACTCTACCTTTTACACGTGGATCAAGGATTAAAGTCTTATTTGCAAACTTAGCTATGTCTTGGGTTACCTTGCTGATGTCCGCATCGAGATAATTTAATGTAAAGGTTTCTTGGGCCTCAATATTTAGTGCCAAGGCTATGATGACGGTTATTACCCAAGTCTTGAGAGTAATTTTAAAGTTATTTTTCATTCTTTAATTTTGTTGTTAGCTGGAATTGTTCACCCATATATTCAAATATAGCAGAATCAACACCAACGCTAATGAGTTTATATTTGTTTTCAAGTAATTCACCTTGCTGAACAACATAAGATTTATTATTTCGTTTAACAATAATTGATGCTCTCGAAGTCCCAGCCCTATAGCCAATAACACTATAATCAAATTGAACTGAATCGGTTGCGAGGTTTGGGCTCACTGATTGAGTGGAACTTTGCATCATTAACTGATTGATTGGCTTAAAATTTAAATCATGAATTTCTGGGCGTGCAAGAATACTGCTAGCTAAAGCAAAAATTTGGTAAGCAGCAAATAATGATAGTAAAACTATAAGAAAATGCTTTAGTAGTTGATAGTTAATGTTCATATGTTTAGCAAGCCAGTCAATTATTCTAGCTTATTTACTAAAAAGTTTTCTTTTTTTCATTAAACTATTGCTGGTCTAGTTAATAGGGATGGTGAACCAGAACTCAGAGCCGCCATCTGATATTGATTTAACCCCCACATCACCTTGGAGGTTATAGACTAAGTTTTTAACTATTGCGAGCCCTAAGCCACTCCCCTGCTGAGTATTAGCTCTTGCCGTAGCTGTTCTAAAAAATCTTTTAAACACTAAGTCTTGCTCTTCTTCTGCAACCCCTTCTCCTTGATCCATGACTGCCAGTCGAATAAACTCACCTTGTTTCTTAAGCTTTATTTCTATAATAGAGTTCTCTGGGCTGTATTTAAAAGCATTATCAATTAAGTTGTTAAGAACCCTTTCAATTGCCTTAGCATCACTGCGAACAATGACATCAGACTTATGCTCAAATAAAACCTGGATACTTTTTTTCTTTGCTTTATTTTTATGAGAGAGAACTATTGTTTCAATAAGATCATTTAAAACTACTCTCTCAATTACAAACTTTAGCTCGCCATATTCAATCCTCGACAGATCAATTAATGAGGTTACCATCTCACTAAGGCGATCTGCATTATGCAAGATAGCTTTTGAGAATATTTTTGCATCTTTCTTGTCTTCCAGGGCGCCATTTAGCAATGTTTCTGAATTTGCTTTGATAACACTCACAGGAGTTCGCAGCTCATGAGATAGATTTGATATAAAGTCTCTGCGCATAGAATCCATTTGCCTTAATTGCGTAGTCTCATGAACTACCAAGATTAGCTCCTGGGTGGACTTGGCTTTATTCATATGACCTAAAATCCATCGAGTATCATCCTCTGATGTCTCCAGTTCAAATTCACTATCAAATTTGCCTTTTTTTTGAGCCTTTTTATACATCCTGCTAAGAGCAGGTATTTCTAAATCATGAATAGATTGATCAATAATCTCATCAAGGCCTAAAATTTGCATGATTTGATCATTGCGAAAAGTTATAAGGCCATTTTGGTCGCAAACCATAATCCCTTCGCCCAGCCCATCTAACACTGATCCAAACTGATCTCTTTGTTTCGCTATTAAGGAAATTTGTTTTTTTAAGTTTGTTGAAATAGTAGAAATATTTCTTGCCATAGACCCTATCTCGTCTCTTCGCTTTATAGGTAGAGATTCTAAATCTTTCTTTTCATAAGACCCATGCGACATATCTGAGGCAGCTTTCTCTAAGTCCATTAAACTTTCACGAATGTAGTTGCCTGCGATAACGCTGGCCAGAATTGCCACAATCAGAGCAACAACAATAATTAAAGTCATTGAATTTTCAAGTGATGCAAGGGAACTATTAAGGTATGCATTTGTTACTGAAATCCTGATAACCCTTTCAACTTCCGAGCTGGTATCTAGAAGAGCGAAATACAACATGTCTTGCTGTGTTGAATTGCTAAAACGTTTGCTAGAGCCTGATCCATTATTAAAAGCAGCTATAACTTCCGGTCTATTACTATGATTATCAAGAGACTCGAGGTTATTCATTGCGATATCAGAATCAACTAAGACTTTTCCATCTCGCGCAATAAGTGTAATCCTAGAACCAGAAGCAGCAGAGTAAGAGTCAATTTGAGATTTTAATCCAATAGAATTATTGAGTTTAGGGGATTCAGCAAAAGACTGTCTTAAGATTTTTGCCTGCTTAGAAAGTTCTCTTTCAATCTGCTGTTGCAAGCCCTCCGAAAGATCTCTATCGGCTACAACAAATGCAAGGGATAGACCGATGAAAAGGCACGATAAAATAATAAAAAAAATACGACCACGGATGCTCATTTTAAACTAATGAGGAGTTTTAGAAAAACGGTAACCCACTCCACGAATAGTTTGAATGTATTCACCTGTTGAGCCCAGTTTCTCTCTCAATCTTTTAATGTGAGTATCTACGGTTCTTGTTGTTACTTCAGCGCTATAACCCCAAACCTCCTCAAGCAATTGGTCTCTACTTTGAACTCTGCCCCTTCTATCAAGTAAATGCTTTAAAAGACGAAACTCTAGGGCCGTAAAAGAAATCTCATTATTGTTAATAAATATCTGATGGGCTGCTAGGTTTAATTTTAATTCACCAAAAACAAATTCAGCTTCATCCTCTTTCGTTACTTCAGATACTCCTCTTTTAAGTATGGCCTTTACTCGTAGGATTAACTCCCTAACGCTAAAAGGCTTAGTAACATAATCATCTGCGCCAAGCTCAAATCCAATCACTCGATCAACCTCATCGGCTTTTGCCGTTAAGAGAATAATTGGAATATGCTTTGTTTCTTCGTTTGATTTAACGTCTCTGCAAAGAGTTAGACCTGATCCATCGGGAAGCATTAAATCTAAGATTATTACATCAGGGCTATTGTCTAAAATAGATTGTTCACCCTCTGCAATTGAGCCTGCCTGAAAAACCTGAAAAGATTCTTTGGAGAGATTGTAGTCAATCGTTTTACGGATATCAGGCTCATCCTCTATTATTAAAACTCGTGATGTCATAGATATTGTTAAATAAGTATTCTCTATTTATACATTAATTATATAAGAGAGCGAACTAATTAAGAGCTATGTTTCTCAATTGCAACAAAATCATCACGCAATTGTTTCTTTGAGAACTTTCCAGAAGCTACCCGTGGAAGCTCTTCAAAGTGTATCTTGATCATTGATGGAATTTTATAAGCTGCAATTTTATCTTGTAAAAAATCTTTTATTTCATCTTCTGATAATACTGCAGATGGCTTTAAACAAATTGAGGTACAGAGGGTCTCTCCAAGTCTTTCCTCGGGAATGCCAAAAACTGCAGCCTCTTGCACGGATGGGTGTGCATAAATTGCTGCTTCCACTTCTATGCATGAGATATTTTCGCCTCCCCTGATTACAAGATCTTTAACCCGATCAACAATAAACACAAAACCGTCTTCAATATATCCAAGGTCACCAGATCTAAACCATCCATCATCATTGAAAACTTCTTCTGTTGCCTCTGGATTGCCCCAATACCCCACCATATTTGCTGGACTCTTGATCACTATTTCCCCAACAACTTTAGGGCCTGTTAAGAAATTCCAATTCTCGTCAATAATCGCAACATCAGTTACTGGCGGAACAGCTCTGCCACAACTTCCTGGATGTATTAGATAGTCTTTACCTAGATTCAGAGTGCCCACAGCATTTGTTTCTGTAAGTCCGTAACCGATAGAAGGCTCACTATCCTTAAAGCCATCTTTTAGTTTCTTGACATGCTCGGGGGGCCTTGGAGCTCCTCCTCCGCTGAGTTCTTTTAAGGTGGAAAGATCATATTTATCTTTGTCTGGATGGGTCAATAAATCCCAAGTTTGAGTAGGCACACCAGTTATGGCGCCAATTTTCTCATCTTGAATTAATTTTAAGGCAGCACCAGGGTCCCATTTTGTCATCATGACCATTTTTCTTCCTGCTATTACGCTCATCAAAAAGCCAGAGTGACTTCCTGTCACATGAAACAGTGGAACGCAATGCAAAATGGCAGATTGATTAACAGGAACATCTGATTGAGGAATTTGAGGGCTTAATTCAGACGCTGCTTCAGCTGCTTCGACTTCTCTTTTTAATGTAGTGACCAGGGCCCAGCTAAAAAGTGTCGCCAATATATTTCTGTGAGTGGATAGAACTCCTTTTGGAAAACCCGTTGAACCAGAAGTGTAAAAAATAGTTGCATTGTCGTTAGTATCTAAATCAACAACTGGGAATGTTTTCTCATGCGAAGAAATAAAATCATTAAAGTTAGAAAATTTAGAATCTGAATCTGGTCTAACAATAATTTTTTGAACATCCTGAAATTTCTCTAGTCCACTCAGACGCTTTTGATCAGCAACTAGAATCTTAGCTTGTGAGTTTTCTAAGCCGTAACTCACTTCGTCAGGAACCCACCAAGAATTTAAAAGCACGCATACAGCTCCCATTGATGTCAGAGCCATATAGCAAATAATGTATTCTGGATTATTGGCCATGCAGATGGCGACCCTATCGCCTTTTTTAACGCCAGCACTTACAAAAGCATTAGCTGCTTGCGCAGCTTTGTTATGAATATCTTGAAAGGTATATCTTTCATCTTCAAAAACAACGAATTCCCATTCAGGAAACATCAAACCATATTCAAAAAAATTTGCTAAGGTTTTAGGGATATTGATAAATTCTCTGTAAGTTACTCCAGACGAATGAAGCTCTTCTTTAAAAGCAAAAGTTTGATCAGGTGCCGTTAAGGCATTGAGAGTTTGAGTATATATATCAGGCATGGTATTTATTCACTTATTTGATAGAATCCTAAACTATTATGAAACAAAACAAAACTCTGCTTTTTACTTTATTTTTTATACTTTCCTGTGGAGGTGGAGGTGGAAGTGCGCCCACTCCAGTAATCTCTCAAACTCCTATAGCCCCTATAACTCCCCCAACTCTATCTTATGATGAATTAAAAACTCAGTATGAAGGCTACTATGAATACCAAGGACAATGGGGCCTTGAAGTGGTTAATGCTTCAGCAGCTTACGCAAGAGGAGCAACTGGATCGGGCATTACTATTGGAATTACTGATTCAGGATTAGATAGCACTCATTCAGAAATAAGTATTACTAGGCTTTCTAGTGATAGCGATCTCTCTTATTCAGATTACACCCCAAACACTAGACAGCAAAGACATGGCACTATGGTTGCTTCCGTTGCAGCGGGAGCTCAAGATAAGTCCAATACATCTCCAATGCATGGAGTTGCATTTGATGCTAACGTTTTGTTTATTGCCATCCAACTTGCTGAGCCTGATCCAGACTATGACCCAGTGGATCTGGGTTCTGATGATGGCGCAGGAAATGTCTCTAATGCACCTGACTTCACTGGAATTGATAATTTTTTTACTCAATTATTTAGAATTTATAATCAATATGATGTTGATATTGTTAATAACAGCTATGGCTATTCGGGAAATATTATTGACTACACAGAAGCCCAAGTTAGAAATGCTTTTCCAAAAACAATTGTTGAGATGTCTCAAGTGGGAACACCTGATTCTCAAAAAACTATTTATGTTTGGGCGGCAGGAAATGCTGGTGGGTATGCAGATCAAGGTGTTGATTACTCTAGTCCAGAATTGCTTCCAGGGATGGCATATTTTATTCCTGAGATTCAAGGGCACTCAATAGCTGTTGCATCTGTTGATGAAGATGGGTCTATTAGCTCATTTTCTAGTAGATGCGGTGTAGCGCAAGATTATTGTATTTCAGCTCCTGGTGGAAAGATTACTGCGGCCTACCCAACTTCTTCCTCCGACACAGGAATCTATCCTCAAAATCAAACTGATGAGGGGTATAGCGATTGTATCCAAGATAACTCATGCTTTGCTGTGACAAGCGGGACATCCTTTGCAGCTCCCTTTGTCTCTGGTGGCCTTGCTGTGATAGCTGAATATTTTGAAGGTCAGTTAGGTAGTAAAGAAATTGTTGATCGTCTTTTTGCTACCGCAAATAAAAACGGAGTTTACTCAGACAAAGCAATATATGGTCAAGGGCTAATGGATCTTGGGGCGGCAACTGCTCCAGTTGGCCAAGTGAGCGCCATGCTAACGGGAACTCTATCTGGGGCCATGGTTCCTGCATTATTTTCTGGCATACAACTTACCAGCCCCTCTTTTGGAGATGCTGTATCTAACGGAGTAGCAAATCAGACAATTATATTTTTTGACGAATTAGATGCTCCTTTTAGAGGTGCTGTTGAAAATTTAACAACCGACTATAGAAATCAAATTGTAAACCTTGATGGGTATGAGCATATGTATCAATCCACTCCACAGATCATTGACTCTCTAGATAATGTCTTAGAGATGAGTAATTATAAAAATCAAAATCTCTCATATGGATTAATTAGCTCAATGCATTTGCTCGAAGCGCAACAAGATAGCAATCAGTTCTTTACATACTTTAATAAAGGAAATAATAGTTTCGTGAGTCATGGAATAAATGGAAGTTGGGCTTTGGGGATATTTCAAGATAAGGATTTAAGATATAAAAGTCAGTTGAGATCTCAATTCAGCAATCCGTGGTTAAATTTTAGCGCCGGCGGCACTTCTTTCGGATCTGTTTATAAGCTCCAACACAAGCTTGATGTCGCATTTTTAATATCATCTGGTAGGAATAGATTCCAAGCCAATGAAGTCTTTGGTGAGAGACACTCCAGCACAGTTGGTATGATTGAGCTTCAACCAAAAAACAATATGCCTTCAATCCAATTCGGGGTATTAAAAGAGAATGATTCAAATCTTGGTTTAAGTGGTTCAGGAGCTTTTAATGGTAATGGCGGTCAAATGACTTCGTTTGTTGGGATCTCAGATTCTATTAGCCTCTTTGGAGGAAAATTCTTTGGCTCCCTATACATAGGTAACTCTCCCGGAACATCAAACAATGAAGGAATGATAAATTCTATTACTGATATCCAGTCTTCTGCATTTGGTATGGGTTTCTTAAAACAATCAATCTTTAATTCAGGAGATGAATTATTGCTTTCTATTGATCAGCCGATGCGAACAGAATCAGGCGAAATGAACTTAAGAGTTCCTGTATACAGAACAAAAGAGAGGAGCGTTCTATTTAATTCTTTTGGTTTTACTCTTCGCCCAAGCGGAAGGGAGGTTCATTCAAAAGCTCGTTATATGTCCTCGTATAAAAACATTGGATTAAGTCTAACGCTGGGGTACAAATCCGATCCATATCATATAAAATCAATTGAAGACTATTGGTACACTACATTTGGTTTCTCTATAAAAATTTAATGTAAATTCGCTAGGGGGTCTAGTTTGGAAGCAATATTTAAAGATGAAGTCTTTTACATTACTGGCTCAAGTGGCGGAATTGGATTTGCTACCGCTAAATTATGCATCGAAAAAGGTGCAACCATTGTTATTACTGGTAGAGATGCTGATAACCTAAAAAATGCTGAAGCTAAGCTTCTCAAGATCTCTCCAAAAGTGATTGCACATAACGTAGATGTTTCTAATGAGCTTGCAATTATTGAATCCTTGAATGAGGTGTACAAGTCTTGTGGAAGAATTGATGGCTTGGTAAATAATGCTCCTTCTATTCACACAGGTAAAATTACTGATTTAAGTCTTTCTGCTTGGAAAACAAATTTTAAGGCAAACTTGGATGCTGTCTTTCTGGCAACAAAAACTGTGCTGCCTTGGATGATAGAAGCAAAACAAGGATCCATAGTTAATATCGCCTCAGTTGTTGGCCTAAAAGGTGTTGCCTATATGTCTGCCTATGGCGCCGCAAAAGCCGGATTAATCAACTTTTCACGAGCTGCTGCGATTGAAGCGGCACCTCATGTAAGAGTCAATTGCTTGATACCAGGTGCTGTTTTAACTCCTGCAACAGAAAGAGCAATTCCCGATGAAAAAATGATGCAATCAACCATTGAATCAATACCTCTCAAAAGAATCGCTGATCCAATGGAGCTAGCAAAGCCTATTGCATTTTTTCTAAGCCAAGACTCATCATTTATAACTGGCGCAAGCTTAGTTGTGGATGGCGGTAAAACTGCTGATTTAAATGCTGGACACTGAATTAAATCCATCGAGTGATTTATGGCTTTCAGATGTGGAAGCTCCGCAAATTATTACTGACCCTAATTTATTTAAATGGGATGATCAGGCAGATTTGGTGATTGCTGGTTTGGGTGGGGCTGGTATCGCAGCTGCTAATGAAGCATTGGACCAAGGTTTGTCTGTTATTGGAATAGACAAAACAACCGGTGGCGGGTCAACAGCTAAAAGTGGTGGCGTATATTATGCTGGAGGTGGAACACCTATTCAGAAAGAAGCTGGTATTGATGATTCACCTGAAAATATGTTCAATTATCTCATTCAAGAAACTGGCAATATTATTAAAGAATCAACTTTAAAGAAATTTTGCGAGACATCAGCTGAAAATACTCAGTGGTTAATGGACAACGGCGTGAAGTTTAATTCATCCTATTACAAGAAAAAATCTAGCTATCCTGATGCTGGTTATTTTCTTTACCATTCAGATAATTCTCTGGTTCCCAGCTATATGGAAAATGCAAAACCAGCAGCTCGGGGACACAGGGGCTGGGAAGAAGGACCCTTTAGACCTATCGGAGTTGGTGGAACAATTTTCTATCCCTTAAAAAAATCTGCATTAAAAAAAGGTCTAAGACTATATACCCAGACCGAAGCAAGATCTCTGGTGATAACAGAAACTGGCAAAGTTGTAGGCATTAAAGTTCTCGTGCTGCCATCAGGGAAAATAGCAGATAAGCACAAGCAACTTATGAGCAAAGGTGACTCTTTGCAAATGTTGTTGCCACCCTCTTATCCGGGAGCCAGTCTGCTGCAATTTATTGGTGGTCTTTTCATCAAAAGAGCTGAAAAAATAGAAAGAAATCATCGTCAAGTCAGATACATACAGGCTAAAAAAGGAGTGTGCTTGTCTACTGGAGGCTTCATATTTAATAGGGCTATGGTGAAAGAATATGCTCCAAAATATTTTGCAGGCATGCCCTTAGGAACCTCCAACGATCAAGGTTCAGGCATTAGGCTAGGACAAAGTGTCGGCGGTGAAACTGATCATATGGACAGAGTGACAGCATGGAGATTTTTAAATCCCCCCTTGGCCTTTGCCCAAGGCATGGTTGTGAATCAAGCAGGAAAGAGATTCTGCAATGAGATGGTTTACGGGGCAACTCTAGGGGATGCGATGTGTGAGAATAATGAGGGCAAAGCATATTTAGTTCTAGATGCTGCACTTTACGATGAAGCCAAGAAACAGGCTTCAGTTGCCCTTCCCTTTCAGCGAGATATGGCAAGAATGTTGATGTATTTTAATTCCAGAAAGAAATCAACAATTGAAGATCTTGCTAAAGTTTATGGCATTCCTATTGAAGACCTTAGTTTAAGCTTGGAAGAATACAACCAATCAGCTCAAAATAAGATGCCATGTAAGTTTGGAAAAGCAGCAGAGGATGTAAAAGAACTTAAAGGACCTTTTTATATTATGGATATCTCAATTGACTCTAAACTTGCGCCATTGACTACCTTGACCCTTGGGGGATTAAAGGTGAACGAAGAAACAGGCGAGGTATTAAATCTTGAGGGAAAGGAAATTCGAGGACTGTATGCTGCGGGACGAACGGCAGTTGGAGTTTGTTCTAATATTTATGTATCAGGACTTTCTATAGCAGACTGTATTTTTTCAGGAAGGCGTATTGGTCAGAATTTAGATATTAAAGAGGTTAACCATGGAATTTAATTTTGCAACGCTATGGGAGAGAACTGCTGATCTTATACCAAATAAAACGGCTATTATTTGTGGCGATGAAGAGAAAACGTGGGGCGAGTATGAAAATGTCTCTGCAAAGCTTGCAACAGCTTTAATAGATGCCGGCTTGACCACTTACTCTAAAGCAGGTCTTTACCTTCACAATTCAAATGAATATTTAGAGGCACAATTTTCAATTTTTAAAATTGGTGGAACTCCGATTAATGTAAATTATCGATATAAGTCCGAGGAATTACTTTATCTTTTAGATAATTCAGACTGTGAAGCCCTCTTCTATCAGGCTTGTTACGGGGATCAAATTAATAAAATTAAAGATTTACTTCCTAAGATAAAAGCATGGATTGAAGTGGCTGATGGATCTGATTCGGTTGTAGAGAATTGCATGCACTACTCATCTTTAATTGAGCAGTGCTCTGAAATGGAGCGATGGAATAGACCAGATGATATTGTCTATATGCTCTATACAGGGGGAACCACAGGAATGCCTAAAGGTGTTATGTACAATCAAGCTGAGTTTATTCAAGGTATGTTTAAAACACTTAGAGCTATGGGTTATGAATTACCAGAGGATCTAGACACTATCGATGAGTACATACTTGATCTAAATAATAAAAAAGAATTGCCAGTAAGCTTGGTTGGCTGTCCTTTAATGCATGGAACTGGAATGTGGCTAGGATGTTTTGTGCCTCATAATCTTGGTGGTGCTGTTGCCACCATTCCAGGTTTAGGCTTTGATCCAGATAAGATTTGGCGTGAATGCTCTCGAATTAATGTAACGAATATCGTGATAGTAGGAGATGCATTTGCTAGACCTATGTTGGATGCTTTGGAGGTTGCTGCAACAAAAAATCAGCCCTATGACCTTGCCTCCCTTAATCAAATTACCTCAAGCGGTGTGATGTGGAGTTCCGAAGTAAAAGCGGGATTATTGGAACATCATGATATGACCCTCATGGATACAATGGGCTCAACAGAAGGAGGCATGGGGGCCTCTGTAAGTACAAGGGAAAGTAAACCAGAAACAGCTCAATTCAGGCTTAACCCCGGAATGATTGTTCTTAAAGACGACGGAGATCTTGTTGAGGCAGGCTCAGAGGATACAGGCCTGCTTGGAATTAGCGGAGATGTGGCCATGATTCCAATTGGATACTACAAGGATGAAAAAAAATCTGCTGAAACCTTTAGAGAATATAAAGGCACTCGGTATAGTTTTCCTGGTGACTACGCAAAGATTGAAGCTGATGGCAGTATTATCCTGCTAGGCAGAGGAAGTAACTGCATTAATTCAGCAGGGGAGAAAATATATCCCGAAGAAGTTGAAGAAGCATTAAAGAAGGACCCGTTGGTATTTGATTGCTTGGTTGTTGGGTTGCCAGATGAGCGTTTTGGGCAAAAAATTGTTGCGGTGGTTTCTACGTTAGAGAATCAAGCAGTTAAAGAGGCAGACCTAATTCACAATGCTAGAGAACGATTGGCTGGCTACAAGCTTCCTAAATCTATTGTCTTTTCAGATGTGGTTGAAAGAGCACCAAATGGAAAAGCAAATTATAAATGGGCTAAATCTTTTGCTGCTGAAAAATTAAGCTGAACAACAAAAACTGTAATAAAATTCAAGAAATTTAAGGGCTACTAAATGGATAGATTTAAAAATAAAATTGCGCTGGTAACCGGAGCTGGATCAGGCATTGGAAGATCAACGGCTGTGAGACTTGACCAAGAAGGAGCAACGTTAATCATTGCCGATATTAATGAGGATCAGCTCAACGAAACAAAAAATATACTGACAAACAAAGCTTCATCGGCCATGGTTTTAGACATATCTAATTTAGAGCAAACTCAGGCTTGCTTTCAAACCGTGAAAAAAGAATATAAGACCTTAGATGCTTTGATCAATGTTGCAGGCATTCTGCGATTTGATAATTCTCATGAAGTAAAAATAGAAGATTGGAATAAAATCTTAAACGTAAACCTGACCGGGACATTTTTTATGTGTAATTTTGGGTTGCCTATGCTGCTTGAGTCTAAAGGCTATATTGTAAATGTGTCCTCTACTGCCGCTCTAGGGTCTCATGCATGGACAGCCGCCTATAGTGCTTCCAAAGGGGGAATTAGCGCTTTTTCTAAAACTTTAGCCGTAGAGTATGGAGTGAAAGGATTGAATGTAAACTGTGTCTGCCCTGCTTCAATCAATACGCCTATGACAAAAAATCCTAATCTTCCCAAAGACATAGATACTAGGTTACTAAAAAAAATTATGCCTGTTGATGGTGTGAATAGATCTCCGGACGACATTGCAAGTACAATAGCCTTTTTGGCATCAGAGGATGCTCTGCATATAAATGGTATTGACCTAAGAGTTGACGGAGGCTTGTTAACTTAATCATGAAATTCTTACTCTCAGCAATGATGATTTTCTCGTGCGCGATAGAATCTAAAATTTTTAACTCTCAAGCTATCGTCCATCCTGAGGTTGGTGCAAATGGAATGGTGGTGTCTCAGCACTACCTTGCTACTGATGTTGGTCACGCAATACTAGAAAGTGGGGGCAATGCATATGATGCATCTATTGCAGTTGCTTTTGCCTTGGCAGTTGTCCTTCCAAGAGCGGGAAACATAGGCGGCGGTGGTTTTATGGTGATGCATGATGCCGCATTGAATAAAAGCTTCAGCATCGACTACAGAGAAATTGCACCAGCCGCAGCAACCAAAGACATGTATCTCAATGCAGATGGCACGGTTGATAAAATGCGCTCTAGACAGGGAGTCTTAGCCATAGGAGTACCAGGAACCGTTGCTGGTATGTGGGAGGTTCATAAAAAATTTGGCAGCTTGCCATGGGATCAATTATTGGAACCTGCCATTGTTCTTGCAAGGGATGGTTTTGCTATGTCTCCTTTTATGGCAGATGCGCTCAATGGACGTTACAAAAAACTCAGTAAATTCAAAAATTTTAAGAGCATCTTTTATGCTAACTACCCAGTAGAAATGCATGCGACTCTCACTCAACCCAATCTAGCTAAAACCTTAGAGGCTATTTCCATGAAAGGTGCAATAGGTTTTTATGAGGGAGAAGTTGCTGATTTAATTGCCGACTACATGCAAAAGAACAATGGCCTGATAACAAAAGCAGATCTCAAAAATTACAAGCCTGTTTGGAGAGAGCCTGTTCGAGGCAACTATAAAGAATACGAAATAGTGACCATGCCCCCACCATCTTCTGGCGGTATTCATGTTATACAAATGCTCAATATTTTAGAGCACTATAACTTGCCTGAGATGGGTCACAACTCGCCTACCTATGTAGCATTATTGGCTGAGGCCATGAAGTATGCTTATGCCGACAGATCAAAGTATTTGGGTGATCCAGATTTCTTCGATGTTCCTGTGGCTAAATTGATCAGCAAAGAGTACGCCAAGGAAATAAAATCCAGAATCAATCTCAATAAAATTACTCCTTCAGATAAAATTTTGCCCGGTGATGCCATGCCCCATGAAAGCATGGATACCACACATTTTTCTGTAGCAGACAAATTCGGCAATGTTACCTCTAATACCTACACCTTGAATTCAGGCTTTGGATCAGGAATCGTTGTTAATGGAACTGGCGTATTAATGAATAACGAAATGGATGATTTTGTATCAGCTCCAGGCATACCAAACCAATTTGGTTTGATCGGAGGTGAGGCAAATAAAATTGAGCCTTTTAAACGCCCTCTTAGCTCAATGACACCAACAATTGTGTTCCATAAAAACAAACCCATTATTGCAACCGGCTCACCCGGAGGCTCTAGAATAATCACCGCAGTTCTTCAGTTTCTTTTGAATACCTTAGATTTTAAAATGGAAATTTCCGATGCAACCGTTGTTCCAAGAATTCATCACCAATGGAAGCCTGATGTATTAATGCTCGAAAAAGGTTTTGATGCTGAACATGCTTCAGCAATTGAAGCTTTCGGTCAGCCCATCTATATCTCAGGTCCAGGCACCTCTTTGGAGAGCTTGGAAATAAAAAATAACTTCTTTTATGGCTTTGGTGATACCCGAAGACCAGATTCAAAGGCTAAAGGACTTTAAAAAATGTTAGATAAATTATTTGTTGTCTCCTTGTATGCTATGCCTACCATTGCACTGTTAGTTCTATGCATGTTTATAGCGAAGAAAAAATAACGTTTTAACTAAGTGGAAATATTCCTTGAGAATCTTCTATTTTTAAGTCTGGGTGGATGCGTTGGAAGTTTTGCCTCCATGTTAATTTATAGGCTTCCACACCCAGATAAATCCATAAATATACTGTCGCCTCGATCATTTTGCCCATCTTGCAAAACACCATTAAGTCTGACGCAACTGATTCCATTCTTTGGCTACCTGGCCAACAAAGGAGAATGCTCTAAATGCAGCAAGCAAATTGATATGTCATATTTATTTAACGAAATATTTACAGCTGCTTTACTCATTTGCTTGATCAATTTATTGGGAATCATAAATCCAGTGACTTGGTTAATATTTGTCATTGCTATGATCCTCTACGTTCAAGCGCTGATGGATTTCAAGACACTGCTGTTATCTCAACCATTAAGTTTTTTACTTATTTTGATTGGCTTAGTGGCCAATCTTGGATTTGAGATTTTTGCTGTCCCTCTTGATGCCTTGTTAGGCTTACTCTTTGGCTACGGTTTACTCTTTTCAATTAATATGCTTTATAAAATGCTGAGATCACGAGACGGCATCGGTTCTGGGGATTTCTTGTTGCTCTCGGGCATAGGTTCTATTCTTGGAGCATCAGCAATTGGGCCAATACTGCTACTTGGCTCCAGCCTAACAATTTGTACGTATGTGATCAGCAAAGATCCAAAGACCAAAGAATTGCCCCTGGGATTTGGCTTGGGGTTTGGTGGAATAATATATTTATTGATGCTGATGACACTAAGATAGAAAAAGGCATGAACTTTCTAAAGAAAGCTTGGTCAAATAGATAAGCTGATTAAATTTTCCTCTAAAAAATTTTCCCTAAAGTCAGCTAGAGCGGGTAGCCATTCCCGCTCGACTCCTTTTATTATTCAGCTATTCAAACAAGGTTTGTTTATTTTTTATAACTTGATCTTACCCATTTAAATCTGGAGTTAATTCAATCTTTTCAATTTCTAAGATTACAGATTCCCATATTAACCATTCAGCTTCATTGAAGCTTGCTGCATATTCTGCTGCTCTTAGCATTGCAATAGCCTTAGCATCATCTCCATACTGGGAAATAAGATCATTGGCCATTTGTTGAATTTCTTGTGACATGAGCATTAAATTATAGCCTTTCTATAGTGTGGTTATTACTAATATAAGCTTTGCTTTTATGCTTCAACAATCAATAATGTAATTTGAATGCACTAAGAGCTTACTCAAATAAGTTGCTTTTCTTTCATTCTGCTGTTTTATGTTTGCTGAAAATGGAGAAAAAGTTTTTATGCATGTTTATTGGTTTCAAGATTCAAAAATTGGTCACTTAAACCAAGTGCAAGCCTTGTTAGATGATTTGTCTAAAGAGAATGAGCTGGTTATTACTAAGATACATTGCCCAGAAAGAAGTATTTTTGATTGGTTGAAATCTTTTCTACCCAGTGCTCCTATTGAGAATCAACAAGATAGCTTAACTCTTCTTATTGGGGCCGGACATTCAACCTATCCACAAATCCTTAAAACACAAAAAGCACTGAAACAAACATCCAATCTTTTGTCAGTAGCGATTTTAAAACCCTCATTTAATGCCAATGCATTTGATCTTATTTGTGCACCTGAGCATGATTATCCGTCAACTAAAAAACCTAATAATGTTTATGCATTTAAAGGTTCTTTGGCCACCACTTCTTTGATTGAGCCTACTCCAAACAAAGGGATTATTGGGCTTGGTGGTTCGAGCAAGCATTATGAGTTTGATGACGGGCTTGTTAGCAAGCAAATAGAGTATGTTCTTACAACACATCCTCATCATCACTTTCATATCTATAACTCTCGAAGAACCCCTTCTGTACTCAGCCAAGCGATAAAAGACATGACTGAAGAGTTTCAAAACTTCACCTTTATAGACTTTGAAAGTCCTGAGGCAAAATCCTTTCAGGAAGATTTACAGACTTCAGAACTAAAATTTGTTACGCCTGATAGCTCAAACTTAGTTTTTGAAGCTCTTTCATGTAAAGGGAAAACTTATGTCATGCAGATTGAACGCCTTGTTCGCTCTAAGAAGTCTGGTTCCACAAAAATTAGAAATGCCATCAATGCTTTGGTGGCTAATCATCAGGTTGGAACTCTTACTGTTAACACACCCACACAAGGTCTCAAAGTTCATGCAATGGAACATCCTGTTGCTGAATTAGAGCCTTTAGCAGAAGTAGAAAAAACTGCATATGTGATTCAAGGTTTAATTAATAACAAAATATGAAAGTTGCTCATTTAATTACTAGTAAAGTATTTGCAGGTATTGAGCAGCATGTATTTGAGCTAGCTACCGCAATGGATGGCCAGACTGATCATGTCATTTTGTGTGATAAATCTTTGGTGAATTATATGAGCGGAGTCCCCACTCATTCAACGAAAATGGGTTCTAGATTTTCTCCAATTAATATTATTAAGCTGGTTCTCTTTGTTTGGAAAAACCATGTAGATATTTTGCATTGTCATGGCGCTAAAGCCAGTGCCATAGGTGGATGGGTTGGCCTAATTAATAGGATAAAAATTGTAGCCACCATTCATGGTCTTAAATCTCATAACAGATCTGTAAAATATGCAGACTCAGTTATCGGGGTAAACAAGGAAGTAGTGAAAGAGATACCTCAAGCCAAAGTCATTCCTAATTGGTTTAATCCAGCCCATCAAGGCCTTCCATCCTCAAGAAGCGGTCCCGTTATTGCGGTTGGAAGATTAGAAAAAGTCAAAGGGTTCGATTTACTGATCAATGCCTGGGTAAACATTAAAGAAGAGCTAAATATTATTGGCTCTGGAAAAGAGCTTTTGCCCTTACAAGAGTTAATTGAAAAGTTAGGTTTATCGGATCGAATAAAAATTCTTACCGATCATTCTTATGAATCCATAGAAGATATATATAAAAATGCGAGCGGATTAATTGTATCAAGCCTGCGTGAAGGCGGTCCCAGAACAGTCCTAGAGGCAATTAATCACAATATACCCGTACTTGGAACCAATGTTGGAATAATGCCTCAGATCATTCCTAAGGATTTATTGGCCGAGGCTGGCAATCAAACGAGTTTAACAGCTCTAATAGAAGAAATGATTCCATTGCTGCCTCAATTAGATGTTAGTGCAATCAAAATAGCCATGCATGAAGAATACTCTTTAGAAAATGCCTGCATTAAAACCAAGGAAGTTTATTTCTCTCTTTGAATAGCGGTTTCGTATACATTAACAGTCTCTTCCACCAATCTCTCTTTTGTGAAACTAGATGGGATGCTTGAAGGTGGAGCGCATTGCAGTAAATATGGAATTTGAGTGGCTAAAGCATCCGTATCTCCAAACTCAATTAGCCCAAGAGGGTTGATCATGCCAATAGATTCCATAACGCCTCCTCTGTTCCAACCCATCACATGAGTTCCGCATGCAGCAGCCTCAATAATGGTCCGTCCAAATGGCTCTGGCTTGGACGAAAGATTAAATACAATATCTGAAACTTTATATATGTTTGCAATATCTGTTCTTGCGCCACAAAAAGTTACGGCTGATTCAAGATTATATTTTTTAACCAGCGCGAGAAGAGACTGAAAATATCTCTTTTTATTTTCATTAACTGGTCCGGGAATAAGACCATGATATTTAGCTTGATCAAGTTGACTCAATAATTTTAGAAAGGCTTCTATGCCCTTCCATCCGGTAATTCTTCCAGGCAAGGTGAGTAAAATTTTATTGCTTGTTTGGGGAAATTCTTGGTACCAAGCATTAGACCAAGCTTCTAAAGGTGCGGATGTATTGAATTCATTAATATCGCATCCCCTATAAATTAAGTGGACTCTTGAGTGATCTACATCATAATTTTTGAAGACATATTCTTGAACTGTTTTTGAGATAGCAATAATGTCATCGGCGTAAGACATAGATTTACTGTAAAAAGGCTTGCTGTATAACCCATGGAACGTAGAAATTACAATTGGTTTTGAGGAAGGCAGGCCCTTCAGAGCAAGAAGATTAATCCAAGCAGGAAAGCGTGAGCGCACATGAATGATATCGGGCTTAAACTCACGATAAATATCTCGTAAATTCTTATATTGCTGAATCGCTAAAAAATTCTTTTTGGCTATAGGTAAAGAGAAATGCTTTGCTCCATGATTAGATAGCTGCTCAGTAAGCCCGCCACCTGCAGAAACTACGGCTGAGTGATGACCTAATTTTGTGAGATGCTCAGACAGATCTACCGTTCCTCTTTCTACTCCACCAAACTTGAGTTCAGGCAGCAGTTGCAAGACACGCATGAATTACTCGTACCTTAATGCAACTGCTGGTTCTAATTGTGCAGCTTTGCGCGCTGGCCAAATTCCAAAAAATAAGCCAACACAAGCAGAAAAAGTAACTGAACCTAAAATTGCTGAGAAGGGAATAGTAAAAACCCAGTCTTGCCACACAGCAATAACCAAATATAGAAGCGAGCCAAGTATCACCCCTGCAACCCCCCCGATAATACATAAAGCCACAGCTTCAATTATAAATTGCAGAAGGATAGCTTGATGAGTGGCTCCAAGAGCTTTGCGTAATCCTATTTCTCTTGTTCTCTCTGTAACAGAAACCAGCATAATGTTCATAACCCCAATGCCTCCAACCAACAAACTAATGCCTGCAATCCCAATAATTAAAGCTGAAAAAATTGCGGTTGCTTGTTTTTGTAGGTCAGTAAACTGAGACCAGTCATTTATTCGAAAGTTATTCTCTTCTCCAGGTCCGATATCATGCTCTCTTCTCAAGACTCGCTCTATGGATATCATGGCTTCTTCTGGCGAGTAGGTATTCGGCACTTCAACACGAATTGAATCAACTCTCTGCCTGCCAAAGACTCTATCGGATGCAGTAAATAATGGTATATATATTTGCTCATCTGGATTAGACCAACCAGAAGAGCCCTCTGATTTCATGACTCCAATAATTTCAAAAGTCACTCCACCCAAATCAATATCTTTTCCAAGCAAAGCCTTGGAAGAAGTTTTTAATTCAGTGCTAACACTGGAACCAATAATAGCAACTCTCTTTCTTGCAAGATCATCTCTTTCCGAAAAAAACCTTCCTTGTTCTACCTCGTATCCTTGAATGCCTAAATAGTTTTCTCGCGCACCTATGACTGAAATGCTGATGCTTTCATTTCCATACTTTAACGACTTACTTCCCCTAATTTCTGGTGAAATACGCCATGCAATCTCTTTGTCTTTAATCAGGGCATCCGCGTCCTTGATGACCAAAGGTGTTGCATTTACTGTCTGCACGCCTCTACCTCGTGAGGGATAGACTGAAAGGGTTCTTGCTGAAAGATTGGTAATTGAGTCATCAATAGCTCTTTGCGCGCTCGATCCTATGCCTACCATGGCAATCACTGAGGCTGTTCCGATTACAATAGCTATAGTTGTCAGCAATGAGCGCATAAGATTCGCTCTGATTGCATCGATGGCAGTTGAAATAGATTCTTGTAATATCATATTTTATCCAAAACGACCTTTTACTCGCTCAGAGAATCTTTGTTGATACTTAATCAAGCCTTCGCTAGGTAAAACATAGACAATTTCTTTCTCGGTAATACCACCCTTAACCTCAACATGGTTTAGGTCAGTCTTGCCTACCTTAACCCAAAGTGGAAGAGCGCCTTTGCTTGTTTTTTTTAACACTATAAAAGTATCAAAATTTTCTCCAGGAACTTTTTTGGACAGAAAACTCTCTAAATCTGATTGCTTGATGCCCAATAATCCGGCAACTGAAACAACGTCTTTTCTGGTGCGCAATGAACCTGCTGGTAACGCTAAGTCCACCTCTTCATTCAAGATCTCAATTTCAACATCTGTGTTCATTCCAATTAACAAAAGATTGTCTTTATTCTCTATGTCTATTAGCACTGGGAAAGTTGTTACGTTCTGATCAATTTTAGACATGGGTTCAATTTTAGACACAACGCCTGTAAATCTTTTCTCTCTGTAAGCAGAAACCTTGAGGGTAACCTCTTGACCAATACTTATTTTTCCAATATCAATCTCATCAATCAATGCTCTTACCCTAACTTTATTAAGGTCAGCCATCTCCATAAGCAAGGTTCCTCCTCCGACAGCAGAGGTTGGAGATGTGATAACTTGTCCCACCTCAGCCAATCTACTGATAACAGTTCCAGCTATGGGTGACCTAACACTTGTATCATCTAGAGCAATTCGAGCATTTTCTAAAAATACCTCAGCTCGCACAAGTTGGGCTCGCGCAGAAGAAAAAGCCTCCTGAGCATCTTCAAAAGATTTATCAGAAATATTCCCTTCTTCATGCAATCGCTTGGAGCGATCAAACTGGTTTTGCGCATTCGACAGCCTCACCTTGGCAACTTCCAGATCGGCATTTGCTTGCGCTAGAGTATTGGTAGGAGTTCTTTGGTCAATCCTAGCCAGTACCACGCCTTCTTCAACGTAGTCTCCAACTTCTGCTCCCAAGAAAAGTACCTGTCCCGAAGCCTTAGATTTAATTTCTATTGAAGAGATAGCTTCAACAGTACCCGATGCCTCAACAGTTAGCTCTAACTGTTGAGCTCCTGCTTCTTTAAGTGTATAAAATTTGAATTCGTCTTCTTTATCTCCACCACCGCAGCCAACTAAAATAGCTGTGGATAGAAGTACTGATATTATTTTAACATTAATATATTTCATTTTTTTTCCTTAGTGATATCTGATTCTATGAGGCCATCTTTAATAAAGATAGTACGCTGGGCCTCAGCAGCAACCTCATTCTCGTGAGTGATTAAAATTATAGTTTGCCCTTGGTCATGCAGGTTATGAAAAAGCTGCATCACGTCATGGCCTGTTTGGCTGTCAAGATTTCCCGTGGGCTCATCTGCAAACAGAATTGATGGGTTATTAACAAGGGCTCTAGCAATAGCAACTCTTTGTTGCTGCCCCCCTGAAAGCTCGGATGGCTGATGATCCATTCTATCTTGCAAGCCCACTTCAGATAATGCGGCTTTAGCTCTAGTTATTTGATTTGCTTTTTCAATACCAGCATATTTTAAAGGCAACATTACATTATCCAGCGCACTGTTTCTGGCTAAAAGATGGAAGTTTTGAAATACAAATCCAATTTCTTTGTTTCTGATTCCTGCCAGCGCATCATCATCCAAAGAGCTAACCTCTTGATTATTCAGCAGATAGGTTCCATGGGTAGGAATATCAAGACAGCCAATGATGTTCATAAGAGTAGATTTACCAGAGCCAGAAGGTCCCATAATTGCTATGAATTCACCCTTCTTTATATCGAATGAGACGCCTCTTAGAGCCTCTACCGTCTGAGTGCCCAAAGCATAATGCTTGGTTACTCCATTTACACTAATAATGCTCATGCTAACCTACACAAAAAAACTGGAATCTCTCGAGAGGTATTATTTTGATAGGTTTCATAGTCTGGATAAAAAGAGCATATTAAAGGCCACAGTTCATCTTTCTTCTCCTTAGACAGCTCTTCTGCAATATAGTTCAGGGAATCATGAATAGTAGATATCTTAAGATTAGGGTTAGCTTTTACGTTGTAATACCAATTAGGATTTTTAGGCATCCCACCCAGAGAAGCAACCAAAATGGGCATTCCGTCTTGATGAACATAAATCAATGGAATGTTTCTAATTTTATTAGTCTTCGCACCTTTAGTTCTTACAACCATGACAGGAAAACCACCAGGCCATTTATTCCAAAGCTTGCCTTTACTGAGCAAAAAAACTCTGGCCTGAAACTTAGCAAAATATTTAATAATCCGCTTAGCTGTTTTAGCCTGCTTGAGAGTATATTTTTCTTGCTTCATGAATTATTCAAAAGCCGCAATATCAGTCTGAAGATTTCCAAGGATTAAAGCATGAATATCGTGTGTGCCCTCATAGGTATTTACCGCCTCTAAATTCATAGAATGTCGAACAACATGATACTCATCAATTACCCCATTGCCGCCATGCATGTCTCTAGCCATTCTGGCAACATCTAGAGCCTTTCCGCAATTATTTCGTTTGATCAAAGAAATCATTTCTGGAATCATTTCACCTTCATCTATGAGTCGACCTACTCGCAATGCGGCTTGAAGACCTAGTGTAATTTCTGTTTGCATGTCAGCGAGTTTCTTTTGCACCAATTGTTTTGCTGCTAAAGGCGAGCCAAATTGAATTCGATCTAATGTATATTGTCTTGCTGCATGCCAGCAAAATTCTGCAGCTCCCAAGGAGCCCCAAGCAATACCATAACGAGCAATGTTTAGGCACGAAAAAGGCCCTCTAAAGCTCTGCGCTAAAGGTAAAACATATTCCTCGGGAATAAAGACATCTGACATAAATATTTGGCCAGTGGTTGATGCTCTGAGTGCAAACTTGCCTTGCAAGACCTTGGTATCAAGACCTGCAAAATCTTTTTTAGCGATAAAGCCTCTAAGCACTCCTTGTTCATCTTTTGCCCAAATCACAAATACATCTGCAATAGGCGCATTCGTTATCCAGGTTTTAGATCCATTTAACTTGTAGCCACCCTCAACTTTTTTTGCGTTCGATAGCATGCTGCCAGGATCAGAGCCTGCATCTGGCTCAGTCAGGCCGAAACATCCAATTAAATTTCCTTTAGCCATTTCAGGCAATAACTCTTCTTTTTGTGCATCTGAGCCAAACTTATAAATTGCATACATAGCCAATGAAGATTGAACGCTGAAGGCTGATCGGTAGCTCGAATCTATCCGCTCTATTTCTCTTGTAATTAATCCGTATGAGACATAACCGACTCCCGCGCAACCATAACCTTTGATTGTTGCTCCTAAAATTCCCAATTGACCCATTTCTTTGTATATTTCTGGATGAAATGTCTCGTGCCTATTGGCTTCAAGAATTCTTGGCATAAGAGATTTTTGAGCATACTCACGAACGTTGTCGCGAATCATCCTCTCCTCTTCAGTCAGCTGATTATCAAGATGTAAAATATCTTCCCAATTTTTTCCCATAATTTACTCAAAAAAAAGCCCTAGTAAAAATACTAAGGCTTTAATTATATTCTAATACTAGAATTTATAGTGCAAATCCATTCCTATGGTTCTTGGAGCGTTAAAATAAGACAGTGTTAGCTGTCCAAATGCAGGTCCAAATGGAATTGAGCTCATTCTATGATTCTTATCCGTAAGATTCTTAATCCAGAAATTTAATTGCAGATTTTCCATAGGCTCAGTTAACAACCTAAAGTCAGTTGTTCCTCTTGAATCTAATGTTGTCAAAGCTGCTCTTGGATCTTTGGAGTTGTATGGGAATGTTGGATGCTCAGCAATTCTGCTGTGATCCAAACGCATTCTGTAATTTCCATAATCTTTTTCCAAAGAAACATATAAAGTAGTCTCTGGCGAATAAGGAACTTGCTCAAGTAAATATCCGTCACTTGCCACTTTGTTTCCGGTGAATTCGGAATCAAGGGTTCCCAGGTTAACCATCAGCCTAGTAGAGTCATTGATGAGCGTTGTTGTTTCAATCTCAAGACCTGAAATATCTGCTGAGTTATTGATGACTTCAGAGGCAGCCGCAGCATCTGCAGTAAAGTAAGAGATCTGCATATCCTCATGTTCGTTATCAAAGTAAGCAATATTCAACATCATGCGATTATCGAAATATCTACCTTTTAAACCAAATTCTGTTGATGAGATAGTTTCTGGAGCGTATGGAGTAGATGCTCCAAAAGGATTAGAGCTCTCTGCATTAAATCCACCAGCTTTAAAACCATCTGCAACTTTAAAATACAGGTTAGTGTTCTCGCTGTAATCATGAGACAGAATGAATGTGCCAGTTGTATCATCAAAACTGCCTTTTCCTGATGCTGAGATTATGCCTACATACTCTTTAAAACCTACCTTGTCTTCTTCGGTAGACCTTGCGCCAACAGTTACATCCCAGTTCTCTGCAATTGCATAGGTCAACTGACCAAAGATTGCTGTTGAGTCTCCATTTCCTGAATAATTTTGTACAATCGATGTTCCGCCACCAAAAAATGATTGAGGGTTAGAAGTGTATGCATCATCTTTTAATGCGTAATACCCAACAACATACTCAATTTTATCGGTAGAGCCAGATAACTGAACTTCAAAAGTTTCAGCTGCATAGTTTGTTATGCGAGATGTATCAGCAATTGGAAAGGGCCCGCCATCCAAATCAAGACGATCGCTCCAGTCTGTTGTTCTTTTGGCCCAAATAGCTTTCACAGTGCCTAAACTTGTATCTCTTGCATAAGTAATACTGGTGCCTCTTACCACAGAGAGTTCATGTGTGAGGGTATCATTATGGGCAATACCTTGTCTTTCGCCGTTTGCGAAGAGCTCAATAGGCCATAGCTTTAAGCCACCTGTTGCTGCAGATGCTCCTACGCCAAAAGCAGTACTCCAATTTGGAATGGTATTGGTGAGTTGAGCAAAAGGAGGAACATTTTTCTGATCATTTTTATCATGCGACACTGTGAGACTCGTATTTTCTCCTTCATACATATATGTGAACTTGTATCCTCTTGAATCAATGGTATCTAATTCTGAATTGCTTGAAACTTGATTAGGAACAACTCCCTGCGCCGCCTGATATGGAGAGGCAGCATTACTGACATAACCTCCTCTATTTTTTGTATTAAGAGAAAACTTAAAGTAACTATTATCACCAACTCTGGAGTCTGATATAAACTGAAATTGATTTAAGCTATAGTTGCCTAATGTCATTTTAGTAGAAGCGCCTGAACCAGAAGGTTTCTTAGAAATAAGGTTGATAGCTCCGCCCAAAGTATTGCGTCCATAAAGAGTGCCTTGTGGCCCCCTTAAAATTTCAACTCTTTCCAAGTCAACCGTATCAAAAATAGCGCCCTGTCCTTTTCCAAGGTAGACCCCGTCAAGGTACATACCAACTGTTGGCTCCCAAGTGATAGCTGGGTTGATAGTTGTGCCGCCTCTCATTGCAATGGTTGCAGCAGTATTATTTGAAGGTGTATTGATAATGTGGACATTTGGAGCCATGCCAGCAAGATCAACAACATTAGCAATGTCTAAATCATCGATTGTGGATTCAGTAATAGCTGTAATGGCAATTGGAGCGTCCTGCAGGCTCTCTTCTCTCTTTTGCGCGGTAACAACAACTTCTTCGAGCATGCCTGTGGATTGAGCATTAACACTGACATTAAAAATGAAAGACAGTGGTATCGCTAAAAATACTAGTTTCAATTTACTCATCATATTCCTTCCCCCATAAAATTTGGTTAACATAGATAGTATCCCAAAAAAGTAGATTATTTGCATCTTTTATTTGTTAGCAAGCGAAGAAAATCCTTGCAGAATCAGCAATTAACTGAAACCTTCGACCCTAATAATGCCAAATCTTGGAGATGAAAATTTAATCTCAGCTTTATTTAAACAATTTGAGGTTACTTCAATCATTTTGTTGCTGTTGCCGCAAATAATTACTAAGGGCAAGAGTTCTTGATATTGATAGGTAAAATTCAAAACTTCTGAGGAAACGTCTTGATGCTTGGTTCCATGCAAATCTAGATGAGTGATACCCCTTTCTTCAAAGACTCTCATGAGATTTAGAGCTTAATTAGCTTTTAGCTATATTTGTATTGACCGTCATGACATCCATTCTTCTTGCATTGTGATGAGCGTAGTCATAGACGATCTCATCTCCAAGGCTAAGGTTTGGAAAACGCTTGAATAGCTCTTTGAGCATAACTTCTGTTTGCGATCTGACCAAAGTAACTCCAATACAATAATGAGGCCCTTGCCCAAAGGAGATACTCTTATCGTGATCGCGCTGAATATTAAATGTACTTGGGTCATTATAAATTAAAGGATCCATTCCAGCTGTGCTTGTGATGAGCTGAACCATTTGACCTTTTTTAATCTGGTGACCTTGAATTTCTATATCCTCAGACGCGTATCTAGCCAATCCAGTTTTTCCGGAGGATTCATATCTCAACGTTTCAGATATCGCTCCCTGCACAAGAGTCTCATCAGCCATTAGTGCATGATGTTGCTCTGGATGTTGTAGTAAATTTTTAATTAAATAGCTATGAAGATCAACAGCTGTATCTGAGCCAGCTCCGAGAACGGCTCCAACCAAAGCGCACATTTCAAGATTAGATAATTTTGAACCTTCATCTTCTGCGAGTATCAAGGTAGATAAAAAGTCATCGCCTGGATTGGCTCTTCTTTCATCTATAAGCTCGTTCAATAAATCTAATCCTTCTGGGACACCTTTAATAGCTTCTTGTCTTTCTTCGGGAGTAAGCATTGGATTGATGCCTCGGACAACTCCATAAGCCAATGAATCAAATATCGGAAATTTATCCCTAGGAATACCAACTAAACTTGCAATGGCTTGGGTTGGGACTATCTCAGCAATCTCTGCGCCAAAGTTAAAAGATTCTGGGGCCCCAATTTCATCAAAGCGTTCTTTAACAAGAATCGTAAACCTTTCTTTCATCTTTTCCATAATTCGAGGAGAGAAGGCTGGAAGAGCAAGTTTTCTGAGACGAAGATGGTTCTTTCTGTCGAGGAAAAATAAATTATTGTTCATGAGCTTTTCAAAAGCATCCATCTCTTCAAAGGGTTTTTTTGCAGGAGCAAACTCCCATAAATTAAAATCTGTGGAAAGACGTCGGTCTAATAAACAAGAAATAATATTTTGATGGCCAGTTACCAACCAAGCTTGCCACGCCTCAAAACGAGCAATTGGAAATTCAGCGCTAAGCCTCTCCAAAGTTGGAACAGGATCATGAATAAAATCTTTAGACGATGGATCAAAAAAATGATCAACGGAAATATTTGATTGCTCGCTCATAAATTATGTGGATTAAAAAATATTAGGATTAGGTAAATCGCTTCTAGTTAGAATAGATTCAACTCTATCTTTAAAAGCTTGTTCGCTTTTTTCATTTACAGGATTGATCCAGTAATTAGATTTTTTAATTTCCGCTAAACAAAAAGATGCAACTTCTTCGGGTTCGGTTGTTTCCATCTCAATACCCATTGAGCTCATCATTTCAAGCATGTCCTCTACAGAAGAAATGGGATGGTCTGGAGCATTGGGATCTCTTGCTAGTTCTTCTGGTCTATTGCGCTCTGCCGAAAATAATTTAGTTCTAACTGTATGCGGGCCAGGAAATAAAATAGAAACTTTAATATTGGATTCTGCCTGCTCTAGCTGAAGTTTTAATACCTCAGTAATACTAGAAACCGAAGCTTTTGAAGAGGTGTAAATTGGGGTTGATGGGAGATTAATAAATGCTCCGTTTCCTGAGCAAGTATTAATTATTCTGGCGTCCTCTCCATGAGCCATCATCGCAGGGACAAATGCTTGAATGCCGTGAAGCACACCCATCACATTTACGCCATAGGCCCATTGCCAATCATTTGGCTTGGTTTGCCAGATAGGCAAAAGCTCAGCCGGAGCAACTCCTGCATTATTGAATAGCAAATGAACCGATCCATGCTCGGATTCACACCACGCAGCAAGCTGCATCATAGATTCTGGATTAGAGACATCTGCAACTTTAAAATGCACATCGAGGGATTGATCTGTTAAAGCCTTGGCAGAAGTCTCAAGACTAGCTGCTTCAATATCGGTAAGGATGACCTTAGCGCCTTCTTTGGCTAAAGCTTCCCCGATGGCAAAACCGACACCGGAGGCTCCTCCCGTAATTACAGCTAATTTGCCCGTAAAATTTTCCATGTTAAATCCTTGTAAAACTATACTGAGTCGTAACGAGAATGCATAAATGGAACGTAGGACATGATATCCACTTCCTCTACAACAGATGCATTTGACGATGAAGTGCCTTCTTCCCAGACAAGAGAAACCATCTCTTTTACTGGAAGATCTGCCACTGGGTCCATTGGAGATTCACGAAGAATGATTTCTCCGTCTAGTTTTGTATGCACACTTTGTGTTCTATGCATGTTAATTCTCACCAATAGCGGATTTTGATCAGCTGGTTTATTTTGCTCACAAGATGGAAATACTTTAAAACAATACACATCATCAGTAAAAGACGAGGTTTCAAGTGATTCAGATGTTTTGCCTTTAAGCTCTAAATAAGTGATTCCATGACGAGTTACTGTCGCAACACAGTCATCACCATCTTTTGAAGCGGTAACGTCAGCTATTTTTTTAGGCTCTCCGTATGTCTCTCTTCCGGCAACTACAACGCCTTCTGTCTCCATGGGCATAGTAATTTCATAAATTCCTTCTTTGCCTTGATACATGCAATTAACACCGAATGTAGCAGCTCCAAATTCCATGCCACCCATTAAATCAACAAATACTCTTGAGATAACTATTCTCACCATTGGATCAGCGTGAACGGATAAGGGAGCAGGAATGAGTTTTTCAATTAAGCCAGGTTCAGTTTTATACCATGCTTTAATAGCATGCATTTTTGCATCAAAAAATTCTAAGTTGTTTTCAGCAGCCTCAATTAACTGCTCTTGAGTTTTTACGTATCTTAAATTTGGCATTTTGTTCCCCTATGTTTTTTTTAATTGACTGATAATACATTTTATAAAACATATTTAACAACTATACAACTCGTAATTATATAAACATATATTATGGAAAAATATGTTGATTCAAATTATTAATAATGAAATCATTAGGCATTAAATAAGATTTATTACCAATGGTTGAGAAATTTTAACCACTAAGATAGGGTGAACAATTATGCCAAAACAAGAATTTCCATTCCCGATGCCAAACGGTTGGTTCTGCGTTACCAGAGTTAGTGATATCCAAAATGGAGAAAGTAAGCCTTTTACGTTTTGTGAAAAAGAGGTAGTAGCCTTTAGGACTGAATCTGGCAAAGTATCTGTTCTTGATGCTTACTGTGGTTATTCTGGAATTAACTTAGCCATTAGCGGCACAGTTGAAGGAGAGACTATTAACTCTCCAAGAAATGGTATTAAGTGGAACATAGACGGTTCTTGCGCTGAAATTGGTAAAGATTCCGGCGTTCCTAAGGAAGCTATGGATGTTACAACCTTTAGTTATCCTTGCCAGGAACTCAATGGATTTATATGGGCGTGGCATCATTTACTTAAAGAAAAGCCTTACTTTGAAATTCCTGCGATTGATGGTTTTAATGGAGAAGACTCTAAGTGGGGCAAAGAGCACCATTACGAATATCACATCAATACAGTGCTCCAAGAAATTGCAGAGAACGATGTTGATCAAGCTCATTTTCCAAAAGTACATGGCTCGCCAAGCTTGCCAGAAACAGAGGCAATTATTGATGGCATCTACAGAAAAACAATTGCAGAAACTCTCATGAATCCAAATAATGATAGTGTCTCTAAAGAATTTCATGTGGCAGATCCTTCAATGTTTACAACTACTTTTACCAGAGAATCATGGGGTCTAGGATGCGTAGGTTTGCATATGGTTAATTTACCCATAGATGAAACTACATTTGGCGGTGAATTCATTATGATTAATGCTTCCTGCCCTGTGGACAATAAGAACTCAATACTCCGTTGGTCCATGAGGGTAACAAAAGATATTGAAGATGAGTTGGGAATGGCAATCATTGATGGAATTGCAAATGGGGTCTTGGATGACATGCCAATTTGGGATCATAAAAGTTACGTTGCTCAGCCTATTTTATGTGATGGTGATGGACCAATTAATAAGTTTAGAAAATGGGTGAGCCAGTTTTATTCGGACCCGCTGCAAGCAAGATAGTTGGCAAAAGTACACTTTTTTTATTCGACCATGAATGCGGGGAAGTCTACCGCACTCCTCCAATCTAACTACAACTACCAAGAGCGCGGCATGCAAACATTGCTTTTTCTTCCTAAGGTAGACGCGGATATTAATGATGGCATGATCCATTCTAGGATTGGTTTGAAAGCTAAAGCACACTCCATAGATGCTGAATTTAATTTCTATAGTTTTGTCTCTCAAGAGCAAATAAAAATGCCGATTAGCTGCATTTTAATTGATGAAGTCCAGTTCCTTACGAAAAAACAGGTTAGAGAGGTTTGCAAGATTAGTGATGAGCTAAATATTCCTGCTATGTGTTATGGAATCCGAACTGATTTCCAGGGTGCTTTATTTGAGGGTAGCTCTGAGCTTCTAGCCCTTGCCGATAATTTAATGGAACTCAAAACAGTGTGTGATTGTGGTAGGAAAGCTATTATGGTGGTTAGGCTTGATGAAGAAGGAAAGGTGGTGACTGATGGTGATCAAATTAAAATAGGTGGCAACGATTCCTACAAAGTTTATTGCAGAAAACATTTTCGAGAACTCACTCAGCTGATTTAATTACCTCTTTCCTCGCTTAAAAGATTTTAAATATTTGTATGATGGGTCCTGTGAATTGGGTGTGCCAATATTTGCCCCCTCAATCATGGGGTGAGCAAGGTTTACTTTTGAAGGATCGTTTACATAAGCCCAGTCTGCATTGACTGCCCTGCTAGAAAATTTCCAAATCCCATGTCTTTTTTCATACTCATCAAAATACCTTCCCCCAATTAACACATCAAAGTTTTGATCATCTGCAAGGACTTGATGAAATGCCAGAATATAGGTTTCGCCTTCAGCTTTATCGCCCATTAAATGAATATTATGAGTGGTGACATTATGATGAAGGATACCCATAGATTTTTGTATTTCAGGCAATAAATCGATGAATTCCATTGCCTTCCCTTTGAAAAAAGATCCATGATCATCGTGAGCATCTTCATGATAAAGAGTTCTCATAAGTTCATGATCATGACGATCAGCAGCTCGACAATAAATGTGAACCAAATCTCTAATAGATTCCTTATCAAGGATTTCTTGAATTTTACTGTCTACTTCACTCATACTAATAACCTATAAATTAATGCTACAAATTAATATAAATTAAATCTGGAATTAATGGTAATAAGATAAATGAAACTTCAGATCAAACATCCCCTTCTAGCTGCTCCTGCGTCCATAGGAGGGTTAGAGCTCAAAAATAAAATAATCATGGCTCCCATGGGTTCAAATTTTGCTGGAGAAGATGGTCATACAACTGAACAACTTGAATCTTATTACGAAGAAAGGGCTAAGGGGGGTGTTGGGTTAATCATTCTAGAAACCTCTGCCATCACATGGCCTGCCGGTGCTTCCATGCCTTACATGATAGGTTTTTCAAAAGACGAATTTGTCTCAGATCTAAAATCTCTTACTCAAAGAGTTCATCAGCATGGCACAAAAATTGCTGCTCAATTAAATCATAGTGGAAAAATTGCTCAAGAAGACACGATAGCTGGAAGACCTATTCCAGTGCCGTCAATACCAAAATCTGAGCGAAGCGATATGTTTGGCCTTTTGACTCAAGATGAAATTATGAATTTTATCAAAGCTGGTGGACCAGATGGCAAGGGGCCTCGATATCATGAATTAACAATTGATGAGATTAAAATAGAGATTGATCATTTTGCTCAAGCTGCCAGAAGAGCCAAAATGGCAAATTTTGATGCGGTGGAAATTCATGCTGGACACGGCTATCTTATTTCTAGCTTTCTTTCGCCTGCAGTAAATAAAAGAACAGACAAATACGGAGGCAGCACAGAGAATAGAGCTCGTTTTTTAATTGAAGTCATCCAGGCTATTAAACAAGAAGTATCTGCTGATTTTCCTGTGCTTGTAAGATTGGATGCCAATGAATATAGGATTGATGGAGGAATTACCCCTCAAGATTTCCTGGTGACTGCCAAGCTTGCTGAAAAAGCTGGAGCAGATGCTCTGGATGTTAGCTCCTATGGCAACACAAGCAAAGGCATAGCATTTACTGAAGCCCCTTTGGTTCATGAGCCTGGTGGCTTTTTAAAATTTGCACGTATGGCCAAAGAGACGGTTTCCATTCCGATCATCGCTGTTGGAAGAATTGAGTTAGATGTTGCAGAAAATGGTTTAAAAAATAAAGATTTCGATTTTGTGGCCATGGGAAGAAAACTTTTGGCTGATCCTGGTTTACCAAATAAAATTTCATCTGGTCAAGAACACTTAATCAGACCATGTATTTATTGTTATGTATGTGTAAGCCAAATATTTATCAACAAGCCAATGATGTGCGCTGTTAATTCCCAGTTAGGCAACGAGTTTCGAAACGAAAAAATTATATTTAGTACTGCTAGACAAAAGAAAATTTTAGTTGTTGGAGCCGGCCCAAGCGGTATGGAGGCTGCAAGACTGTTAGCAATGCAAGGTCATCATGTTGAGATATGGGAAAAAGAGAAAGACATAGGCGGCACCGTTAGAGTCGCTACTCTTGCATATGAACCAAATGGGCAGTTGATCAAATACTTGCAAAACTCCCTAAAGGAACTCAAAGTTACAATAAAAAGAAATACGCTGGCAACAATAGAAAAGATTGAATCATTTCAACCTGACCATGTGATTGTGGCTGTCGGCGCCACTCGAGATGCCCCACCCATCCTGGGCAAAGAGCTCAATCATGTATTTGATGGAGAGCAGTTGCGAGGCCTATTGTTTGGATCTGATGCTGAGGCCATAAAAAAACTATCTATTTTTCAGCAGCTGATTTTAAAAATTGGTAGAGCAAGCCAATTATTAAGAAATGTTAAGGCTTTGACCATGCTCAGTAAAATTTGGATGCCTCTGAGTAAAAATA
>Ga0209534_10000513_pt1 | contig 44553 bp, 40 predicted proteins | sample COG_07_FD_184751 | JGI IMG/M metagenome (GOLD analysis project Ga0209534, IMG submission 184751) | Pelagic Microbial community sample from North Sea - COGITO 998_met_07 (SPAdes) (version 2) | ecosystem: Environmental > Aquatic > Marine > Neritic zone/Coastal water | place: Helgoland, sampling...
TACTAGAGCCAGATCTACTAGAACTTTTTTTAGAGCCAGATCTACTAGAACTTTTTTTAGAGCCAGATCTACTAGAACTTTTTTTAGAGCCAGATCTACTAGAACTTTTTTTAGAGCCAGATCTACTAGAACTTTTTCTAGAGCCAGATCTACTAGAACTTTTTTTAGAGCCAGATCTACTAGAGCTTTTTCTAGAGCCAGATCTACTAGAGCTTTTTCTAGAGCCAGATCTACTAGAGCTTTTTCTAGAGCCAGATCTACTAGATTTACCTCCTTTGAATAATATATATTTAGTATAATATTCTTGAATTTTGTATAATGGATTTTCATAGTTTTCTTTTAATGTGATTAAACTTTTTTTAAGGTCATCATTTTGTAAATTATTAGGATTATTTAACATTTGTATTATTTCTTTATCATTATGATTTTTATATATTTTAATTATATTTCGAAGGTCGTTATGTGATAATAATAGGGACATATATATAAATATTATATTTTTTATTTTTTATTAAGTTTAATTAAATTTAATTAAACTTAATATAAAATTTAAAATATTTAAAAGATATTTATTTATATTTAAAAAAAAGAATATTATTAGAATTAATTATGGATTCTGATACAAACAATGTAATTCCAACTAAAAAAAAAAGAGGTAGAAAACCAAAAATTAAAGATAAAGTAGAAGAACCAAAAATTCCCAAAAAAAGAGGAAGAAAACCTACTGGGAAGATTATTAGTTTAAAAAACAATGAATTTAGTTCTTTAGAACATGATGAAAATTGTATTATCGCTCACATTCCGTTAAAACAATCAGATATAGATAAAATTACAAATAATTCAGTATTTAGTAGTGTAGATGAAAAAATAAGTAGTATAATTGAAAATAATTCAGAACAATCGGATAGTGAGTCGATAACAGAATTATCTTTAGAAAATAATAATCTAGGTAATAATAAAAAGAATTTTTCTGATAAATATATTACACATCTAGAGACTGAAATAATAAATTATAAGTTAAAAATTAAGAAATTAGAAGAAACAATAAATTCATCTGAGATATTTTTTGGTGACTATTCAGTTGAGAGATTAAAATCTCAAATAGTTATTGATGATAATAATGAATTTATTCTAGTAAAAAATACAGATATTTTATGTTGGTGGTGTTGTAATTCATTTGATAATACACCATTTCCATTACCTGAAAAGTTATATGAAGGGAAGTATCACGTATTTGGTAATTTTTGTAGTCCATCTTGTGCGTGTGCATTTAATATTGATATAAATGATCATAAATTATGGGAGAGAAATTCATTAATTTTAAAGTTATATAATGAATTAACATCGAAGAATATAGAGAATATATATCCAGCACCTCACAAGCAAATATTAACGAAATTTGGTGGTAATTTAACAATAGAAGAATTTAGAAATAAAACTAAAAATGTATATAGTAGTAGATTTATAATACCTCCAATGGTACCATTAACGACATTAATTGAAGAATCCTATAAAGATAGAAATAAATATAAATGGGAAACAAAAGTTAATATGTCAAAATATAATAATTTGAAGAAGAATATTAAGATTAAAAGAAATACAAGTAAAGGAAGTGAAAATAATTTAGAAAAAATTATGGGGTTAAAGAAAATTAAAATTGATTCTTAAATAAATTTATTAGTATTATTAATAAAATATAGACCCTGTAAATAAGAATCACATAAATCATCTTTTTTTTTATTATTTTCTAAAAAGTTGATCCAATTACTTTCATTATTATCATTTAATATTTTTTTAGTATATATAACTGCAGTATCTTTAGTAAATTTATATTTTTTACTTTTATCTTTTAGATCATCAATTTCTTTATTAAGATCTTTATCATTAATTTTTAATTTATTAGATGGTGATAAATAATAAATATTTTTTAAATTATTTATTTTTTTATCAACGATACCCCTTATAAGAAACCATGAATATAATGTATCAGCTATACCTTTCATTTTAGGATTTTTCATACTAGGTTGATTTTCAATTAATACATAATCGATATTATTAAATTTTTTTTTATCTAATGCATTAATCAAATTCAATTTAATTATTTCAACAGGTGCCTTACTTGCATTTTGCTTTGCTATTTTTTTAATAACGTTATTTTTTGAATTGAAACTATTGCAATGTAATTTACAACAGTAAATTATTTTATCATCTCCTTGACTAATTTTAAATTTTGCTTCTTTCTCACAAACTTTCTTATTACTTTTAATAACTGTACATGTTTCGACTCCCTTATAATTTTGAATATCTATAGTATTTTTTTCTATTTTAGTGAATTGTCTTTTATGTAATGTACAAAAATGATATTTATCATCACCATTTATGTATTCGTATTGTGGTATGTTAGTACATTTATTTTTTTGATTATCCGATCCAATAAATCCATGACATTCCTTTTCTTCATCTTCTAATAAATTTATATTACCCCAATCTATAATTTTAATTTTATCAGTAATTTCAATAAGGCAAAACGCCAAATGGATAATTCCAACATCCCAAGATAATATTATCATTAAATTAATATATATAAAAATTATATAATTTAAACTTATGGAAGAATTTATTTATAATCTGAAATTATCTCAAGGATTGAAACCAAGTTCTTTTAAAGAAATACATTTTTCTATTGTAACTAACATTATTAAAGCATTAATATTTATCTTACCATCATTATTCCTGTTAAATAAAATAATAAAAGGTGAAGAAGATATATCATCAAATTTTGATGAATATCAGAATTAAATAATTGAAGAGAAGAAAAATATGCAATATTTAAAAATAATACAAGGTGTATTATTTATTTTAATTGCAATTAGATTAAATATTATTTCAGCTGAAATATATTCAATATTAAAACATTTCAAACCTCATAATATTAAATATTATGTTTAAGTATTAATTAATAATATTGAAAAATATACATTTAAAGATTATTAATATATTATATACTAAATGGTCAAGTATATTAGTTCAAAGTATTTAGAGTTAGAGAAGCTACCTCAAAATATAAATATATCTACAATATCTGCAACTTGTATATTAGGTACGACATTGATTTGTAGTAATAAATATAAATTGATAGATAATGAAGATAATACAGATACTTCGCCAGAGAAATTAGATATTTTAATTAAAAGTGATTTTAACTTTACACCAAATGATGAAAAAAAATTTAGTTTAAAAACTGGATCAAGTGAAAGTAAAATGGCAATTATCCAAGAAATTAATGATGTGACATATATAGAAAAGACAACCGACGGACATATTTTTAGAATTAATAAATTTATTAAATTAAAAAATTCTAAAGATACATATTGTGCATCAGATATATTTAAGTCTTATATTGGAATAGTAGCGAATGTGAATATTAATTTAAACAATATATATACGTATTTAAAGTTAGATAAGACTTCTGTTTTTACAGTAAAATATAAAAATAATGTAAAATCATTGGAAGTACAAAAGAAAAAGAAAAAGAAAAAGAAAAATTGTTTTCAGAATCAAATGACAGTAGAAATTAAACCTGATTTACCAAAATATCCTGATAGTAAGGTAAGTTTGAAAATTTTTAAGAATGGCTCGATTCAAATGTCAGGCATTAAATGTATTCAAGCATGTAACACTGTTTTGACAAAGTTTATTACTGAATTATCACGAGAATATGGAGTTATAGAAGATGGTAAAATAGAAGAAATTAGATTTATTGATAATATTGATATTTTAGAAATTTATAGTTTTAAAATTGATATGATTAATAGTGGATTTCAGTTAAATTACGAAGTAAATCGTGAAAATTTATATAATCACTTATTGGAATGTAAAATTGAATGTAAATTCGAACCGAGTATTCATGCAGGAGTTAATATTAAATTTGCTCCAACTGGAGCAGAAAAGAAAGTTTCAATTTTTGTTTTTGAAAGTGGTAATATAATTATTACGGGAGCCAAAAAAGTAAATAATATTTTAGAGTCATATAATTATATTAGTAAGTTTATGGAAGATAATAAACAGATTGTTCAGAAGAGTAAGATATGTGAGATGTTAAGAGATAATATAAGTAGTGAGTTAAAAGAAATGATTCATATTGATGATGATGAAGACCTTCTAGCGTTGGCTCTTAGAGAGGTATCTTCTACTTAAATAGTTATATATGAATTATTATATTTTGTAATTCATAAATTTGATATTTATAATTAAATTTAATTATAAATATTATCTAAATGTTTTTAGATTAAATATATTTAAATTAATAAATTTAGTTATATTTTGATAATCATTATTATCAAAAAATGATTTTAATTTACTTATATCTTCATATTTAAAACCAATTTTATTATCTCCTGAAACTATTTTTCTTAGAAAAAAAGATTCAGGAGATTTTTTTTTGAATTTACTAATTAATTTTTTATGGTATAAAAATGTAATAGGATGGTTTATTCCATATTTTTTAAGTAAAATTAATGCATCAAGTGCATCTTTTTGCACTTGATTTATTTTGTTACTATCTTGTAATTTATATAATTTATAAGCTAAAGTTTTATAGCTTTTAATTAAATTTTCAATTTCTGGTATAGTTTCTCTATACCAGAATGAAATACGTTCAATTATATTTCTATCATTAAATTTATAATTTTTATTTTCATAAAATAAAATAGATAACATAAATGTTTCATCTGGAGAATACATTCTATGTCTATCTTTTTCTAATGCTGAACGATTTTTTATTTTGTTTCTATATTTTATATAATTATTTACAACTATTTGAGCGTCTTCTTTATTAACACAAAAGAATTGAGAAGAAAATATAAATTCTCTATTATATCTTTTTGTACCGATTAAATAATCTGAATGACTAAAAAAAGATAATTTATTTAAATTTAAGAATTTATAAAATCTATTATATGAATGTATTGGTACTGAATCGTCTGATAATAAAATAAAATAGCATTTTGATGATTTATTAGTTGCTACTGCTTTTTTTAATAAATAAACTACTGCGTCAGCCAAAGAAATATCACCCCATTTAGTTTCAATAGGATATAAAACTTCCTCATTTAAACCCAAGAATATTTCTTTATATATTTTTGGATGTATTATTATTTGATAATTATTTGCATTTTTAAAATAATTTTTCCAAAGTTCTAAATTATTAAAATTTTTTTTTATTAAAAATAAAAAGTATAACTTAAGCATAATTATAATATAAAAATATATTTATATTTTATAATTTAATTTTTAGCATTCATCATAATTTGAATTGTCCGGTTGAGATATTACAATATTATTTACTAATGGATTATTATTTAATTGAGATAAAATTTCTGGATTTAGTCTATTAGACTCTTCTTGCTTATATGTCTTTTTAGTATAACTTGTTGGTAAATTAAAGTTATTACTATGAGAGTTTGAACGATCAATTAATGGTGCACGATTTATATCAAAATTTTCTCTTAAGTGCATGTCCCCTAAATTTGTTAGAGTTGTGGGTATAACGTCATGTTTTCTATCAGTTGGAATTCTTGATTGTATGGAGATTTCTTTTCTATCATCAAGTTCCATATTTTGTTCTGCTCCGTAATCTTTTGGTGCTTGATCTCCCCCAGCTCCTCCAAATCGTAATACTTGCATTAATTGTCTTAATGTATCAGGTGCTTCATATTTATTTGATAAGTATCCACCTTTTGTATCTTTCTTGTTAGCATTTGATAAATATGTATTCATTACACACAATTGTTTTAAGGTTTCTGCAGGTATGTCTCTTGGATTATACATAATTCCTTTATTTACTGTTCCTTGAGCGACACCTAAATCATATTGATGTATTAACATTTCTTTTAGTGTAGCTGCTGGAACATCAGATGGATCAAATACATTTGGTTTAGTATTATTACTCATTACATGACCATATCTATCTGGGAATATAGATGTTTCTTTAATAGTTGGACGTGATACATTAGTTGGATCAAAAGTTTTTGGTGCTTCAATGTCGTTTTTAGCATGTCCTAATTGATTAGTATAAACTAATTCTTCACGATGTGTTTGTCTTGTAATATCTGTTGGATCATATACTTGTCCCATATTTACTTCTCCTTGAGTATTAGATATATTTTGATTATATGTTTGCTCTTCTCTTTGAGTATGTCTGAATATATCATTCGGGTCATATGCTTGATTACTATTAACCTCACTTCTTACATTTATTACATCATTATTATATGCTAAATCTTGTCTTTGTGTCAATCTTAATATATCGTCCGGATTATATACTCCAACTTTATTTTGTACACCTTGAGCCATACCAGCTTGTTCATTAAATTGTGTATCTTGTCTCATAGTTGTTCTTAGAATATCATCAGGATTGTAAGCGCCTACCTTATTTGCTACACCTTGAGCTATACCTGCTTGTTCATTAAATTGTGTATCTTGTCTCATAGTTGGTCTTAAAATATCGTCAGGATTATATACTCCAACTTTATTTTGTACACCTTGTGCTATACCTGCTTGCTCATTAAATTGTGTATCTTGTCTCATAGTTGTTCTTAGAATATCATCAGGATTATAAGCACCAACCTTATTTGTTACACCTTGAGCCATACCTGCTTGTTCATTATATTGGGTATCTTGTCTCATTGTAGTTCTTAATACATCATCTGGATTATATGCACCAACTTTATTTGTTACACCCTGAGTAATTCCAGTTTGTTCGTTATATAATGTAGTTTCTTTTCTTGTAGTTCTTGTAATATCTTTAGGATTATATGTTTTATTTGATTTTTCTGGTGCTTGTGGTACACCTCCTTGTTCATTAAATAGAGTAGTTTGTTTAATTGTTTGTCTTGGTAAATCATGAGGATCAAATACAACAGTTCCTAAAGATGTATTATATGGATTTGGTTGTCTATTAGTAGCTGTAGTTTCTCTTTGAGTGTCTGGAATTTTATATGAACATTTATTTGGATTATGTTTTTTAATTGTATTTTGTACATTAGATGGACCAGAAGAAGCTGATTCTTTTTTTGTAGATTCTTTAATTTTACTACTATTTTTATTAGATCCTTTATCAATAACTGATTTTGCTGGACCAATAACTGGAGTACTATTTTTTCTACCAGTATTTTTTAAAATTACTTTATCCCTGCTTGCAGGTTTAGTATATACACCTCCAGATTTTTGGAATGTATTTGGATCAATTTCTTTTGTTTTCTCTGGTCTTCTTTTGTAAACTTCACCAATTATTTTCTCTTTATTACCTTTTTGACCAGGAATTATTACACCACCATATGACATTTTTGGTCTATCAGCTGATCTTAATTCATCTACTGTTTTGGGTAATGGTCTATATTCTTCTTGATTGCCACCGTCAGGACGTGTTGTTTGATCAGGTGTTAAGTTAAGCCCAGGGCCAACATTTTGTTGTTCAAATGGTAAAATATTTCTTTTTTCTCTACTTGGTAAATAGTATGATTCCATAAAATCTAATTTATTTTCACTACCATTAACTAAATTTACATCTTTTTGAATTGGTGCAAAATTCTCTAATAACATTTCCTTTTTTGGAACATAATTTCTGGATGAACCTGAAAATACATCTACTTTATGTGCGAATGTTTGTTCATTATAGTTATTAATCATTTGTTTTTTTGCAAAATGTGGTACCATATTAGAATGAGAAAATTCATCTTTTGGAGTTATACCATATGTCATATCAGATTCATCGTCAAAAAATGAATATCCATCTCCAATCGCGAGACTTCTTTCAATTTTATTAAATTTATCTTTATCTACCGAATTATGACCTTGATTTGATGATGTAGGTTTTGACTTGTTATCAAAAATTAAAGGTTTAAATTGATCTTCATAAGATTCTTTTGTATTATTTAACTTGTCGTTAAAACTTTCAAATAATTTTATATTATCTAAATTATCTACATTTTCGTTATAGAAATTTGAATTTGAATTCATATCCTTATAATTTACAGATATATTATTTATTGATTTAATACTATTATTAATTATATTTGTTTTTTGTGGATCCAAACTTTTTTCTATTATATGATTTTTATTTTTTATTTTTATTATATTTTTTTTATGAGAATCGTCATGATATGTAAAATCAATATTATGGTTATAATTATTTAATATATTATCATTATTATCTTCTTTTATATTATAATAATTATTACCTAAATATGCAAGTGTACCAATTATTCCTAATTCCATTATATAATTATATAGATAAAATTAAGTATTAAATTATACATATGTAATTTAATAATTAACTTAGAATTTAGCAGAGTACTTGTCTTTAGCTTCTAGTCTTGTGTTAGTTCCATATCTTGAGTTTACATCTTGATTTTGTAAAGAAGTTGTATTATGTCCATTAAATACATTTTCTTTTGGGTCTATTAATGGGTATGAAATTTGTAATGGTAAAGTAGATAATCCTCTAAATTCATCAATTGGTACTTCTAATCTAGAATTTGTAGGATTTAAAAAATTATTACAATATACACTTTTTTGTAAATTATCTGCTAATTTTTTCCTTTTATCATCTAATTTTCTATTCCCAGAGCATCTAGATGATGCTTCTCCTCTATTAGATAATACAGATTCAATTTCTGCGATATCACCTAAGGCTGAACCCTTATTAACTTCAGCAGAATTTTTTACTCTATTACTTCTTGGGCCAAATAATGAGTGGCATGAATTTTCATTATTTGTTTGGCCGTTATACAATCTATAATCGCCAGGTAAGGTACTTTGTTTAGTATCTTCATTAATGAAACATTGGTCATAGGTTAATCTTGAAAAATGTCCAGACATCTTATAATAATGTTTAAGATAAAAATATTATAATAATTAATTATTTTAAATTTCTATATATATTTAATTTAAAATCCTGATGATTTTGGCATTTTCATGTTTGTTGGCACAATATCTCTCTCACATACTCTTGGATTAGAAGGAATTCCTGGATTACATCTTACATCATTAGAGTAATCACATGGTTTGTGTTTATCGTGATTGCAGTTTGTTCCTCTTACTAAATATAATAATTCACTTTCTACTTCAGTTCTTTTACCAATAGAATCCCATTTATTTGTGATAGTGGCATTTGCATTTTTTGAGCAATATTCGGAATTAAGTTCATTTTCGTGTGCACCTTGGTATAATTTATATTCACCTGGTGATACACTTTCTCTTAGTTTTAATTGAAATTGACAATTGTCGTACAATTTTCTGTTATAACTTCCAGACATTATATATATTAAGGATGTATATTTTTTTTAATCTTAATTAAAAAAACTATATTAATTTTTATTTCTATATTTATCTAAATTTCTTGTATCAATACCACCTCTCGAAAATGGCAGTACTGTATTATTTTCATCATGAAACCCTTTAAACATATGATGAAATCTATAATCTTTTAAATCCTGAGTTCTTGCTGTCTTTCTTTCATTACGTGCATCCTGTCCATATCTTAAGTTTGCTGATATATCAACATCACCAAAACCTCTTCCATTACCTTTAAATCCATTGGTAACATAATCACCATGATTTAATGATTCTCTTTTTTTTTGACTATTCATTGAAAAATTTCTATAGTCTTTATTTTCATTATCTTCATCAATATCTAATTTAAAGTCACTTTTTTTAGAATAAGTAGTTCTAGCATGTAATAATTTTGATTCAATATCTACATTTGAAGATTGATTATTTGCATTACTGGGTAACATCCCGGGTACATATATAACTTTATTAATTTCTAATTCTCTATCAAAACCTTTATCATTATATTTTAATTTTTCTTTGGTTTCTAATGTATTATCACACATATATTACTTATAAAAGATATTTATTTCTTTAGAAATATTTAATATTTATAATAATTTCTAATTTATATTAATGAGTGACAGTTATTTTCAAGGTCCACAAGGACCCGAAGGGTTACCAGGATTATCAGGATTAATGGGCCCAGCTGGACCATCTGGCCCACCTGGTGGTCCAGCTGGGCCAGCTGGACCACAGGGTCCCCCTGGCGAACGTGGACTAGATGGCCCGCCGGGGCCACCTGGTAATATTGATGATATTTTTTCTGGGCAAAGAGCAAACTCTGCTTATAACAAAATTCGAGAAAATGTATATCCAAAATTATATTATAAATCTGATGGAAGAATTGGTATTAACAATGACGATCCAATAGGAATGTTAGATATAAAATCAGACAATATTCAAAGTACAGGGCTAGTTGTTAGAAAGTCTAATACTGATTCTAATTTAAAAATATATATTGAAAATAATGAAGTAATAATAAATATGAACGATGAAACATTTATTAAATCAGGTAATAGTAAAAGTGAATTAAATAATATTTATATTAAAAATCAATTTATTGTAAAGGGTGCTTTAACTGAAAATGATTTAAAATCAAATAATACAATGTTTAACACAGATGATAGAAAAAATATTATTGCAGGAGATACTACTTTTTATGGTGATGTTGAATTTACAGGAAAAGTTACATTTGCAAAAGATATTTTCATTCAAGGCAAAATTAATTATATTTAAAACTATATAATGAGCTACTCAATACAAGGAGTTTACTATAAAATTAATATAAAAGAAACATTTTTTTGGGGCAACGATGACGATGAAGAAGATAATAATGGTACTCCAGGACCTATAGGCCCCAGTGGACCTCAAGGTCTTGTCGGACCTAAAGGTGATATTGGTCCGATAGGACCACAAGGATTAATAGGACCAATAGGCCCTACTGGACCTCAGGGATATACAGGTGACACGGGTCCTACAGGAGCTAGAGGTAGTACAGGACCTCCTGGTCGAAAAGGTGATCCAGGTCTATCAGGTATTCCTGGACCAAAAGGGCCAGTTGGAAATAAAGGAGATAAAGGAGATAAAGGAGATAAAGGAGATAAAGGAGATAAAGGAGATAATGGCAAAAAAGGAGAAAAAGGAGAAAAAGGAGAAAAAGGCAATAAAGGCAATAAAGGCGATAGAGGATTAACCGGTTTACAAGGCCCTATAGGTATTCAAGGACCACCCGGACCTGCAGTAGAAACAGATACAGAAAGTTCTTTTGGTCTTGATATGGATGAATCATCGTCTGAACGCAGTTATTTAACAAAATGGTTACTTCCTGAATCAAAATATATTAGTAATAAAAATCCAGAATTAAATTATTTGAAAGTTAATGGAAATTTAGATGTAAGTAATGGTAATATAAATGCAAAAGGAACAATTATAGCAGATAATTTTAAATTTAGTGATAATCGTCCTTTTGGTGTTGCTGGTCCTAAAGGTGCAACTGGTGCAACTGGTGCAACTGGTGCAACTGGTGCAACTGGTCCTACTGGTCCTAAAGGTGCAACTGGTGCAACTGGTCCTACTGGTCCTAAAGGTGCAACTGGTACTACTGGTCCTACTGGACCTAAAGGTGCAACTGGTACTACTGGTCCTAAAGGTGCAACTGGTACTACTGGTCCTAAAGGTGCAACTGGTCCTACTGGTCCTAAAGGTGCAACTGGTCCTACTGGTCCTAAAGGTGCAACTGGTCCTACTGGTCCTAAAGGTGCAACTGGTACTACTGGTCCAACTGGCGCTACTGGTGCTGGTATAACTGGTAATATAAATAATCTAACTTTCAAGAATGATGGAACTAATTGGTGGCATAGATCTGGAGGAGACGCTGCAATTGTAAATGCAAATGATTATAACACTTTAATGATTGTAGGTAGAGGTGATGGGGAAAGAAAAATAGGAATGTGGGATAAAGTAACAATTAATGGTAAATTTTGTATAGGTAATACATGTATTAATGAAAGTGATCTTCAACAATTTATTAAGCATGGAGATAGTGTCACTATGAGATCACATAGAACAGGTAAACGATTACAAGATGCTGCAACAAATGCAAGATTCGAAAATCATAATCGAGCAAGTTGGGAAAGAATGCATATTGAAAAATGTGGTCATAATGGAATTGGACACACACCTAATCAATGTTAATATTTAAAAAATATTATAATTTAATTATAATATTTTTTAATATAATGAGCTATTCAATACAAGGATTTTATTATAAAAATTCAATTGAACATTTCTGGGATGATGACGATAATTCAAAAATAGGTCCACCAGGACCTAAAGGTGATAGAGGATTAATGGGTCCACCTGGTCCTGCTGGGCCAAATAATGGCCCGCAAGGCGAATTCGGTCCAATGGGACCGACAGGATTAAAAGGTGATAAAGGGGATAAAGGAGATAAAGGTGAAATTGGACAAGTTGGGCCACCTGGAAGAAATGCAGAAAATGTTTTTATTAAAGTAACTGGTCCTTCCGGACCACAAGGATTAAGAGGTTTATCTGGATTAAGAGGTGAAAAAGGAGATAAAGGAAATATAGGTTTTAATGGACCAAATGGTCCAACTGGTTCTACTGGTCCCATGGGTCCTAAAGGAGATCAAGGTGAAAGAGGATTTGTAGGTATACCAGGACCGAGTGGTGGACCAGGTATACCTGGTATTAGAGGTCCTAAAGGTGAAACAGGACCTAGAGGTAAAGGATTTACAGAAATATTGCAAATGGCAAATGAAAATGAAGTTAATACATCAGCTGAAATGAAAACTATTAGAAAGTATTTAATTCCAGATATTAATTATGATAAAAATAAAAATATTGGTTTAGGAATAGATAAACCCAGATGTAAATTAGATGTAGTAGGTGATATTATGGCAAATAATTTAAAAATTAATGATAATAATCTGTTATGTATAGGTGATTCATGTTTAAGTAAAGAAAATATTAAATATATTAATAAAGATAATTTAGATGTAAAAGGTAATATCAGTTCTAAAAGTAATATCAGTTCTGATGGTACTATTAGTTCTAAAGGTAATATCAGTTCTAATAATTCTATTATAGCAAGCGATTTTAAATTAAAGGATGGTCAATCTATTGTAAATAACACAAATAAAGATATTGAAATAAAAAAAGGGAAAAAACTATTTTTTTCAGGTAATGATAATGATCCTTATTATTTTGAAAAAATAGGTAATACAGACTCTAATCATTTAAGACTTACAATAAATGATAATAGTAATGAAAGTTTGCAAATATGGGGTAATTCATGTGGAACTACTGGATGTGGTGGTGAAGGAGTAATGCAACATAGTTTTGATACTTCAGGCAATGCATATCATAAAAAAGATTTAACATCTGATGGCATTATTATAGCAAATGATTTTAAGTTAAAAAATGGTCAATCTATTGTAAATAATTCAAATAATGATGTTGAAATTAAAAAAGGTAAAAAACTATTTTTTTCAGGTAATGATAATGATCCTTATTATTTAGAAAAAATAGGTAATACAGACTCTAATCATTTAAGACTTACAATAAATGATAATAGTAATGAAAGTTTACAAATATGGGGTAATTCATGTGGAACTACTGGATGTGGTGGTGAAGGAGTAATGCAACATAAATTTGATACATCAGGAACTGCCTATCATAAAAATAAATTATGTATTGGTACCACATGCATTAATGAAGATCAATTAAAGAAAATAATAAATTTAAAACCTCCAACTGATTCAAAAATACGATTTGCTTTACATTGTTCTTTTGGTGGATGGAATAAATATTTTGGAGTAGGTGAATATCCAAATGTGATTTCTTTAGGTATGACAGGTGGTATATCATCTTTAGTTATACCAAGTGATTTATATATGATTGGATATTCTGGTTATAATTTTACAGGATCTTCAGTAACATTTCATGGATCAAAAACGATAAATTGTTTAGTATCTTATGGATGGAATGATAGAATAAATTCTTTAAAAATTATACAAAAATAATTAGAAATTAATTGGCTTATTACAGTTTCTTTCACCATCATAACATAAACATAATCCTCCCATTGGATATCTATCTTCTACACCCAATATTTGTGAAATTAAACCACCATGAGAAGCTAAAACTATATTACAATCAGTATCCTTATATTTATTGATAATGTAATTTACAAAATCATTTGCTCTCTTTTTTGCATCTTTAGTAAATTCTATTTTACTTAACGGTAAATAAGATTTATAATTTTTATTTTTTAAATAATACTCCTTATCCGAAGGTTTTAAATCTTTTCTAAAATTATTTTTATCAAAATTAATATCTACGTCGGTATGGTAATAAATTTGTTCATATAATGAAAATTCAATATTAACTTTCATATTTTTCATATCACAAAATGGTTTTACAGTTTGTAAAACTCTTTTAAATGGAGATGAAAATACTAAATTAATTTTTTCCTTAGATAAAGTAAATTTTAATTTTTCTGCATTTTTTAATCCTTCAGGAAGTAGAGGAGAATAAAATGTAGGATTGCGTAAATCTCTTATATCATGTCTCAAAAGATATAATTTCATATAAAATTAAAGTATTATATATAAAATATGGTCTAAAATTAATGATATCTTTCATCTTCATATTGTAAACATCTAGTACCATCGTATTTACAATTACCATTTGTGTTATATAACCATTTTCCAAATTCAATTGTATCATTTGGAATTGTTGTGACTGGCATAGTATAAAATTGTCTTTCTAAATTTTTTTTATCAAATAAATCATTTGAATTTTGATATAAATTAAATTTATATTTATCATTAACTAGATTCTTATTATATTTACATGCTGGTAACTTAACATCTGGATCCATATTTAAAACATTCATATAAGGATTGTTATTAGTTGGTAATCTACATTTATTTTTAAAATCTATTAAATTATTTTCATTTTTATTTATCTCCTTACTTTTGACCATACCAGAAAATAAAGATACAAAAATTAAAATAATTGGTATTATGTACCAATGTAATGATGAGTTTATAAAATAAAATAAAATAACTAAAGCAATCCCAAATCGAGTTAATGAATTTAAAAGTTCATTTCTAGACATATTTTTATTTGGAACTATGTTATACCATTTATCAATTAATATCTTATAATTATCTAAATAAAAGTCCTCCATTTGTGTTTAGCTGAGAAATTTATTTCATTAATTAATATATATGAATTACGAAAAAAGTGGAATTATTCTTTTTAAAAAAAAAGATAACAAATATTATTTTCTACTTGGTAAAAATAATTTAAAAATGTTAAATGTTAAAAATCAGAACTATTCAGATATTGGAGGATTAAAAGGTGATAATGATTTTAATTCTAAAGATACAGCATCTAGAGCATTTTATGAGAATACATTTGGGTTAACATTAAATATAGAACAATTAAGTGATAAAGTTATTGGTACCTATGATAACAAAAAATATAATCATTCAATACATTTTATTAAAGCAGATGTTGATGATAATACACTCTATAGTATTAATAAAGTACGTTCATATTTAAATACTGTAATTCAAGGAAATAGTTTTAATACATTAGAAAAAAAAGATATTTCATTACAAGGATGTGATTTATCTAATGATATTAGATGGTTTGAACTTAATGAAATTTTAAATAATCCAGCTATTTTCGATTCTCAATTTATAAATACATTTTTAAAATCACTAAAATCTGATATTCTAAAAAAAAATTAAATAAATTTAAAATTTGTTTAATTTTTTGTTTAATTGTTTAATTATTTATTTAATACTGACATAAAATTTTTTGTCATATTTAATAGTTCTGATTTTTTATCTTCTGGTAACTTGCCCATTAAATTTTCATTTAACTTCTCTAAAGAATCAACATCATCCATTTTTAAATCATCACTCTTTACATTTGCATAAAACTCTTCCATTTCTTTTATTTGTTCTGGTGTTAGATCTTCTTGTTCTTTCTTTTTATTCATTAATTGACCAATCATATCCATTGGATTAAATCCCTTCATATCTACCCCTAATTCACTCATCATTGTTTCTGGATTTGATAATGCTGAATCATCAATATTTACGTTTTTTAACTCTTCATCATTTGATGTTTTTTGATCAATTTCGGTCATCATTCTACCTAAAGATTCAAACATATCATTCATTGAAATTTGACCAGATTTTAATTTTGATCCATATTTTTGTGAAATCATCTGAGATGTTTTTATCATATTGTCAATTGGATTTACTTTGTCAGTTCCTTTAGATGCATTAACCATATTATCTCTTAATGTATCTGCAATATCCATTACAATATTATCTACTTTATTTTTTGGTTTTTCATCTGATAATTCTTCAGATGAATTGTCCTGTATTTTTTCTCCTAAATTAAATTGTTCAATAGACTCTACAATTTGTTGTACTTTATCTTTCTTAGTATCATCTCCAGTTCTATTTATTGCATAAATTATTTGAATACATTCCCATAAATAAGAACTATCTGATTTATTTAACATTGGTTTTAAAACTACACTTGGTATTATGTATATACCAGCTTTATTACCAAAAATTCTAGGATTTCTATTTATTAAAAGTTTAAATGTTTTATTATCACTTTCTACTGTTTTACAAAATTTATTAATAATTAAATTCAAATTTTCATCAGTATATGAATCTTTAAATACCTTAATTCTTTGAGAATCATCTAATTTTAGAATTACTAAATCTAATATTTCATTATATTTATTTCTAAGTTCTTGTGTTTTATCAAAACTACTCATTATTATATTAAAGCAAAAAATATTTAAATTATTTTAACGTAAATTATCACTTAAAACTATATGGAAATACTAGTTAAATACAATTTTTTAATTAATAATTCAAAATTTAGAGAACTTTCTTCAATAGAAAATATATTATATTACATTAATTTCATAAATGCATTACTATCTTATTGCTTTGTTTTTAAATTTATAATAGGATTATTTACAAATTATAAAATAGAATTTTTACTACTTAGTTCTTTTTATATTATGGATTTATTTTTATATTATTATATTAATTCTATAAATCTTAAGAAAGTGGTTAATAACAATATTACATTAATTTTAACAAATGAAATAAAATTACATCTAAAAATATTATTAGTTTCTAATTTATTAATTAGTTTAATAGTTGCATCCACAATTACAATATTATTTAATAAAAATTTTAAGTTTTATATATTTGATAATAATTGGAGTAAAGAAGTTAATAGCTATTTTATATTTTTTTTATCTTTTTATTCCTTACATTTAAAGTTAAGTTTAATTTCATACTTTATAGTATTTATCAATAATTTAATTAGTATATTATCTAATTTCATAAATTTAATTAAACAAAATGATTTAGATGTTAATAATTTAATTCAACAATATTTAGGATTTAGGCACAAATACAATGGAATTATATTTGTTTTTAATAATATTATTTCTAGTATTATATCATTTAGTTTATTACCATCATTATTTTTAATTTTGAATAAATTTAATTTAAAGATGTTTGATTTTATGTATATTAATAATTCTATTTTTTTTTTAATATTTTGTATGTCTTTTCATTATTACTCTAATATAATTGATGACAATATAAAATATTTAAAATCATTAAATGACAAAAATATTAATATTAAGGAATATATACACAGAAATAAAAATTTATATGATATTAAAATTGATAATAACTTGTCTAATATAGACTCTAATGAATTAAATTTAAAAAATTTTATTTTAGATATGGAAAACGGGAATTCATTAGATTGGTTAATTTACTCAAATATATTAAATCAGAATTTACGAAAAATTGAAATTTTAGGAATTGAAATTAGTAATTCAAATATAATTACTAAAATAATTTCGTTATTTGTATTTATAATTATAGGAAAACAAATTATTTAATTTTATTATTTAAATATTCAATACCAAAATTACATAGTAATTGTAAATATTCAAACATTAAATTAATTTGATTCTCATCAAATTTTATTATTAAATCTTTAATTTTAATAATATTTAATAATGATCTTTTATCATCTTCCTTAATTTTATCATTTAATTGTATATTCATAAAATATCCTATATCTTTATTTTGTATATATTGATTATAAATTAAACAATGAACTATAAATTGTTCAATTATCTTAATTTTTTCAACTTCAATCATTTTATGCATCGCTTTTTTATAAAACGAAATATCACTATCATTTGTAAAAGAATACATTAAATCTAGAAACATACTACATGTTGTATTAAATTCAATAACAACCTCCATTTTTATTATTATTATAAATTATTCTTTATATTATTTTTATTTACAATTGTTCTTGGAGTAGGTTTTCCAAAAAATTCAATATTTGAAGTTGGTTTTATGGAATTTGATAAAGGAACTGAGAAATTAACATTGTTCATTCTCATATTTAAATCTGTAGTTTTAGAACTGTTTACATATTTTTTCTGTTCATCAATTAAATTATTATGAGAGGACATTGATGTATCTGTATCATTAAATATAACTGAATCCTGTTGATTTCTTAAGTTTAATAATTTATTGAGTTTCTTTTTTTGTATATTTTGATTTATTTTTTCACCTTCTGGTAATGTATAAATTTGTTCATTATTAGAATTATAAAAAGCATGTAATTTATCCTTTGGTTTTTCTTCAATAAAACTAAAATTTTCAACTGTTTTATTAGACCCAGACAATTTATCATTTTTGTCAAAAACTAAATGATTTAATTTAGGATCTAAATTTTTATTTGGTTTTAAATTAAAATTATTTGTATTGTTATTAAATTGAGTTTTAGTTTTTACCCAATTAAAAGCATTTACTCCTACTATTGGTTTTTCTAAATCAGGAATTAATAATGTTGGTACTCTTTGTATATATGGAAAATTTTTATTGTTATCGATACAAATTAACTTATAGGAATTGATATCATCTACCTTAGTAATTAATTGAATCATGTCTTTGCAATATTTACATTTATTGCTATAAAAAAGTATATTGTTATTATCCATTAATTAATAATAACATTTATTTATTGGATTTTTTTACACAAATATATTATATATTATAATGAGTATTCCTAATGATATTGATTTATATTTCAATGAAGGTAATTTAGGTATAGGTATAACAAAACCAGATCATAAATTACATGTACAAGGTGATATAAAAGCAAATAATTTAAAGTTAAAAAATACTACTATAAATTCGAATAATGAATTTAAAATTATTAATAACGATGATAGTAATTTTATTCTAAAAAAAGATAAGTCATCTATCTTTTCCGATAATTTTGGTATAAATAATATAGATCCTCAATATACATTTGATATTGCAGGGAATTTTAGAGTTACTGAAAATATTTATGGCAATAATGGAAATATTATGATATCACATAATGAAGATATAAATATTGATCCTGAGTCAAAATATAATAATATTAATTTAAATAACAATGTTAATATAAAAAATGATTTAATTTTAGATAATAATATTACTGACAAACAAAATAATAAACTTGTTGATTTTAATGATAATTTAACTTTTAATTTTAATAAAAATGATGAAAGTAATAAATCAATTTCATTTTATGGACAAGTTGATTTTAAAGATGCGGAGAAAGGCGTAAACATTGGTACAGATACATTAATAGGACCTGGCGAATTAAATGTAGCAAATAAAATTAAAACAAAAAAAATACAAATATCAGATGAACCAGATAAAATGATTAATTTAGAAGGTGATCAAGCGGGTAATATTAAATTAGGTAAATATACATATTTATCAAATTTATCAACGAATAATGAATCTAATCAAACATCACTATTTGGTAGTAATCTATATTCAGATAATGATAATGTGAGAATTGCAGAAACTAGTGAAAATTATGGTTATAGAGGAATAGCAATGAATGATATAAATGGTATTCAATTTTATACATCATCTGGACAAACATCAAGAGGTAATATTCCAAATTTACCTAATATAACTATTTCAAATGAAGGCCAATTAATTCATACTGTTCCTGTATTATCATTTAACTTTGAAATAGATGATTTAGATAATGATATTTATAAATATATTAAAAATCAATTGGGAAATAAAAATATAGGATCTATGATGACATTTACTACCAATTCATATTTAGCAAATGATCAGTTATTTAATGTAATTAAAAATACAGCAACAACTGCAAAATGTTATATAATAGATAAAAAGACAAATAATGTATCACAATATTTTGATATCAGTTTACAATAATTTTATTTAAGTAATTAAATGTTAGTAAATATGAAATTTTTAGAAAACTGGAATTATGATATTCCATTACCTGTAACTACAAGAACACAATATGTAATTAAAAAATATAATTTATTTAAAAAAGAAATAGAAGATAAAAATATAAAAATAGAAGATTATATTTTAGAAACATTTTTGGATAATAAAAAATATTGTTTAGAACCAAATACTTTTCCATATAATATTCCAAAAACTATGAGTCATTATGTTTTGTGGGTGCATCCAAATTATAAAATAACAAATTTAGAATTAAATAATATTATAGTAAATACAATGGAAAAGTTAGGATATAACGAATATTTTTGTTTTGAAAATAATATAGCTTGTAAATCAGTTTTAGGAATATTACACTTTCAGGTTTTTTTTAACTTATGTTAATATTTTATATTTATATAAATAATGCGATTATACTTATTGAGACATGAAAAAAGAGCTATTGATAATCCCAGTTTTTATTCACCTTTACTTGAAAATGGTCTAATTGATGCAAATAAATTAAAATATATTTTAAATGATTTACATATTGATTTAATATTTTCATCTCCATTTAAAAGAGTTTTACAAACAATAAAACCATATTGTGATATTAAAAAAAGTAATGTTAATATTGAATATTCACTTTATGAACAAATTTATCATCATGAGACTCATAAATTTAAATTTAATAAAAATGACTATAAAAAAGATTTAATGCCAAATGATCCTGAATTTTATTTAAAAAATAATGACTATAAATCTTATTTTCCATTAGAAAAAATAGAATTTACAAAAGACACTTCTTTAAGATCTAATAATTTTTTAAAACATATTATAAATAAATACAAAGATACAGAAAAGAATATATTACTTGCTACACATGGTGGAATTATACTTGATATGATTAATGGTACTGATTCAGATTTTCCACCTATGGGAGGATTAATTTTATATTATAATGGAGAACATGAATGTCCAAAACCAATAAACTACTGTAAAGAATAAATAAAATAATTAAATATTTAATTATTTTATCTTTTACAACATTTTAATTTTAATTGTAATCCTCTAGCACTATTACATCTTGTAACTCCAAATCCTTTTAAATATTCATCATTTTGACACTCAGCTATTTGACTTACACCACCACCTAATCTATCAAAATATTCATTACCATGATTTGTACCTATACCCCAATGTGGACCCGTATCACATCCTCCATATCTAATAACACATGATTCAGGTGTTGTTATCCCTTTATCTCCTTTATCTCCTTTATCTCCTTTATCACCTTTAGGACCAATAAGTTCTTTGCCATTTAAATTAAGGTACTTATTCGCGGTTACCGTTCCTTTATGTTCAACATTACCAGATGAATCGAATTTATGTTGTAAAGAGCCTTCTCCACTACATCCAGCGGGTGTTGCACAAGAATTACCCCATATTTGTAAACTTTCATTTGAATTGTCATTAATTGTTATTCTTAAATGATGATTATCATTACTTCCTTTTTTTCCTATAAAATATAGATCATTGTCTGTATCTTTCCCAAAAAATATTTTTTTACCTGTTAAAATATTTAAATCATTATCAAACTGACTGAAATGTTCTTTTAAATTTAAGTAATAATAATTTTTAAATTTCATATATATATAAAATATTTAAATTAAAAGAGAAATAATAAATAAAATTTTTTCTTTTATTTTATAAGATTTTGACCTTAATTTATTATTTAAAATTTCCAAGTATTGCCACAAACCAAACAATTAACAAATGTTGTCATAGGTTCATCTGCACTTCTTGTTTGTAATTGATAAAAAGTACATTTCTTTTTTTTGCATTTTTTACATAAGAATATATTTGTGGTCGCCATATTTTTTTTCTTATAATCGAGCCATGCTATTTTGTCTAAAATAGGTTTCCATATCTCGGGATATAATTTATCAGGTGTCATAGTAGGAATATCAATTACATTAACCTCTTCGTTTTGAATTGCATCTAATAAATATTTATTTTTAATATGTTCTGATGAATCTATATTTGCTAAAATATCATTAATTTTATGTGTATAAATTTCTTCTATTATCTCTTCAACATTATATTTTTTAGCATAATCAACTGAAAAAGTATATATTTCATCTTCTAATAATAGTGCTTGAGTATTATCAATATATTTATTTAAATTTGTAACATATGTTTGTCTTATATCATCCATATTATTTAATTATATGGTAATAAATGTTTATATATATAAAATTCAATTTTAAACTTATGATAGTTTTTCATAAATAGCATCAAAATACCATTTCTTAATAGAGTTAACATATCCGTAATTATTAATAGTTTTTAGATTACACATTTCATATATCTCCTTATATGACAATTTATTATCACGTTCCATCATTTGAAAATATGGCAAATAATTATTATTTGAATCATTTGAACTATTTGTTAAAAGATAATTATTATCAACTGGTTTTACTTTTTGATATTCACTAGATAACATTGTTCTTGGTCTAAAGAAATTAGAACTGTCTGACATATAACCAAACATATTCTCAATATCATTCTTAACCTTTAAATTAGGCTTGTCGTATAAAATATTCCATTTATCTACTTTAGAACTATAACTTGTTAATCTAATTTTTTCACTGTCATTTAATGGTAATGAATAACCTCGTTGTCTATACTTATTAACTATTTCAATAGGATCTTTTGATCCTGCAAAATATTTATATTCTAAATTAATTAATGTCATTGCGGCTGTAATACATGATGGTAGTAAATATACTTGATTTCCATCATAATATCCTCTAACACATGGTAAGTGAAAGTTAGATACAGTAGAGAAGAAAGTAGGCCATCTAATTTTAAATATTTCAAATTCATGATTTAAAAAAGATGATTTAATTCTATATTTAATATTTTCATGACATTTGAATAAGACATTTTCAATATAGTCAGAATTATCGTCTTCAATAATTTCTTCTGATTTATAATTATATTCTTTCTCAATATCTTCTAGATCATCTAAAGCGTTTTGTTCTTCAATTGCTGTTTTAGTTTTCTTTATATCATCCCAATACTTAGTCCAATCTTGTTTTGTTCGACCAAATATAATTCGAATATTATCTGTATTTACCATATCGAAATAAGAATTGTAATCTTCATTTTTCCATTTATCAGTACCGATATATTTTTCATTTTCCTTAATTTTGTATTCAGTATAAAACTTATAAAATTTAAGTTTAACATTTTCATCATCTAAATTTGTTAAAATATATTCATATGTCATATCAGTATTAACTATATTTTTTCTGATAAAAGTTTCATTCACAATTAGTGCAGCTACTTTTTCAGATGTTAGTTCCACTAATTCATCATTATATAATTTACATTTTTCAGATATTTGTTTGTGAAACTTAGAAACTCTATCGATATATTCAAAATCATCTTCTAAATTACACATAATATCCATATCAGAAGTAGAATAATATTCTTTATAGTACCTGTCTAAAGATTCAAAAGCATTCATTAATGGGTTATAATTAGTGATACATGCAGGAATAACACTTCCAGAAATACCAAAATTTGTCATATCTACTCCATCTAAAATATCAATGTCTTTATCACTTGTTAAAAATATATTGAAATTTTCTTTAAACTTAGTTAATGATACAACACCCATCTTATTATCTTTATGATATGAAATTTTTACCCCCATTGTATTATTACTCAAATTCATTACATTATCTGAAATAAGAAGAGGTAAATATGGATTATGTCTAAACGTATTATTTTGATTAATCATTTCTGATGAAAATGGAAAACTAGGTAATTTATTTGCTTGATCAATTGTAAATACAAATCGATCATCTTCAACAATTTTAGTCTTTTTGATACATTCTTCCATATACAATGTTAGCCATGAATAACCCATTGCATATTGAAACGCTGGTTTAAATAATTCAATTAAATCTATTTCATTTGAAGAAAAAGAATTTGTCCATTTTCTTAATTTGTCAATATATAACGGATTATTAAGAACATAATGACAATAATCTTTTGAAATTAACAATGACATTGTTAAATTATAAAATTCATATTGTGAATTTATGGTATTTAGTAGATATAAGATGTCAGATTCTTTCAAATCAATATCTTCATCAATTTTATATAATGAATATCCATTTTTTTTGATAATTGATGAGATATCAACATATACTGCTTTTCTATAAATATAATTCAAATAAGCGTCACCTTCTTTTGGCATTTTATTAATATCATTTAAGACCTCTTTAATTTTCTGATCATTAATTCGTTGATTCAAAGATAGATTAAATCCTCTATTAATAAATTTGTTTGTAATGTTAAGCTTATTATTAAATTTTTTTGTCCAATAATTAGATGATTCTGAATTTTTGAGAATTTCTGAAATATAATTTATATTAGCATGATTATTAGAATAGAATTCATTTACTAACTTAATTGCTAAATAATCTTTTGTTGTGAAGTGTGCGGTAAACTGTTTTGAATATAAATTATATGTTTCACTTGAAATATTAAATAACGGTATTACTAATTCTTTTTCCTTAAATTCAGATTGATTATTGAATATTTTTAAGTAATAACTATCAATTAAAACAACCTGTGATTTATGTACTGGATTATTAAGTAGTTTAATATTACTTTTAATTAAATCAAATTGTTTAGTTAGAGATTCTAATTCTTGAATAGTTAAACTTTCATTATAAACATAGTCTTCTAATTTAGTATTTGGTTTTAAGCAAATAACATAAACAGACTCAAAATTATAATAAAATTCTTTTTGTTTCAAATCAATTAATTTAACATATCCATTTTCAATTATAGCTTTTTCTCTATTAAAAAATGGATTTTTAATTGATCTTTGAATTATTTGATTTTCACAAATTGAATCATCAGAATCTGATTCATAATTTACGATTCCTTTGTCTAAACTGCTAATAGCTGACATCTTATTTATATAATAAATATGTAAAGGATAAAGTAATATAATAATCAATTTTTTTTAAGGTATGTATTCATACATTTTAGAATCTGAATTTATTTTAATATAACCCAATTGAATAAGACGATTTATTCTATTTTTAACATTATTTTCATTTGGAATGAAATATGTTTTGAGTTCTCCTCTAATTATCATTATTAATCTTGGGTAACTAATATTTTTTAATTTTTTAGAAGTTTTCATAATTACAGAGTCAATTAACATATCTTTATCACAGTCAATTTCATCTTTAACTAAGTTGGTATTTTGACTATTAATTACTGCTTGCATTAAATTAATTTTTCTTTCATCTACTTTATTAATTATATTGTGAGATATACTTAATTTATTTTCATTTTCATAAACGATATTATTAATTTTAAAGATATCTACAATTTGACTTATATCATCTTTGTCCATATTTGTTTTATTAACTATGTTTTCTATATTACAATCTGTCAGATTACCAATTGTTTTCAATACTGTATAGTAAGTAATTGGTAATCTCATTTCAGTAATACCTAAAGTAATATCTATAAAACTATCAGTATAAGATATTTTTAATGACCTTCTTTCATATTTAGATTTATAATAATTTTGTATAACTGTATCATAAATAGAAATTTCATCGTGTAAACTTATTTTATTTGAAAGATTTATTTTATTGTTTGAATTCCAAATAATATTAGATGATATAAATACATTTAATTTCTTAATATTGTATTTATCACCTATTTTATCAAGTTTAGATACAATTTCTGGTGTTTTAAATGTAATATTTAAGTTACTAATTTCATTATTCATTTGATCTGATAGATATACATCATCTAAAGAGTTTCTAATAATATCAATATTTGCTTTGTAAACGTCATCTTTAAATTGTTTTAGTAAAAATTCAAATGCTTTATTTTCGAAATTATAGTTTAGATTATGTGTTACTCTTTCTTGAAAATGATATTTATAAAATGTTAGAAAATCGATTTTATTTGGCATGATTGTTGAATAAAATTTAATAATATTAAAAACATTAAAAATATTATCTTTATTCATCCAGAAATAAAGAGATGCACATAAATAATTTGTTAATGAATTTAAATTTTCCATACTTTGAGATGAATAATTTGTAAAATCAAAAATATTGTCAATATCTGAATTTTCATTTTCATCTGAATCATTATTATTTGATTTATTATGAAATTCATAAATAATATTATAAATTTTAATAAGATCAATTAGTTCATCAGCATATGATATCTCTTTAAATTTTTCGAAACTGTATTGTTTGTCAAAATTTGAAATAAGTAAATTATGTATGTCTTTAATTGAATTTCTACTGAACCATTGTATAATTTTATTATTTTTGAATAGTTTACAATAATATGGTTTATTTAATAAATCAGAAATAAACTTAATTCCTTTAATTTTAGTATATTTAATAATAATATTCGTTAAAGACTGACTTATATTTGAAACTAGTGTTTTTAAAAGTATATTTTTTGTATCAATACTAGAAATATAATCAATCAATTTATTAAAATTTAGGAAAAAATTAATTAATTCTATTTCTTTAATTTCATTAATATTATCAATTTGTGAATTTATTAGATTATAGTACTTATTTAAAAAATAACATTCACAATTTAAATTATATGATAAAAATAATTTATTAAAATTTGTAATTTTACCATTTAATAATAGTTCATTAACTTCTGTTTCAAAAAAATCATTATATTTTTGAATATACATTTTCATATATTTTATACTTAAATCATTTACAACTGTTATGCTTGATACTTTATAAAAATTATGTTTAATATTTTCAATAGTGTCATGAATTGAATAAATTTCATCAGACGATTTAATATTATTAAATTCATAATTGTCTAAACAAAAATTGTTCTTATATGATTCTTCATATAATATCCAATAATTATTATAAATGTTATCATTCTTCTCTCGTTTTGGTATTTGAATAATATCAGTCATTTTTATATAATATAGCATCAATTAGCTAATATATTTATTTTTCAATTATTTTATTAAAAATTGATAAATTTACTTAAAGCTAATAAGACTTATTTTATATAAATGTCTGATAATTTTATTAAAAACATAGAAAGTTCTATTAATGAAACACAATTTTTTGATGGAGAACTTAAAGTTGGATTTTTAAGAAATAATATTTTTAATTATAATGTAAGAGATAATGTATATTTTGGATTTAAGAATTTTATAAGTAAAAATAGTAGCGCAACAAATATAAAACAAAAAATTTATCAATATTATGATTTACAAATGATATCAAAAGATGAAAATTCACATATTGTTTATAAATTAAATGAAAACTCAAAAATGGAATATATAACATTATTTGAAAATAAGTTATCTTTAAGATTTAAATTAAATAACGCAAATGTAATAGATAATATTTATTTTCCATGTCTAGATAAATATGATAATTATGAAGAGCAAGATATTGATAGATATTCTATAAAATTTAAAAATTCAACAATAAATATTGATTTTATAAATAATCAAAATGATATAAAAAGTATAATTTTTAGGTTTAAAGTTGATAAAACGAACTATGATAATTTTAAGAATAATTTATCATTTATTCTTTCTAAATTTTATCGTACTAAAATTAATTTATAAAATAAATAACTTTAAACCAAAATATATTGAAACTAATAATATTCCTTGTACTAAAAGATTAGTAAAGGCGATTCCATCTTCCCCTGCACATAAATTAGGAATATAAGTACCTAACATCGTTTGAACTGTTGGGTGTGAAATTGCAATAAATAATATTAATACAACTAATGGTTCTTTAAGTAATTCTACCATACCATTATTTGATTTTTTAGTATCATCATTATCATTTTCATCATAATTTTTTTTTTCAATTGTTTGTTGTTCCTCTTGTTTATTTTGCATTTGTTGTAGTTGTTGCATTTGTTGTAATTGTTGTAATTGTTGCATTTGCACTTGTTGTAAATTATTTAATTGATCTGATGTCATATATTCAGAATCTTTTCCTGCATCTAATTCATTTTGAATATTTGAGCTCAGTTCTTGCATATTATTTAAATCTGAAATATCTGTAGACATATTATTTTCCATTATTTAATAAATTAAAATTATATATTAAATAATACGAATAAATTTATATATTTTTAAAGGAAATTCAAAATATAATTCTAAATTATTTATTTTTTCTTTTGCTTCTATAATAATTTTCTCTTGTATTTACTATTATAATTTGATATCATTAAAATATTTTAAGTTCTATCTATTCTATTTTTTAAAATTTGATATTTAGTCTTTTCTTTATTTTCTATCTTCAATGTATCTTCCACACTATTATCTAACATATTCCATACCTTTAACATATCGATTATATCATTAACTTTCAATTCATAAAATGAATTTTCACTATAAGGACTTATAATAACACCTTCACCTTTGATTATTCCATGTAATAATCTCGACATTGGTTCATTTAGTTCATCTTCTGATTTTGTATCAAATACAAATTTTAAATTAAATTTTAAATATTCATGTAATTGAAAACCATATTTTTCATCAGATAAAATATTAGGAATATTTGTAGATTTGAACCAGTTATTATGAGGATCTACGATTTCATATTTATTATTAAAAAATATTTGTTCAAATTTATTTTGTGGATTAATATAAACTCCAGTATGATAATTATTATTCATTAATAAATCAATTACATTTGTTAATTTAGTATCAATAACTCTATCTTCATTTGGTTTATCAATTGAAATATATGTTTTGAATAAAACAGCATTCCCTCTTACTAATTGTTTATCAAATGTAATTAATGATGCAATCATATTATTTTTAATTCTATCTAAATTATCTTCATTATGAGGAACTTTAAACATAACTTGATATGTGTAATCTTCACACTCAAAACAATCTTTAACATCTCCATAATGTTCATTATCAAGACCAATAAATTTAACTATTTCTTCCATAAAAGATTCTTTATTAACTGTTAGTGATTTACAGTCTTGTTTTATTAATTCTAAAGATTCTTCGAAATTGATATAATTACTTTTAAGAGTTAGTAAATCTTTTTCATTCTTAGAATAGTTCGGTGTTTTTTGTGATTTTAGAGTATTAACATTAAAATCATTTCCTTCAATTAATATTATTTCAAAATTATCCATTAAATTAATAAATAATTTATGTTTTAAATATTTACTTAATTAATTTTATTCCATTATCTATTAAGTAATCGTACATATCTTTAATGTAATAATTTTCTAATATTTTTGTAGGTAAAATAGACGCAAATTTTATACCTTTTCCTTTTTCATGATGATAAAAATTATTTTTATCTACTTTATATAAGTAACATTCTTTTTTTAATTCATTAAATCCTCCTCTCTTTTCTTGTTTAACAAATCCATTATTATTTTTAAATCCTTTTTTAATATTTTTACAATCCATACAAGATAATGCAGCTAACCAAGGAACACTATATGCTATAATTCTATCTTCTGAATTAATTTTTTTAACTTTTTTATCTCTTGATGCATAATATAAATCATTTATACTACCTAAATCAAAGTTTGTATTATTACTTAATATTTTAATAATAGATGTTATTGATTTTAGTTCATAGCCATTTTTTTTGTAAATTCCTAATAAATTTTCACGTTTTTTTACTAAAAAATCTATTTCTAAATATTCTAATGGAAATGTTCCTTCTATTATTTCATTTCGATGTTCATCTAAATTTGTTTTTATAACATTTTTTGCATTATCAACGAGATCTACTTTTATAAAAAATTTTAATTTAGATTCAATTTTAACAAAAATACGTGAATTTTTGAAATGTGTATTTAATCCAATTAATACAATTTGTTTATTTTTATTTTTTTTAATTTCTTTTTCTAGTAATAATTTCAATTTATTTTTCCAGTATTCTATCATTTTTTTTTCTATTTCTTTATATTTGGTTGTATTAATTTTATTGCTTCCTTTTAATTTGCTTTTTTGAAAATAATCTTCATATTTTTCATACATTAAATTCATATTTTTATCATTTATTATTTTTTGCGTAATAATATCTAAATCAATTATTTGAAAATTAAAATTGTTACTTTGTAGCATTTCTATTATCTTATCTTTAATTTTATTATTTAATCCTACGATATGACAAAATATATTATCCATTTATAATAATATAGATAATTAATCATGATGACTAAATAAAGAACATTTTATACTTTTTGCCACTAATTTATAACATTTAGATTTATGTCTAAATATTTTTTTACATATATCTTTTGAATTAGGTCCATGATATATATTTTTATTTCTATATAATGATGATACAATTATACCTATGGATAATCCAAATAATATATTAAATATTAAATTTATCATATAATATAGCAAGTTTTTTTTATCTTAATTATATTTATATGAATCAAAATATTTGCTTTAATCAAAATGCTTTTTTAACTGCTATCTTATTAATTACAGTTATAATATTATCTTATAATCATTTTTTTAATACATGTCCTCCATGTAAACCTGTTATTATTACCAAAAGGGATAATAATCAACATATTGAAAAAAAACAAGAACAACCAAAAGAAGAACATAATATATTAGTATCAAATAGATATAGTAATCATAATCTAAAAAATAATTCAATAGTAAATAAATTAATTGATATTAGAGATAAAAATGCTGTGGATGATCCTTTACATCCACCAAATAGAAGATTACCTAGACATATATATCCAAGTGATATAAAAGATTATATTTTTGAAACTCCTACTAGAGGATATCCTGATAATTATCATTATTACGGTAATTTAATAAGAAGAGAAGATGATAAGATAGTTAAATTATTTGGTAGACAAACCTATCCAGGTAGTAACAAGTATGAATATTATGGAATTACTTCAGATAGTGTAGGAGGTTCATCTGTAAAAATTCCAGTAAATGTAGATGGAGATAAAGAATTATATGATAAAGATGAAGTAAATATAGAATTTTTAGATTCTAGTAAGGGTAATTTTATATTATATATGAATGATTATGATAGACCTAGATATAACCCATTTGTGATAAATTAAAATATTTTAATATTATAAAGATATATAAATTTATAATTATCTGCTTCTTTAAATGCCATAAAGTAGTCTTTTTTAGATAAATAAAAGCTAATATAAGTTAATATATCAAGTTCAACTTGATTTGTTACTAATATTCTAGAATTTATGAGTAACATTTTTAAAAAACTATTTAAATTATATTCACTATTTTCAGATGTGTCATCTAATGTAATATCTAAACCATATTTTAGAATACTTTTACTAATATAAGACATATTTTTATTTGAATATGTAATACCCCAGGACCATACAAATAAATTTTCCTTATGGTAATAATTGCCCATTCCTTCATAATTTGCCTCAAGAATTAACTTATCATTCTTATAAAATCTTATTATTGATTCTTTTAAATCGGAATCAAATGTTTCCTCAATAACATTATCGTAAGAGTTTAGTATTTTATTATATTTATCAAATTTTTCGTCATAATATTTATACGCGTTTTTCATTAAATTTTTGCTATTCATATAAATTTATTATATATTTTATATATATAATAAATGCATATAAATGAATTTTATACTTTTTTAAAAGAAAATCAAATTGTTGATACAGCTATTGCAACTATATTTAGTAAATTAATTACAGATGTAAGTTATTCATTCATTGATAATATACTATTGCCAATTATTAATATTGATGTAAATAATGACGGTAAAGCTGATATAAATGATTTTAAAAATAAAATTATAAATATAAACGGTATACATCTAAAATTAGGACCTTTTGTTATAGAACTAATAAAATTTATTGCTATTATGTTTATATTATTTATCTTGAGTAAATATAAATAAATTACTTAATTATTTTATTTATATTTTGTACTTATGCGTTTGAAATTACTTCTATTTCATAAGGTAAATTTAAAGATGTACTTTCAGATATACTTTCAGATACACTTTCAGATATAATATTATCATTAATAGTTTCAATTTCTAAATTTTGAGGTAAATCTATAGATGTTTCTAAATTTGAAGTATAATCTTTTTTAGATTGAAAATTTTTTAAAAAGATATTTTCAATGTCACCGCCTAATAATTTTTTTTCATCATCATTTCCACAATTATCTTTATTATAATCGTCATGTTCGCCTCCACAATCACCTCCTATTTGTTGATTTGATATAGAAACAACTTCTAATTCATCTGGTAAATCAATAGATGTTTCTGAAATAATATTACCTCCTTCTTGATTATGGGTCATTGAAACAACTTCTAAATCATTAGGTAAATCAATAGATGTATCACTAAAGTTATTACCTCCAAATTGTTCATTTGTAATTGAAACAACTTCTAATTCATCTGGTAGATCTATAGATGTTTCAGTAAAGTTATTACCATCGTCTTGTTCATTGGAAACAACTTGTTGATTAGTATTTGGAACAACTACTAATTCTTCAGGTAATTCTATAGATGTTTCAGTTATATTATTACCACCTTCTTGATTATTTTCAATTGTTATAATTTCTATTTCTTTAGGTAAATCAATTGATGTGGAGTTTATTTCATTTACATTATGACTTTTACTATTTATAAATAAGTTATTGATATCTGTAATATCAGCTTCTCCTCCTTCTTGATTATTATTTAATCTTACAATTTCTAATTCATCTGGTAAATCAATTGATGTTTCACTTAAATTATTACCTCCGTCTTGTATTAAATCTATAACTTCAATTTCATCTAGTAAATTAATAGATGATTCTGTATTTGATAAATTACCTCCTAATTGATTTTTTTCAGATATTTCACTACTTGTAGTATTATTTATATCATTATTTATTGTTACAATACTCAACTCATTGGGTAATTCTAATGTTGATTCAGTTTTTACATTACTTTTAATAGATTCATTAATATCTGATTTTTTATCGGATGAATTATTATTTATATTAAATAAATCTAAAAAGCCACCATTTGCATTATCTTGTAATGAAACGTTTAAAAATGGATTTTTTTTTTTATTATTTAAAATATTACTAATATCAACACTAGGACTATATTCTCTTAAAGAGTCGGAATTAGAATCTATCATGTAAATAGGTGGGAAACCACCTTTAATATTATTAGCTCCTCCTTTTAAGAAATTATTAAATTCACTATCAGTTGCACTTGATATTGATTTATCATTATTATATTTTTTAATGAAATCGATATAGCTTTCCATTATATTATATAAAGATATAATATACTATAAATATTTAAAATATAAATATTTAAAATATAATAATTAGTTTATCTTTATTATCAGAAATAAAATTTATATTAGTTTCTATACTATTTTTAGTTATAATTTCTGATTTATTATTTATAGCTGATTTATCATAAATAGCTGGTTTATCATTTGTATCTTTTTCTTCTATAGAAGATTTACAAGAAGAATCTTCTAATTCTAAAGTTTTTTTTGAATTTATTTTAATAATATGATTTATATTACAACATTTTCCTTTATTGGGACAAGTATATTTTAAATATTCATTTTTTTTAACATCTCCAATATAGTTTAAGTATAATAATCTATGCAATGCATGTTTTTTTCCATTAAAGAAAAAATTAATATAATGTACATCAGTATTACTAATGTATGTAATATATCCTTGCCATAATATACATTTATCACCAAATAGACTCCCTTCTACATTTCTACTAATTCTTTGTAGACTTTTTACATCTAATTTTTTATCGTTTTCAATACATTGCTTTTGATTATTTACTAATTCGACAAGTATTTTATTTTTTGATATTTTACCCATTTAAATAAAATTAGAATTTATTTAAAAAGGGTATATAAAAAACAATTAATAATACATTGATTTTATTTTTGAAGGTTTATTTGATCCTAAATGAAATTCTAACATAATTACTATACTTTTTTTTGTAAATTCCTGATTTTTATATAATTTAATATTTTTAATGGATGAAATTTTTGTATCTTCTAAAACTATACCATTATCTAAGATGTAAATTATTTCATAAAAGTTATCAACGACCATAATAGATAGTTCAAATAATTTAGATAATAATAATAATTCGATAATCCCATTATAAATTGAATTATCTTTTGTAGAAAGGTCTTGAATATAATTATCAATTGTAATATTTAAATATTTTAATATATTTTTTTGAATATATACTTCATTACTAGTATCCATTAAAAAATCAATAATATTTCCTCTAAAATAATTTGAAAGATCCGTTTGTAAATCTGAATAATAACCTAAATTTCTAAAATCTGTTTGATATAATGGATTATTTATCCAATAATAACAATTAGAAAATGCTCTTAAAATAGTATTATTATTTAATATAATATTTTGAATGTAAATATCTCCCAAAATTTCTATTTGATTTTCATTATTCTCTTCTTCAATTGATTTACCTATTTTATAAAATTTTCTTTTACCTATTATAGGAATATTATCCGCTCCAAAAATTTGACTCAAAATTTTATTAATATTAGGAATATCACTTTTTATAATTTCTTCATGATCTCTTTGAGTAAAATTTTCATAATCTACAATATCACTAACATAATAATTATCTATAGCTAATAATTCTTTTGATTTCATCTCATCTTTAACAAGTTCTTGAATTATTTTATTTACATAAATAATTGCATTTTCTTTTGAAACTATTAATTTACATGTATTTCCTTTCCATTTGCAATGATTTGTTAAACTACAGGCTTCTTTGGTTATATTTGTATTACATAAATCACGTTTATTTTTAATTTTATATTTATTAATATTTACATCTTTTGTTCCTATTTCCATAATTCTTTCATTACCTCCTTCTTGTGCTAGATCATATAATTCTTTATCTATATTTTTAAATAATAATGATCTTAATAATTGTTTCCTATCTTGTATTAATAGTTTTTTATTTTCTAAAATTTTTATTATTTTATCTTTAATCTTTTCATTTAATTTTAAATAATTACTTAATTCTAATCTAAATAATTCATATGATTCCTTATCATAAGCTTTTAACTTAATATTTTCAATCCTATCATCTATCTTTTTTTCTTTGCTTTTAATAAATTGGTCTATAATATCTTCTTGGGCGATATTTTTTTTTTTAAATTCTTTTTTATTTAATTTTTTTGCTATATTTATAATATTATCATAACTTATAATTTCTGGTCTAACTCTTAATTCAATATCATTATTTAATATAAAAGCAACTAAAGTATACATCTTATCGTTGTTTTCGGTATATAAAAATCCAATTGGTTTCATATCCATACTAATCTGTGAATCAATATTTAATAAATTGTTAATAGTTGATTTTATATCAGTAATATTATTTAATATATCTTTTTTAATCAATTTATTATACAATGTACCAGATGGATATGTAGGTAATAACATATTATTATTTAAAATAACATATCTACATTTATTACGTAAATCAATAACTTGTTCTTTTATTTGATATTCTTTACTTAATTTAGATAATTCTCTATTTAAAGTCTTACAAGTATATTTTATACCTTTATTGAACTTATCACTTGATTCTCTATTACAACCTAATTTATAGAATTCAAAACATTTATTAATATTATCATCTTTTTTATATATTTTACTTATATTTGCATTTTTATTAATATCAGGTTTTTCAACTATAAAAATAGGATAAAATATTTTATTATCTTTTAATAAAAGTATATTATCTCTATTTTTATCATCTCTATATATATCATCTTCATAATATGAACATATTAAATTATAATCATCTCTTAATGTTTTCTTTTCTAATGCTTTTTTAATGACAATGGTATTTTTTTGAAAAATGTAAAAGTTAATTCCATTTTCCGATATTAATCCCGGTTTTGAAATAAAATCACCTAAAACGTCATACTCTAAATAGTTATTAATCTTAATAAATTCAATAAAATTATTTTTTGTTTTAAATTGAGTTTTAATATCTCCAGAATTTAAACTTGTGAATAATATATCATTTTTATCATTCTCTAACTTAGTAATTAATTTATTTTTTATATCTTCTGCTGATATGTTATATATACTACTTATACTTTCTAAAAATGGATGTTGAGACGATTTAACTCCATATTTAAAAAAATAATATGGATTAGTATTAACTAAATAATGATTTTTAATATTTAACTTATATTTATCCATTTTATTTAAGAAATAATCTAAAATATCAGGTAACATTCCAAATCTACCTTCTTGTATTTTATTTGTATCTTGTAAAATATAAATTTTATCAGTTTGAATTTTTTTTTTAGAATATTCAACATTTTGAATTTTACCCATACATTTTAAATGATAATTCTTTTTATCCTTATTTTTTGATTCTGCAGGATCTTTCTTATAACAACAAGGCATACATAAATCATTTGGATTTTTACTTCTTGATAAGAATCCAATATACATATATTCTTTGTTATCTGTTGGATCGCATACATAATATAAACTATTTCCTTTCTCTTTTAAATTCAATAATTCGGCTGCCTTTAATGTTACTTCTTTTTTACCAACCTTGACAACTTTTTCATAATCTTTTGTTTTTTCATTAAATTTATAGCCCTTCTTTAATAAATCATCAATTGAACTATACACATACTGCTGAGGTTGTCTCTTTTTTGTACCACTATTTTGACAAGATCTTGTCCAATGACTTTCACCTTCTTCTGGTCTATATCCTAATCTATCAGAATCAAATTTTGTAATTTTTTTTACTGTTTTTATTTCCATATCTTCTAAATCAACAACATCATCTACTTTATTTCTTCTTTTAGCAATATTTACAAGATCCTTTAATTTATCTTTTAACTTTTGCATATCTTTATTTTTTTCAAGATATGTTTGAATGTATAAATAAATCATAATATTACAAAACTTAATTATTCTATTTAATTGATTTTTATTTCTCGCACCAGATATTCGTATCTTATAGTTTTGACGTGATTTACCTTGTATATCAATACCAATTCCTGGATTATTATATTTTGGAGCAGTTTCTAATCTTTTTAATACTTTTCTTGATTTCTTTATTACAGGATATTTCTTTTTTACATTTTCTATTTTAGTATTCGCTTCTGAATCAGTTATATTAAATTGTTTTGCAATTTCTTTTACTAATGATATATCAGTATATTCATAATTTTTCATAAAATATACAATTCTATGTTCTATTTTCGCTTCATTCTCATATTTACTGACTCTTTTATATCTTAAATAAGTACCATATTTACTTTTTGGATCAACTATACCTTGTTTAGAACCTCTTTTTCTAGGTTCTATTACTAAAGAAATATATGGATAGAAAAATCTACAAAAATCTGATAAATCATTATGATTTATTGACTTTTTTCCATCAAATTCGAATTTTTGAATTGAATTAATAAATGCAAATATAAAATCGTCATCTGATGGCATATCAATTTTTAACTTTATATTTTCTGAATTAATTTTAGTTACTAAATTTTTAATATATACATAAGTTTTTTTTATATCATCTACAGTAGCTTTATCGTCTTCTTTCCATTGTATTTTATATTCTAATCTACCATTTTCATTCAAACTTAATGCAATATATTTATTACTTGATCCGCCTTTCTGTTCTGCCTTAATTTTAATTGATATACCATAAGGAGAATTCTCAAACCATTTTGCCATAATTGCAGTTTTATCATTCTCATTAACAGTTGTATCAAATTTATATATCATCTTACCATCTAATAACTGATATTGTAAAAATGGATATTGTTCAGTCATTATAAAATTATCAAAAATTCTAAATAGATCTAATATTGGACTATTAAAAGTATTCGTATGTGACACATAAGAATGAATTACTGAATGAGTAATATAATTATCATTAAACATTTTTTGAATTGAATTATTTTTATGATCTACTAATTCAACTGTTTTAATAATTTCATTTTCTAAAATTAAATCATTGTTAATTGTTTGATATACGTTTTTCATTTGATTTATTTCATATTTTCTATTTTGTTCATCTTTAATATTTAAATAATTAATAATTTGTTTAAATTCTTCTGAACTAATATGGAAAAAATATATTTTGATGTAAATATCATAAAGATTCTTAATTTTATCAAGAGGTCCGGTGTAATTTAATCCTAATTCATTAAAAATATCAATTACATAAATTTCATTATTTTGAGTGTATTTTTCATAATCTTCTAATAATTTAAATTCATCTTCTTCCCTTCTAATTCTTGAACCATACTTTCTCATATCTTGTTTTAAAAATTTTAGACTACCCTTTAATTCTTCATAGACTCTCAAGTTATCATTTGGTTCTATATCTATTGGCAACATTTCACTACGTTTTATCCATTTTTGACCCAACATAATATTTTCTGTCTTACTTTTACTATCTTGTTGATCTATAAACTGATATTTACTCCACATATATAATCTAGATGGTGTTAAATAAGCATTGTGTTTCATATCTCCACTTTTTTCAAAAATGTTATTTAATTTTATTGAACAACAAATTTTCTCTTTTAACTTTTTAACTGTATCATCCTTAAACATATACTGTTCAAATACATAATTTTTATAATACACATTTTTTAATGAATCATCGTACATAACATCATCCTTATTACTTGGAAATTCTATTAACTTTTTTTTTTGAGTAATATTCTTATCATCATTCTTCATTACTTGATCTATCATTTTTGATGTTGTTTTTAAATTTTCATCTACATCTACTTCTTGATACATATTTTCTAACTCTTCTAAATCGAATTCATCTACTTCATCTAATTCTACATTATTATCGATAATAGTATTACCTATATCATCTTCTACATCTTCGTTGTTATTATTATCATCATCAACATCATCATCATCACCACCTATTTGTACATTTTTTGTTGTATAATCTTGCGTATCTATTTGTTGTTTTTCTCTTAAATTCTTATTTCTTTCTCTTACTTCTCTTTCTTTTTTAAATAAAAACTGATAACTGTACATACGCCCATCATAAAATTGTTTATTACTTATATTATTTTCAAACCAACTTTTACCAAATTTTTTATCTATTTCCTTACGTTTTATTGGTGTTTTTAGAATTAAATTAAAACTTAATTCTAAATGATCTACTAAAAATAATTTTGTATACCATTTATTGCCATATACTTTTATTAATTGATCTATCTCTTTTAATGATAATTCCATTAATGTATCATAAAAATTCAAATTTATTATTTTCATTAATATTTTTTTTGTTTGTTCATCTAATAAATACCCTACAAAAACAAATAATTGATACTGACTACGCTTATTTAAATTTTTATACTTATATATTAACTTAACTGGATCATCCATTATATATTAAATGATATATTTAATATATAAATTTTATTTTTGAATTTTATTATTAGAATAAATATAATTATATTTATTTAACTCTTCCTTTTTTAAATAATTCTCTTTACTAATTTTAGTACTACATATTTCACTACATTGAATTAAACAGTACCTATACTAATCGTAAATTTAATTTAAAATATTATTGCTTAATCTAATTCCACAATAATCTTCTGGAAATGAATTATAGTCCTTATATGAATAAATATTACATTCAATCGCATATCTTAGTAACTCTTGATTTATTCTTTTAAATAATGGTGTATGACCTATTTCAGGACAGCCTACATGTGCTATTTCATGAATTGCAACGTACATTAATTCATTAATATCATGAATTGAATTATCATCTTTTGATCTTAAACAAAATACTATTTCTTCACCTTTATTAATTGAATAACTCGTAAATTTAGAGTTATCTGTACTTTCTCTAAAAATTATAAAATTAAATTTACTATTTATAGTATTTATATAAGATTTAATAAAAGCATCACGATCATTATTGTTACTTTCAGCTTCTTTTAATGTATAATCTACTAAAGTTTTTAGTTTAGTTTTTATATTTGCTAAAGTATCTGCAGCTTTATCTTTATCATCTAAGTTTCTTACTAAATAATGGTCACCTGTAAAAGCTTCATGATATGATACTTCCGAAACATGAATAAATATAAATATTAAAACGATTGATAAGAATGTAATAATTAGTATAGTTTCTTTCATATATATATACTAATTATTTTAATTAAATTATATTTAAAATTAAAATCTTATGTAAAATATATATTATTATGGGTGTTAATAGCTCAAACTTAAACCAAACATCAGAAGCGGAATCAGTTAACTGGGAAAATGCTCAAACTGAAGGATACAATAACGGTGTAAAAATTACAAAAAAACAAAATGGTTTTGAAGAAATTGATTTAGATATAAATTTCGCTGATACAGACTCTGAAAAAAGTATTACCGAAGTTTTTCAAAAACTTGATAAAGTAATGAAGGATTCTGAAACCCAAGAAGGAGGTTCTAGTCCATTTATTTCTACTGAATTATACAAAAAAATAATGGAAGGTGGAAATGATGAATCATCCTCTCCATTTATCTCTACTGAAATTTATAAAAAAATAATGGATGGTGGTAAAAAGAAAGATATTTTAGATAATTCATCTTCATCATCAGAAGACGGCGATGATGATGATAGCAGTGATTCATCTACTTCTTCTGATGATATATTAAGAGCATTATCTCAAGTATCATTAACATCATCTGATTATCCACATAATAAAAAAAAACATGAAAATAAACACGGAAATAAACACGAAAATAAATCCCCAATGTCAGCCACATCTCCCGTTAATGGGTATGGATTTTCCGATACATCATCTGAAATGTTAAAATCTGAAAAAGAATACTTTGTAGGTGGTCAATCTACTGATACACCATACAATGTTGCTTCTTCATCAATTAATACATCTGATATTAATTTAGTATCAGTTGATTCTGTTAATGGAAGAAGATATTTATAAATAAATTACATTTTACCTAAATCTAAAAATAATTTTTGATACTGTTTATTATTTTTAGACTCTTTTTCATCATCTGAACTATCAGATTCTGAAAATATATTATTATCATCTCTATTTTTATCTAATCCTAACTTTTCAATATCTGGATTATCATCATTTATATAATATTTAGCAACATTTGCTGATTTTTTCTTATTTTTAATAGTCAATTCTTGTAATTGTTTTTTTTGTCCTTTCTTAACATTAAAAAAACTATCAATTGAAACATTACCTTTTCTCTTATTATTTTCTATTTGAATTGCTTCATTAAAAATCTGCTCAGGATCATCTACTAACAATTCTAAAAATTGAACTGTTGGATTCTTTATCTGATTTGTCAAATAAAATAGATAATCTACTTGTAAATTATTTTCAATTATATAATCAGGATGTTCTATTCTATCACCTTGCAATAAACCCTTTTTCTCTTCTACTACTACTGCTGCATATGGTACTCGTTCATTAATTTGAGGTGCACTGCCTGGATCTCTTTCCATCATTCTATCAGCCAGACATACATGTGCTATTCTAGTTCTATCTGCATATTTTGTCTTCAATGTTTTTGAAGTTACAAAATTATGTAAAGGATATTTACCTTTTAATAAGTTAACTATTGATTTTTTTATGTAATCAACTGCTTTCTCTACATTCACTTCATTTAGCAAAATATCAACCATTCCACCTACTACCTTTTTAACAATTCTAGCATTATCTCTTCTTTTCAAAACAATCCCCATACTATTTTGTTTAAACTTATTTTTATCAAATTCATATTTATTCCCTACATAACGCTTCTTACTTAGAATACAAAATGGATAAAATGTCTTCTCATATTCTAAATCTTGTGGCGCATGCATCTTCATCTTAATTAAATTACCTGCAATTACACCTAAATCTATCGCAAACTCTAATGCTTCTTTCGTCTCATAATACTCATTATCTATTTTAAGACCAAAATCAATAAATACAGAATCGGTATCACCATATATGGTCTTTGGTAATATAGTGCACTTATTACATATTTTCATGATTTTTTCTTTAATATCATTTTTAAATTCATCAGTATGTAACGAATCTACCAATTCTTCTTTTAAGATTCTTTCTACTTTTATATTATCATTTTCTGAATATGCATCATATAAACCTTGTATAATTCCAGGAAATACATTCTCCATATAATCACGCGCTAATTCTAACATTTCCCGTCCTGTTGATGTTGTTGACGCTGCTATTTGTTTGAAATAAATTTGACTAAATGATGATCCCATCTGACCATATAATGAATTCGCAGTAATTTTATATGCTAACTGTAGACCGTCATAAATTGATTTCATAAATGGATCATCTGCCTGTGCCATCAATTTCTTTACAGCTTTCCTTTGTTTCAACAATTTTGATAAAATTGTTGGCATAATACCCATACTACCATCCTTGTTCTTTGCATATCTACATTTCGTCTTTGATCCATCAGCATTATTATATTCACAATCATAATATATATAATCCTCATGATTATCATATTTTGCATTATCAACAAATGTTTCATGTGATAAATTCTTATGAATCATCGACGAAGGATATAACGATGCATAATCTAATACTGCAATTGGTCTTTTATAAAAACCAATTTCTGGTTTAAATACTGTAGCACCTTCATACCCTACAACTTCATTATCATCTTTTTTACTTTGTAAATTAGGAATAAGATAATTCATCTGTCTACATTCTTTAACCACTAAACTAAATATCTTTATTCCTTGACCTCTAAAAAATAAATATGATAATGGAACAATACATACATTCGACATACCTATATTATTCATCATTACACAAAGACGAGCCATTATCTTATTAACTAATGCACAATCCTGAATACAGTATTCTGCAATTATTCTCCTATCTTCCGCTGTCCCCTTTTGTAACCTAAAAATATCAGCTGGCTTAACATCATCCTTCGCCATTGTCCATATCAAATTATTATCATCCGTCTTTGGAGCAGTATGTAATACTATATTATTATTATCGATTGACTCTATTTTATATTTTTTACCATCTTCTACAAGTTCATCATCTGATTCAATAAATTTAATATATCCACCTACATGTAAATCATCAGACTTATCTACTTCTATTTGATTACCTTTTAGGCTTATAACTTTTCCTCTAAGAAATTCCTCTGCTACAGAATCTAATTTATATGAATTCAATTTATAATCTCTCATCACTACTTTCATTAAATCGACTTGAACTCTACCTGGAGTATTATAGTAACGAATTTTATTATCACCTAATGCACTCGAAGATAATTGTGTATCAATATATTCACATTGTTGTTTTAGTCTCGAAAATTTACCAAATTCATTATCAATTCCTAAATACTTCGTTCTATCATGAATATACTTATTATCAAAACCATATATATTCCAACCTGTTATAATATCTGGATCCATTTTTATTACTAATTTTTGCCAAGCTAAAATTACCTCTCTCTCTGTCTCATATGATTCAACAATTGCTCCTTCTATTGGAGCACATGAACCAAGAGTTATAATATGTTTAAAATAACAGTCTTCTTTACCATTATAACTAATCGTAGAACCAATCTGAATTATTTTATCAGTATCACGATCTGCTTGTGGAAAACTACCATCACCACTTGTACATTCTAAATCATAAGATAATATACTTATATCCGCAACTTTTGAATTTTCAGTACCTTCAATATCAGTCCACTTCGCCTCAATTACAATATCTGTATTAAATCCTCTCTTTGGTAATTTAGTATATTTCTTTTTATCTATTTTTAACCATCCACTCGCATTTATATTTTGAATATGCATAAAACGTAATAATGGAGGAAAACCACTCTCATATGCTTTATATTCCTTAAAAGTATTATCCAAACCAGGAATCTTATGTTTATTGTTAAAAAGCCATCTATATTTTTTCATACCCTCATGTGTATTAAATACTAACCTTACAAATTTAAAACGTTTACCAGCAGTAAATCCATATAATCTATGTTTTTTAACTACATCATATGTAACTAAACTATTTTGAAATTTACCATATGTTTTATTTCTAATAAAATCAATAAAACGCTTCACATGTGTATCTTTCCACTCTTTTGGAATCTCCACAAAAAAATAAGGAGAAA
>Ga0209534_10000514_pt1 | contig 44467 bp, 43 predicted proteins | sample COG_07_FD_184751 | JGI IMG/M metagenome (GOLD analysis project Ga0209534, IMG submission 184751) | Pelagic Microbial community sample from North Sea - COGITO 998_met_07 (SPAdes) (version 2) | ecosystem: Environmental > Aquatic > Marine > Neritic zone/Coastal water | place: Helgoland, sampling...
TTTTGTTTACTCTCTCCAGGTTCAGCCCACCAACCCGTATTATAATAAGAAGCAGGCCAATTCAGATGGATTCCATCATCAATCCTTAAAGCCGCATCTTCCCAATTCCATCCATCCAAATGCATAACTGATGATTGTCCTGAAATCCGACCTCCTCTTGGAGTAACTTGAGCGATAAGCACCCCATTTGCCATTACTGTTTTAGTAACTTTAGAGTCAGAATTGTAAGCAATAAGAGTTCGAATATTTGGGTTGAAACCTCCAGTTTCAGAATAATCATGTGATGCTCTAACAGCATCAATTTCAGTAATACCTAAAGTTGTGTTGGGAACTATAAAAGAAGGATACATATGCATCCCATTTAGCCGGTAAATAGTGTCAAAAGCTGATGGATCAATTCGGATGACTGAAGCATCAGCAATCAATTGGAATTTTCCATTTTGTATGCTAATTGCAGAATTCTCAATTACTGTTCCATTTCCAAGGTGTGCTTTTGCTCCAAGAAAAAGAGTTGGTTTTTGTGCGCCTGCACTTACTGTAATCAATAAAGCAAAAGCTAATTTTAGTATTCTATTCTTCATGTTCGGTATCGCAATGATATAATATTTCTTTAGTTGGATGAGGTTTTCTTTTCTTCCCTCCATTCTTATCTTCACTCATCAATTTAATGATTCGCATTCTTTCAGCTTTATCTCTAGCTCTAAGTTCTTTATCAACCTCTATATCAAATAACAGTTTCCCATCAACATACGTTTGAACAACCTTAGCATAAATAGATAGAGGATTATCAGTCCAAAGGACTATATCAGCATCATTTCCAACTTTGATAGAACCCATATGAGTATCAAGATGCAATAATTTGGCAGGATTTAAAGTTACCATTTTCCAAGCGTCTTCTTCTGATGTTCCTCCATATTTTACAGCCTTAGCCGCTTCTTGATTTAATCTTCTTCCCATTTCTGCATCATCAGAATTAATTGCAGTAATTACTCCTGCATTATTCAGTAGAGTTGCATTGTAAGGTATGGCATCATTTACTTCAAATTTGTAAGCCCACCAATCAGAAAAAGTAGAGCCTCCAGCTGCATGTTCTCGCATTTTATCAGCAACTTTATATCCTTCTAAAATATGAGTGAAAGTATTTACGGTAAAACCCATAGAATCGGCAACATGCATGAGCATATTTATCTCAGATTGTATGTAAGAATGACAAGTTACAAATCGTTCAGAATTTAAGATTTCAACTAAAGTATTAAGCTCAATATCTTCTCTTGGAGGTGTGGTATTTCTTTTTTCTTTTTGGCTAAGATTGTTGTAATCTTCCCACTGTTTTTGATATGCTTTTGCTCTGTAAAAAGCATCATAAAATACTTGTTCAACACCCATTCTTGTTTGAGGAAAACGAATTCTTTCAAAATTACCCCAGTTGGATTGTTTTACATTCTCACCAAGAGCAAATTTTATAAAACCATCTGCTCCAGCTATCTTCATTTCTTTTGCATTTGCACCCCATCTCAATTTTATCATTGCAGCTTGTCCTCCAATAGGATTGGCAGATCCATGAAGTAACTGAGAAGCGACTGTTCCTCCTGCTAATTGTCTGTAAATATTATGGTCATTTGGGTTAATAACATCAGCAATACTTACCTCGGCAGTAACTGCTTGGCTTCCTTCATTTACGCCTCTACTAATGGCAATATGAGAATGCTCATCAATAATCCCACATGTCAAATTATATTTTGATGCATCTATTGTTTGGTATTCTTCTTCTGAAAAATAATCATTAGGCTTTAATAATGTTCCAATATCAATAATTTTTCCTGCTGATATTGCGACATCAGTATTTTGCAAAATTCCAATTTCTTCATTTGTCCAAACAGTTGCATTTTTAAACAGCACATTTTTATGCTGAGGTTTGTCTGCAAAACCATGAGCTTTATTCGGGAACCAAACTGAAGGAGTATTGTTGTCAATCACTAATTCAAATTGATCCTCTTTACAATCAAATAAAGAATCCCTTTGCATTTTAAATAAGTGATAATCTCCTAATGAATCTTGATAATTCCCAATAATTTGCCCATTATTATATTTACCACTAGCTCTAAATGTTCCGTTAGTATTTGAGAAAGTAATGTTATTTCCACTTAATGAAGTTGTTAAAGCTATTGAGTCTAAATGAAATAAAGTCAGTTTAGGTTTTGCATTTATCCCTTCAATTGCGACTAATTTATTTTCAAATTCATTAGTAATAAAAGTGTAATAACCTCTCACATCTATTTCTTGTTTTTTATTTATTATATGCTTTTCTCCTAGAGTCCAGTTTTCGTAAATTATTCCATTTTCAAAAATATCTTTTGAAGCAATAAAAAAGTTAGCCAGCTTCCCGCTTGCAAGTGTTCCAACTTTATCATTAATTTCAATTAAAGTTGCAGGTTTAGTAGTTAAAGAAGCAAGAGCATCACCTTTTTTAAGTCCTTTTGTAATTGCTAATCTTAGGTTCTTTAAAAAGCTTTTCGAATCTTTTAAATCAGCAGCAGTTATGCAAAATTCTATTCCATTTTTAGCTAATATAGCAGGGTTGTAAGGAGCACTTTCCCAGTCTTTAAGATTTTGCAAACTTATCCATTCAGTAGTTTCAGGGTTACTTACATCATAGGAAGATGGAAAGTTAATCGGAATAATTATTGGAAATTCAGTATTTGCAACTTCATCAATTCTCAAGAATTCTTTCCCGTTTCCTTTTAGGATGTAATCAATTTCAAATTCCTCAGCAATCTTATAAACCCTATTATAATCTAGCACATCATTAATTGCAAAAAATTGTGGTAATTCTTGCTGATTGATAAAAGAATTATAAGATAAATTAGTTTGAGAATTTTGTAATTCATACCACTCAGCATCAAAATAAGTTTGCCTCAATAAAGCAATACTTCCCATTAAAGATGATGGATTTTTTTGTCTTGAAACCCCCTTTTTAAAAGAATAAAAAGCAGCAGCATCTTTAATTAAAATATTCTCATTGTCATTTTTTTCTGATAAAGCAACAAAAGTAGCAGTACCTCTTGCTATTCCATCTTTAGCATGCGAAAGTACAGCTCCAAATCCATTTTCTAAATAAGGTTTTGCTTCTGAATTGTATTTACTCCATTCTGTACTTGCATTTATCTCTGGGTGTATCGCTTCATTCCAATGATATGCACCCGCTTTTTTGCTATCATATTGTGGGCGGTAACTGTATTTTTCTTTTTTTACTTCTTTTAATCCGTAATCCGAATACAAATCAATAAATGAAGGGTAAATGTAATCGCCAGCTAAATCTTTAATAATTGCTCCTTTTGGAATATTAAGACTACTATCTACTGCAATAATTTTATCTCCTTTTATTAGTAAAATTCCATTAGGAATTTCAGTAGTTGGATTTAAAACTATATGTGCATTAGTAAATGCATAAATTGGTTCAAAATTATTTGAAACTCCATTTATAGGAAATGTCTCTTGCGCCAAAACTGACTGTGTAATAAATAGTAGAGCAACTATTCTTATTGTCTTCATAATGTAAAATTAAAGCCGTGAAAATACCAAAATATGTTGAATATTATTTGTTAATTTGCTATTATAAAAAATATAAAATGAAAACTTATCAAGCGAATTTATTAAATGCGTTAACTTTAATTTTAATGCCATTATGGGCTTATTTGACTTACGAAGGTACATTAGAAAAACCTGAACAGTCAGTAACTGCTCTCATCCCACTGTTTTTAGGATTTACTTTGTTGCTATGCTATAAAGGAATAAAAAATGAGAACAAAATTATTGCTCATGTTGCCGTTTTACTAACATTAATTGCCCTATTAGGAAACGCTACTAAGCCTTTGCTAACTGCCATTGAAGAGGGTAGAAGTCTTGGGGTTCTTAGGGTTTCTATTATGATACTAACTAGTATTTTAGCAATGATTATTTTTATTAAGAGTTTTATAGCTAATAGATTAAATAAATAGTTTAGTCTTTACATTTAAATCCTAAATTTAATATGGAAAAAGCCGTACTAATTGGCTTAATAACTACTGATGTTACCCAGGAGCAAGCATACGAGTATTTAGATGAATTGGCTTTTTTGGCTAAAACTGCAGGGGCTGAACCTGTTAGAAATTTCACACAAAAACTTAAACATCCTGATAATAAAACTTTTTTAGGGAAGGGTAAAATTGAGGAAGTAAGATTATTTTGTGAGGAAAATGATATTAAACTCATCATTTTTGATGATGATTTAAATCCTTCACAAATCAGGAATATTGAAAGGCTTTTTGGGGAGGAAACTAAGATACTTGATAGAAGTAATTTAATACTTGATATTTTTGCAAGTAGAGCTCAAACTGCTCAAGCTCGTACTCAAGTAGAGTTGGCTCAGTATCAATATTTATTGCCAAGACTTACTAGAATGTGGACTCACCTTGAAAGACAAAAAGGAGGTATTGGAATGAGAGGGCCTGGGGAAACACAAATTGAAACAGATAGAAGGATTATTAATGATAAGATAGCTCTTTTAAAAAAGAAGTTGGTAAAAATTGATAAGCAATCAACAACTAGAAGAAAGGGGCGTGAACATTTAATTAGAGTAGCTCTTATTGGTTATACTAATGCAGGAAAATCTACTTTGATGAATAAGTTAGCAAAATCAGAAGTATTTGCAGAGAATAAACTTTTTGCTACCCTTGATACTACTGTGCGTAAAGTTGTAATTGGAAATTTACCTTTTCTTTTAACTGATACCGTTGGGTTTATCAGAAAGCTTCCTCATCAATTGGTAGAAAGTTTTAAATCTACATTAGATGAAGTAAGGGAAGCTGATTTATTAATTCATTTGGTTGATATTGCAAGTCCTTATTTTGAAGATCATATTGAAGTTGTCAACCAAACTTTGGCTGAACTTAAAGTGGGAAATAAACCAATACTTTTAGTTTTTAATAAAATTGATGCTTATACTTTTATTGAAAAGGAAGATGATGATTTGACTCCTATACTTTCTGAAAATCTATCATTAGAAGATTTGAAGAAAACTTGGATGGCGAAATTGGAAGGAAATGCTATGTTTATTTCGGCACTTAATAAAACTCATTTTGATGAGTTGAAAGATGAAATGTACAATAGAATTAAACAGTTACACGAGATAAGATACCCTTATAATAGCTTTTTATATTAAACAAAACTCTGCAAATCAGAAAGCTTTTTGTAATGGCCATTTTTTGCAATTAATTCTTGATGTGTTCCTCTCTCAATTATTTTTCCAGCATCCAAAACAATAATTTCATCAGCATTTTGTATGGTAGATAATCTATGGGCAATTACTAAGGAAGTTCTTTGATACATTAAATTTTCTAGTGCTTCTTGTACTAGTTTTTCCGATTCAGTATCTAATGCTGAGGTTGCTTCATCTAGGATTAATATCTGAGGGTTTTTTAGTATTGCTCTTGCAATGCTTAATCTTTGTTTTTGCCCTCCTGATAGTTTATTTCCTCTATCACCTATATTAGTGATATACCCATTTTCAGTTTCTAAAATAAAGTCATGTGCATTGGCAACTTTTGCTGCTTTCATTACTTCCTCCTCAGTGGCATCTAATTTCCCTAATCGGATATTATTAAGAATTGTATCGTTAAATAGTATGGATTCCTGACTAACAATTCCCATTAAACTTCTTAAATCAGCAAGAGCTATTTCTTTAATATTATTGTTATCAATGAGTATTTCACCATTTTCAACATCATAGAATCGAGCTATTAAATCAGCTAAAGTAGATTTACCACTTCCTGATTGCCCTACTAAAGCAATCATTTTCCCTTTACCAATTTTAAAATTGATATCACTTAAAACATTAGTATTTCCATAACTAAATGTTAAGTTTCTGAATTCAATATTATTGTTAAGTAGCTTTATTTGTTTAGGATTTTTTACATCCGCAATTTCATTTTCAGCATCTAATATTTCATAGACTCTTTGTGCTGAAGCACTTCCTTTTTGTATGTGATAATAGGAACCCGTTAATGATTTTGCAGGAGGAATTATCTGAGAGAAAATCAAGATGTATCCAATAAATTCTTGTGCTGAAAGTGAGCCATTATCACTTAAAACCAATTGCCCACCAAACCACATAACTATTACCATTACAATGGTACTAAGGAATTCACTCATTGGAGAAGACAAATCTTTTTTTCTGAGTAGTTTAGTCATTATACTTCTGTAATCATTACTATCCTTTTCAAAGTTATTGTTGATGTGTTTTTCAGCATTAAAAGCTTTTATGATTCTGAGTCCTGATATATTTTCATCTATTATTGAAAGTAAATCTCCCATTTTGTTTTGTCCTTTATCTGATGACTTTTTTAATGATTTACCGATTACTCCAATTACTAATCCAGTTACAGGGAAAAGTATAATTACAAAAGTAGTCAGTTCAGGGCTTATAAAAATAAGCGTTATTAGGTAAATGATAATGCTTAAAGGGTCTTTAAAAATCATCTCTAATGAACTCATAATACTCCATTCAATTTCCACTAAATCTGATGTAAGTCTTGCAGTTAAATCTCCTTTTCTTTTCTCAGTAAAAAAGGGTAGGGGCAATGAGATTAATTTTTTGTGTAAATCCATTCTTAGGTCATGTACTACTCCATTTCTGATGGGAGTTAAAAAGAAAAGTGCTAAATAGCGAAACAGATTTCTGAAAAAGAAGGTAAATAGTACTAAAATACAGATAAAAAGTAGGGCTTCTACTTTCCCTTTTTCATCAATTGTTGAGCTTATTATCGCATAAAAATTTTCTTTTATGGCATCTGCATTAAGGCTTAGTGGTGGTGGATTGTAAACCTTTTCTTGAGTTTCAAATAGTATTCCTAAGAATGGGATTACCATTGTAAGTGATACTAATGAAAATAAAACACTCAAAATATTCGATAGAATATTCATTACTGCAAATAGTGTATAGGGTTTTAGATATTTAACTATTCTTAAGAAATAATGCATAGCGCAAAAGTAGGGAATATTCCGTATTTTTGCACTTATGGAAACAACAAGACAAAAAAAAGTAGCTAGACTCATTCAAAAGGAACTTTCAATTATTTTACAAAAGGAAGCTGCGGGCTTTTTGGGAAATATCATGGTAAGTGTTACTATTGTGCGTATGTCACCTGATTTAGCAAATGCTAATATATTTGTCAGTATATTTCCAACTACCGATCCTGCAGAAGCATTAAAAGTTATTAAAGAGTATAGCGGTTTGCTAAGAAAAAGACTAGGGGAAAGCGTAAGACACCAATTAAGGATAGTTCCAATTTTGGAGTTCTTTTTAGATGATTCAGCAGCTTATGCTGAGGAAATTGAAAACCTCTTGAAAAAATAAAGACAAGTGAATTTCCCATTTTTTATTGCAAAGCGATATTTTTCTACTAAGAAAAGCAGCAATTTTGTTCATATTATTTCATGGGTTTCTTTGCTAGGCGTAACTATTGGTACTGCTGCACTTATTTTAGTCCTTTCGGTTTTTAATGGTTTTGAGGATTTAATCCTTAGTATGTACAATTCATTCGATCCTCATTTAAAAATTACTTCTGCTGAAGGAAAAGTATTTATTCCTAATAAAGTACAATCAGTATTAGATAATGATGCAATTGAAAAATCATCATTTGTATTGGAGGAAAAAGTGCTTCTAAAGTATCAAGAGAAAGAATATATAGCTACTGTAAAAGGGGTTGATGAAAATTATTTAACCCTCACTAATTTTGATAATTTGCTAGTATATGGGCAGTATTTGAATAAATATGAAAACATCAATACTGCTATTATTGGAAGGGGAGTCTCTTATTACCTTTCTATGGGAGTTGGGAATATGTTTGAGCAGTTACAAGTATATGTTCCTAATAGAAATAGTAAAACTTTATTAAATCCTACTACTGCTTTTAAGCAAGGAATTGTTTTGCCTATTGGAGTTTTTGGTATACAAGCAGAGATTGATAAACAGTTCATCATTACCCCTTTGGCTTTTATTCAAAATCTTGCTGATAGAGAAAATAAAATTTCTGCAGTAGAAATAAAACTAAAAAATGCTGATGAGATGTTAGCAGTGCAGCAAGAACTACAAAAAGAATTGGGTGATATTTTTATTGTTCAGAATAGATTAGAGCAACAAGAATTCTTGTATAAGGTATTGAATACTGAAAAGCTAGCTGTCTTTTTAATCTTGGCATTTATTATGATAATTGCTACCTTCAATATTATTGGAGCTTTAAGTATGTTGATGCTTGATAAAAAGGAAGATATCCAGACTTTTAAAAGCTTAGGAGTTACAAGAAATGAAGTACAACAAATTTTCTTTAATAAAAGTGTTCTGACAATTATTGCAGGTACTATTATTGGACTTTTAGTTGGTTTGGGACTCGCTTTTCTACAACAGAATTTCGGTTTTATTGGTATGGGAAATGGCTCCTTTGTAGTTGATGTTTATCCAGTTGCTATTAAGCTAAATGATGTTTTACTGGTAAGTACTACTGTAATTCTTATCGGATTATTAGCTTCTTGGTATCCTGCCAAAATATTGACTAAGAAGTTATTTTAACTCTCTTACCTTATCTCAACTCCTGCAAACTCTCTTGCAACTTTGTCTAGTATAGCATGTATTTCTTCTGGGCTATCAGAAGTTACCATGCTTATACGGTAATTCTTAAAGTGTGGAATTCCTTTAAAGTAATTGGTATAGTGGCGTTTCATTTCGGCAATTCCTAATACTTTCCCTTTCCACTCAATAGAATGTTTTAGGTGTTGCTTGCAAGCAATTACTCTATCTTCTAATGTTGGGCGAGCTAAATATTCTCCTGATTTCAGGTAATGTTTTATTTCATTAAATATCCAAGGGTTTCCTATGCTTGCTCTCCCAATCATCACACCATCTATCCCATATTTATCTTTGACCATTGCTACTTTTTCAGGACTATCAATATCTCCATTTCCAAAGATAGGGATATGCATTCTATGATTATTTTTCACATCCCCAATCAAGGTCCAATCGGCCTCTCCTTTATACATTTGTTTTCGTGTTCGCCCATGTATAGAAAGCGCTTGTATTCCTACATCTTGCAATCTTTCTGCAACATCAACTATGTACTTTGTATTGTCATCCCAACCTAAGCGAGTTTTAACAGTTACTGGAATATTAGTAGCCTCAACAATTTCTTTGGTCATTGCCACCATTTTTGGCAAGTCCTTAAGAATACCAGCTCCAGCACCTTTGTTGGCTACTTTTTTTACTGGGCAACCATAGTTAATATCAATAAATTCTGGCTTTGCCCTTTCACATATTGCAGCAGCCTCTCGCATTGATTCTATGTTGTAGCCAAATATTTGGATCCCAATTGGACGTTCAAAATCATAGATATCCAGCTTCATTGTGCTTTTATCAGCATGTCTTATTAATCCTTCTGATGATATGAATTCAGTAAACATTACATCAGCTCCATGCTCCTTGCATAATGCCCTAAAAGGAGGGTCACTTACATCTTCCATTGGTGCCAATAATAAAGGGAATTCCCCTACATCAATATTTCCTATCTTTACAGCCATAATATTTACAAAAATACACAATAATGGGATTTAAAGGAATTTATAAGGATAAGTCATCAGCAACTAAAATTGGGATTCTTTTTTTATTGATTTTTGTATCTGTAATACTACATACTTTGGTTGGTTCTGCAATTGTTCTTTTCTTTTCTGATTTTGGACTGTCACAAGATTTAAGTAATCAAGTTGCAGTTAATTATTTAAAGTTATTACAACTGTTTAGTGCGGTTGGTTTATTTGTTACTCCAACTTTATTGTATGCTTATTTTACGGATTTTGATTATAAACTCCTTTTTAACTTTAAAAGACAATCTGCATTTTTGGTAATAGTTATAATGATGCTCATTACTCCTTTTATTGGTTGGTTGTTAGAAATGAATATGAGCATTCCCTTTCCTGATTGGATTTTACGCTTAGGGAATGATTCTGAAAAAATAGTGGCGTCTTTCTTAAAGATGAATCATTTAGGAGATTTACTCTTTAATCTTTTAGTTATAGCAATTGCACCTGCAATAGGTGAGGAATTGCTTTTTAGAGGTTATTTGCAGCAATCATTTTCTAAGTGGTTATCAAGCCCTCATGTTGCAATAATTGTAACCGCTGTGCTTTTCTCAGCTATACATTTGCACTTTCAGGGTTTTTTCCCTAGGTTTATTTTGGGAGTCCTGTTAGGATATCTATTTTATTGGAGTGGAAGTCTGTGGTTACCAATACTAGCTCATTTTACAAATAATGCTCAGGCAGTTATTATTTCTTATCCTACTTTTAAATTAGATAATGGGGTGTATTCAGTTCTTTCAGATTTAGAGGTTGACTCCATGATGGCTCTTTTCTCTTTTGCTTCTGTGGTTGTTTTGCTCTTTATGTTTTATAAAACTGTAAGCATAAAAAAAGACTGATAAAATCAGTCTCTCTTTTGTTGTCTAAAATATAGTTTATAACTTAGTAAGTTCCTTTTCTAGTAGAATAGTTAATTTTAAGTGCGTTTGCTTTCCTGAGCTCCTGTTTTACATCAGTAATAATTCCCATTTTTACAGTCTCATCAGCTTTAATTGAGGTTGTCATGTAAGGAATCTCTTTCTCATCTCTAGCTTCACGCTCAGTAGCAATAAATTCTTGTATTTCATCAACTGATGCAAAAGCATCATTAAGTTGTATTCTTGCAGCAGTACCGTATGAAGATTGCATTCTTCTTACTGGGCTACCAATATAAATATAGCTTACTAATGATTTCTTCTTTAATTTTTTAATCTCAGTAGCTTTTGGTGTAGTTACGCTTACAAATAAAGTTGTTTCACGCATTACAGTAGTTACCATAAAAAAGAAAAGTAACATAAACACAATATCTGGCAAGGAAGCAGTTGAAATTGCTGGCATTCCTTTTTTCCCGTCTTTTCTAAATTTACTCATCTCCTCCTATATTTTTAGGTTCAGCTTCTGATATTTTTTGAGGATACATTTTCCTTATTTCCTTCGTCTGACTTTTGTTTAAATCAGCATACCTCTCTCCAAATTCGTTTAAAGATGCATTATTTCTTAAATCAGTATATGCAGCAGCTAATTCATTTTGCACTCTTATGTAAGTCATATACTCAGTACCTCTATCATTCTGTAATGAAATAATAGCTTTCTCAGGATTTTCTGATGAGTTAGGGTCAATACCATTATTATTGATAAACTTCTTGGCTCCATCTTTTAATTGGGAAATATCCATTAATTCTCCTTCAACTAAAAGTTGATTATTAGAATTAATAAGTACGGTGTAAATGTTTTTAGCATTAATTTGAGAATCATCTTCTTCCAATTCTTCTTCAGGCATTGGAGGTAGCTTTCTGGCAATACCAGTATCCTGATCCATAGTTGTAGTTACCAAGAAAAAGATAAGCAGTAAAAAGGCAATATCTGCCATTGATCCTGCATTAATTTCGGGTAACCCTCTTCTTGAACTAGCCATTATTTAGCAAAGACTTTTGATAGTTCAGCATACAAAACAGCGCCAATTGCACCAATTACAAGCAGGTAGAATGTTGTTAATCCCATCCCAACCATTTTAACTGTTGTAGCTGTAATTTCATATTTTTCGTACGAACCTAATACTTCATCAGAAGACATAAGGTAAGAAATAAGTATAATAACTAAAAGACCTCCAATAGAATACAATGTCTTTTTAGCATTGTTAGTTTTTTGCATCACTTTTTTAATACCAAAACCAATAGCTGCTAAGGATGCAAAAGCAACCATCAGGTAGGTTAATATGATTCCTATATTAATTAAACTTTCCATGATTATTTGTTTTTAACCAATAGGTCAATTAAAGAGATAGAAGCATCTTCCATTGAGTTAACAATTGAATCAACTTTTGCAATTAAGTAATTATAGAATATTTGTAGAATCATTGCTACAATAAGTCCGAATACAGTAGTTAATAAGGCAACTTTAATTCCTCCAGCAACTAATGATGGAGAAATATCTCCTGCAGCTTCAATAGCATCAAATGCTCCAATCATACCAATTACTGTACCCATAAACCCAAGCATAGGAGCAAGAGCAATAAATAATGAAATCCAAGATAATCCTTTTTCTAAAAGTCCCATTTGAACTGATCCGTAAGAAACGATAGATTTTTCAACCATTTCAACTCCTTCATTTGATCTTTCTAAACCTTGGTAAAAGATAGAAGCAACTGGTCCTTTTGTATTTCTACAAACTTCTTTAGCAGCATCAACTCCTCCATTGTTTAAAGCAGATTCAACATCATTTAATAATTTATCAGTATCAGTAGTAGCCATGTTTAAATAGATGATTCTTTCAATTGCTAAAGCCAATCCTAGTATTAAACATAATAATACAATCCCCATAAATCCAGGGCCACCTTCAATAAATTTTTGTTTGATAATTTGGTGAAAAGAATCTTTAGATGCGAGAGGCGCTTCAGCTGTAGTTTCTTCAATTACAGCTGTAGTTACTTCCTCTGTAACAACAGTTTCTTCAACAACTTCTTCAGTTGCAATTGTGTCAGCATCTTGTGCGTAAACATTGTAAGTCCCAGCAAGGAATAATCCTAATAGAGCTAATAAGGCAAATTTGTTTTTCATTTTCTTTTTAATTTGTTTGATTATTTTTTTTAAGTGTGGCAAATTTATAAAAATATTATAAAGCTGCAGTGTATCTTTTATTTACTTCAGCCCAATTGATAACATTAAAGAATGCATTGATGTAGTCTGGGCGTCTGTTTTGGTAGTTTAAATAGTAAGCATGCTCCCACACATCTAAGCATAAAACAGGTGTGCAACCGCATTGATCCTGCATTAAAGGATTATCTTGGTTAGCAGTAGAGCATACGCTTAATTTTCCTTCGCACAAACATAGCCAAGCCCACCCTGATCCAAATCTTGTAGCTGCTGCTTTAGAAAATTCATCTTTAAAGTTTTCAAAAGAACCAAATTTAGCATTTATTGCATCGGCAATAGCTCCAGTTGGAATTCCTCCTCCATTTGGGCTCATTGATTTCCAGAACATATTATGATTGTAGTAGCCTCCTCCATTATTTCTTGCTCCACCACTTAAGCCTGGTGTAGCGCAGATTTCCTCAATAGATTTTCCTGCTAAATCACTTCCTGCAATTGCATTATTTAGGTTATTTGTGTATCCATTATGATGTTTTGAATGGTGTATTTCCATTGTTCTTGCATCAATATTTGGTTCTAACGCATCATAAGCGTAAGGTAATTTTGGTAATTCAAATGACATTTTTTTTTTTTTAATTAGTTAGTTTATATTAGTATTTGCCAAGCTTCTTCTGCTTTTCCTTGGCTTAATAATTCTTTTGCAAATATATGTTTTTCTTCTTTTGATTTATTTTCTCTTGCGGTTAACTCAATTTTAGCTGGAATATTTTCTGCTGATGCTAAAATTGCTAAATCATTTCCAGTTAAAATATTTGATTTTTTTATATTTTCAGGTAATTTATCAAATCCCATGCCTGTCCTTGAAATAGGTTTTGCAATTTCATATAATGAATCTTTAGTCGTTTTTCCGTACCAATTAGCACCATATCTGCTTACAATATTCATTTTAAACGGATCGACATCCCCTTTTTCATCTAAAATATTAGCATCGATATGCACTTTCAAAACTTCAGAAATTACTAAATTTCCTGCACCTCCTTCTTCTCCTAAAACTACAATATTATTTACTTTGCACTCAAAATTTATTGGAGATTCTAAAATTCTGCTTGGCGTAATTAAGTCTGATTTCACTTCTGTTAGTCCAGATTTTTTAAATTCATTTACCCCTTTTTTAAAACTGCAAGAAGCTAATGAAACTTGTTGAGCTGTATCTTCAGTAACTAATGCTATTACACATTCTTTAACTTCCATTACATTTTCTAAAGTGTGTTTATTTGTGCCGAATCTTCCACTTTTAACAGGGGAGAAAACCATAATTGGTGGGTTTACAGAAAAGACATTGAAGAATGAAAATGGAGCTAAATTTTGAGTTCCATCTTTATCAACTGTACTTACTAATGCAATTGGTCTTGGCGTTACGGCTGATGATAAAATCCTATATAATCCCTCTATTTCTCCTTTAGTTATGTCTAATGTTTTTATCATTTTTTCAATTTTAAAATTGAGTGATTAGATTTTGCTTTTACAATTTTATTTGTGATTTTTCCTAATCCTTCAATTTGCATTTCTACCTCATCATTTTCCTGTATCCATCTTTCTTGATACTCTGGGATATCTCTTTTTCTAGTACCATTTAGCTCTAACAAACATCCTGTCCCAACAGTTCCTGATCCAATTACATCCCCAGGAAATAATTCAACACCATATGAAGCTCTCTCAATTATTTCTGCAAAACTCCAATTCATATCTTTTGCATTTCCTTTTGAAAGTAATTCTCCATTTACATAACAACTCATTTGTAAATCGTATTTTTTGCCAAAAGGAGTATCAATACTCTTGCTTTCTAATTCATCAGGAGTTACTAAGTAAGGGCCAATAACATTGGCAAAATCCTTTCCTTTTGCCGGGCCTAAATTCAGTTTCATTTCTTCTATTTGCAATCTTCTGGCGCTTATGTCATTCAAAATACAGAATCCAGCAATGTGCTTATCTGCATTTTTAGCTAAAATATTTTTACCTCCCATTCCAATTACAATAGCAAATTCTAGTTCATAATCTAAACTGTGAAAATGATCGGGCATAAGTTCTATTTCTTCTCCATCTCCAAACATAGCATTGTGGTTAGAAAAATAAAATACCGGAAATTCATCAAATTCAGGAATCATATCTAACCCTCTATTTTTTCTTGAAGTAGCAACATGTTGCCTAAAAGCATAAGCATCACGAAAAGAAGTAGGTTTTGGTATAGTTGGTAAAACTGTAACGTCTTTAATGTCGTGTTTCAAACAATCTTCATTACAAATAAAGGAAGCTACTTTGTCCTGGTATTTTTCAAGCTGAATAAGTTCAATTAAAGAGATATCACCAAAACAATTATTTAGGCCGTATACTAACTGATTTTGCAACACTCCAATTTGAGGAGTATCAAAATTATTTATTTTATAAGTAAGGAGTTTCATTTAGTAATGCAAAATTATCATTTTTATTTTTAGGGAGGATGTAATTCATGCTATGTTTGTGTTTTATGTATTATGTTTGCATAAAAATAACAGTATGCCAAGATATCATAAATTAGGAAAGATGCCTCATAAAAGGCACACCATATTCCGAAAAGAAGATGGAAACATCCATTATGAAGAACTTTTTGGAACAATTGGCTTTGACGGAATGTCTTCCTTGCTATATCATTTACACAGACCAACACAAGTTAAAAATATTGCAGAAGCATACTCTGTTGCACCAGAAATTGCAGTGGATAAAAACCTAAAATCCTATATGTTAAAAGGGTTTGAGGCACCAAAAGTTGCTGATCATTTAGAGAGTAGAATTTCTATTATGTTGAATAATGATTTGAATATTTTGCTTTCCGCTCCAACTAATCTGGAAGAAGATTATTTTTATAAAAATACTGATGGAGATGAAGTGATTTTTGTTCATAAAGGAACAGGAACTTTACGAACTTTTGTAGGCAATATAAAATTTAAGCAAGGCGATTATTTAGTGATTCCTAGAGGAATGATTTATACTATGAAGTTCAATTCTTCTGAAAATAGATTGTTTATTGTAGAGTCGTACACTCCTGTTTATACGCCAAAAAGATACCGCAACCATTTTGGACAAATGTTAGAGAATTCTCCTTATTGCGAGCGTGATTTAAGAGTGCCTGAAGAATTGGAAACCTATGATGAACAAGGTGATTTCGTTATCAAAATAAAAAAGGAACAAATGATTCATGAGTATACTTATGCATCTCACCCTTTTGATGTAGCAGGTTGGGATGGTTATAATTTCCCGTACGCATTTTCAATACATGATTTTGAACCAATAACTGGAAGAATTCATCAGCCGCCACCAGTACACCAAACTTTTGAAACAAGCAGATTTGTAATTTGTTCATTCTGCCCAAGAATTTACGATTATCATCCAGAATCAATACCAGCACCTTACAATCATTCTAATATCGATTCAGATGAAGTGTTGTATTATGTTGCTGGCGATTTTATGAGTAGAAACCATGTAGATGAAGGATATATTTCCTTGCATCCTGCAGGCATTCCTCACGGGCCACACCCTGGTGCAGCAGAAAGAAGTATCGGACAAACGGAAACGGATGAATTGGCAGTAATGGTAGATACTTTTGCGCCACTAAAATTAACAAAAGCAGCTATTGAACTTTCGGATGGAGTTTACCATCAGTCATGGCTTGAAAAATAAATATTAAAAGATGAGAGAAGACTTAACAAAAATAAATAATACGACTTATTCCTTTGATAAAATATTCCCAGATGCACAGGATTTTTTGCCTTTATTAGGCACAGATTATGTTGAGTATTATGTGGGAAATGCTAAACAAGCGGCTCACTTTTATAAAACTGCTTTAGGCTTTCAATCTTTAGCATATGCTGGGTTAGAAACTGGTGTTACGGATAGAACTTCTTATGTTGTGGTTCAGGATAAAATACGAATTGTATTTACTACACCTATGCCAGGAGATAATAATGAGATTTTTGATCATATCAAAAAACATGGTGATGGGGTAAAGGTTATTGCTCTTTGGGTAGATGATGCAAAAAAGGCTTGGCAAGAAACAACAAGTAGAGGAGCTGAATCTTACTTTGAACCAAAAACAGAAAAGGATAATGATGGTGAGGTGGTAACATCAGGGATTAAAATTTATGGAGATACTGTTCATGTTTTTGTTGAGCGTAAAAACTATAATGGAACTTTTATGCCAGGATTTGAAAAGTGGGAATCACATTATAACCCTGAATCTGTTGGGCTGAAATACATTGACCACATGGTGGCAAATGTTGGTTGGAATGAAATGAACATTTGGGAGAAATTCTATAATTCAACTATGGGATTTGCTAACCTTATCACTTTTGATGATAAAGATATTTCTACTCAGTATACTGCCTTAATGAGTAAGGTGATGACTAATGGAAATGGGAGGGTAAAGTTTCCAATAAACGAACCAGCAGAAGGGAAAAAGAAATCTCAGATTGAGGAATATTTAGACTTTTATGATGGGCCGGGAGTACAGCATATTGCAATAGCTACTGATGATATTGTAGCTAGTGTTGCTGCAATGGCTAAAAGAGGAGTCGAGTTTTTAAAAGTACCATCATCATATTATGATACCGTTCTAGACAGAGTTGGAAAAATTGATGAAGAAATTTTAACACTTAAAGAGCATGGTGTTTTGGTGGATAGAGATGAAGAAGGATATTTATTGCAAATTTTTACAAAACCATTAACTGACAGACCCACTTTATTTTTTGAGATTATACAAAGGAAGGGGGCAAAATCATTTGGTAAAGGTAACTTTAAAGCTCTTTTTGAATGCATAGAAGCTGAACAAGCAAGAAGAGGAACATTATAAATTAAACAAGATTATGAAAAATTTAAAAATAGGCGAGAGCGCACCGGCAATAAATTCCATTGATGAGAATGGAGAAGCAATTACTTTAAGACAGTTTAAAGGTAAGAAGGTAGTGTTGTACTTTTATCCAAAAGATATGACACCAGGTTGTACTTTGCAATCTTGTAATTTAAGGGATAACTATCAAATACTTTTAGACAAGGGGTATGTGGTTTTGGGTTGCTCGGCTGATAGCCCTGCAAGGCATATTAAGTTTATTGAAAAACATGATTTGCCTTTCCCTCTTATTTCGGATGAAAGCAAAGAAGTGCTAAATGCTTATGGAGTTTGGGGACCTAAAAAGTTTATGGGTAAGGAATATGATGGCATACATAGAACTACTTTTGTGATTGATGAAAATGGAATAATTTTAGATATTATCACGAAAGTAAAAACCAAAGCACATACTTCTCAAATCTTGGAATCTAAGTAGTTTATTATTTTGCCTTGAAAGACCAAGTAATATTGAAGGTAGCTACAATATCTCCTTGTTCATCTGTTGCAGTAGTTGTTACAACTATGCTTTGCCCTTTTTTTGTTTTAACGCTTTTATTTATGCAATCTTGTATTTCTTTACCTTGTTTACAGTTGAAATCAATTAGCCCAACTGCTCTTTTAGAAAACTCTATATTAATACCCACAACTAACATGGATATTGCTGGTTTGTTTTTATAAATAAAACTTGCTGCTAATATACCGGAAGCTAATTCTGCTGCCATTGATAGAGCTGCAAAATAAATTGACTTAAACGGGTTTTTGTTTAAACAGTTATACTTTAGTTGAACTGTAGATTGTGTGTCGTTTAAGAACTTTAATTTGACTCCAGCTAAAAATGCTAATGGTAATTTTAAAATTAAAAATAACTTAAAGAAAATGGGGTTTAGCATTTTCTGTTGGAAGAGTTTTTTATTTTCAGTGTTCATTTATAAAAAGTTAGAACAATAATTTAAAAACCTCTTCAATTTTTCCGCATTCTACAATGTCAATATTAAAGCCTTTAGTATTAAACTTATTATATTTTGAAATTATGATTTGCGTGTAGCCTAGTTTCTCTGCTTCTGCAATTCTGTTTTCAATTCTGTTTACAGCTCGTATTTCTCCACTTAATCCAATTTCTCCTGCAAAGCAAGTAAGGGTGTCTAAGGCAACATCTTGGTCGGAAGAAAGTATAGAGCAAACTACTGCTAAATCAATGGCTGTATCATCTATCTTAATCCCGCCAGTTATATTAAGAAAAACATCTTTTTCCCCTAATCTAAAGCCACATCTTTTTTCCAAAACAGCTAAAAGCATATTCATTCTTTTAGTGTCAAAGCCAGTAGCCGACCTTTGTGGGTTTCCGTAAACTGCCGAACTTACCAAAGATTGTATTTCTACAAGTAGCGGACGAGCGCCTTCAATTGTGGCAGCAATTCCAACTCCACTTGTCGCTTCATCTCTTTCTGATATGAGTATCTCGGAAGGGTTACTTACTTCTCTTAATCCCTCTTGATTCATTTCATAAACTCCCAATTCTGATGCTGATCCAAAGCGGTTTTTCACAGTCCTAAGTATTCTGTAAACATGATTTCTGTCGCCTTCAAATTGGAGTACGGTATCCACCATATGCTCCAATATCTTTGGCCCTGCAATTGCTCCATCTTTATTGATGTGACCTATCAAAATAACTGCCGTTCCTGTTTCTTTGGCATATTTTATAAGTTCGGCTGTACATTCTCTTATTTGAGAAACACTTCCTGGTGAGGATTCAATATGAGCTGTATGTAGGGTTTGTATGGAATCAACTACTAAAATATCAGGCTGCAACTGTTCTATTTGCTGAAAAATATTTTGAGTTGAGGTTTCACATAATATATAGCAGTTATCTGAATTTTTATTGATGCGTTCTGCACGCATTTTTATTTGCTTTTCACTTTCTTCTCCAGATACATAAAGTATCTTTTTACTTTTTGAGCTCAGTGCAAATTGCAGTAGTAAAGTTGATTTACCAATTCCAGGATCTCCACCTAAAAGCACTAATGATCCAGGTACTATTCCGCCACCTAAAACTCTGTTGAATTCTTTGTCATGAGTAACCATTCTTTTTTCGTTACTGTAGTCAATTTCACTAACCAAAGTTGGCTTACTTGCTTTGTTGAATTTAAACCCACCTTTTACATCACTTCCTTTGCTGATAACTTCTTCAACAAAAGTATTCCATTCGTTACATTGAGTACATTTCCCTAGCCATTTTGGAGATTGTGTTCCGCAACTCTGACAAAAAAAAGCGGATTGTATCTTTTTTTTTGCCATTAGGATTTTTTGATTTTATCAATAATTGTAGTGCTTGAAAATCCCTCAACAAAAGGAACAAGTATTACTTGCCCACCATTGTTCTGAACAATTTCATGACCTACAATAGTCTCAATTTCATAATCACCACCTTTTGCGAGTATTTCTGGTAAAAGTGTACTTATTAAATTAATTGGTGTGTCTTCTGGAAATAAAATTACTGCATCAACAAAGCTAAGTGCTGCTAACAAAATTGCTCTTGAATTTTCAGTCATTATTGGGCGATCTTCTCCTTTTAATTTTTGTATAGAACTATCTGAATTTAAACCGATAATTAATCTGTCACCTAAATAAGCAGTTTGTGCTAATACTTCAATATGTCCTCTATGTATTATGTCAAAACAACCATTAGTAAAAACTATCTTTTTGCCAGCTTGTTTCCAAGCATTCACTTGATTTTTTAAATTATCAAGCGAAAATATTTTGCTGTTTATTTTATTAAGATGAGACATTTTTTTTCTTTTTTGACACGAATAAAATTATTAAGCCACTTGCACCCATAATTATAGCGACTAAAGTCTGTGCTACATGTACTATGGTTGGAAATAATAAGGCAGGATTTGTTGGGTCACCACCTTCTCCTAAGTAAATTGTTCCCACACCTAACACTGATAGTCCAATCATTACAATTGCATGATATGACCCTACACCTCCTGGTGTTGGAATAACCATTCCTATTCCCCCTAAAACAAGCAGAAAAAGGCCGTCACTAGCAGTTAAGTGCAAAGTTTCTTCCATACTGAAAAAACAAATGTAAGTCATTAAAAAATACATTATCCAGATGCTAAAAGTATGAAACCAAAAAGCACTCTTTCTTTTCATTTTTTTAAAGCTTTTAAATCCTTCTTTCAGTCCTTCAATAAAATCTAAGATTTTTTCATAAAAAGATGATTTTTTAACCCATGTTGTAATAAAAATTAAGGAAATAACAAGTGCTGCAATAATTGCGAATAATGAGAGTAAATTACTGTTTCCAGCAGTTACAGTTTGCTGATTTTGAAGTGCATTGTAAAAATTAAAAATGTCATTAAATTTAAGTGCAATTATCAGCAATATTAAAAAGCATAAAAAGATTAAATCAAGTACTCTTTCTACTAAAATTGTGCCAAATAATTTGTCAACAGGAATTTTATCAGTTTGGTTTAAAGCAGTACATCTTGAAATTTCACCAGCTCTAGGGATAAACATATTTGTGAAATAACCAACTGATACTGCAGCAATTGAATGTATTTTTGATGATTTATAGCCTAAAGCATCAATAAGAACAATCCATCTTAGCCCTCTACTTACATAGGCCCATGCTCCAAAAATCATTGATAAAACTACCCATTTTCCATCTACTTTTTGTATTTCTTCAACTAGCCTTACTGGGTCTTGGTTATTAAAAAGTAAGTATAAAATTCCAAAAGCAAGGCCTAATGACGCAATATATTTTAAAACTTTTAAAAGTACTTTTTTGTTCATGTTGTAAAACTATAAAATTATATTATCAATTAATCGAACGCCATCAATATATGCTGCTATGCAAACTGCAGATTGATTTTCTGCTTCCCATTCTTTAATTTCTTTCATCTGCTTTAAAGAAACAAATTCAGCATATTCAAGTTCTAAGTTTCTACTTTTCTCAAAAGCACTTTTTATGTATTTTTGTAGTTCAGATATTCCTAATCTCTTGTTTTCAGTGCAAAAATTCAAACATTTACTAATAAGTAAAGCCTCCGTTTTTGCATTTGCAGATAGTAAAGAATTTCTTGAACTTTTAGCTAATCCACTTTCGTCTCTGATAATAGGTATTCCAATAATTTCAATATCGGAATGCATTTGTTTTACTAATGCTTTTACTATCTGCAATTGTTGTAAATCTTTTTGTCCAAAAAATGCTTTTGTAGGATTTATAATATTGAAGAATTTTTCAACTATAGTTGCCATTCCATTAAAATGTCCTGATCTAAATTTCCCTTCCATTGATGCGGCTAAACTTCCAAAGTTAAACTCTTTCGCTTTCTCTCCTTTTGCATACAAATCATCAATAGTTGGTGTGTAGACTATATCACAATTTACTTGTTTTAGCTTTTCTAAATCAGCTTTTAAGGTGTTTGGGTATTTTTCTAAATCACCAGAATTATTAAACTGTGTGGGGTTTACGAATATACTACAAATTGTAATGTCACATTCTATTTTTGAACTTTCAATTAATTGCAAATGTCCACTGTGTAAGGCCCCCATTGTTGGTGTAAAGCCGACAGACTTTTCACTATGAAAAGTATTTAAGTAGGTAGTTAATTCGGTTTTTGTTTTAAATATTTCCATTTAACAGTAGTGATAATAATTGTAAAGCGTACAAAACTAAGAGAAAAGCTTTGATGTTACGCTTTTTTTTCTATATTTTTGCATACTTAAAATCTAATAAATGAAGAAGAAGAGAGTTTTGTTTGTCTCACAGGAAATTGCACCATATACTGGGGAAACAAGAATGGGTGATGTAGCAAGTTTATTGCCACAAAAAACCCAAGAAAGTGGTAAAGACATCAGAATGTTCTTGCCAAGATTTGGAATAATTAATGAAAGAAGACATCAATTACATGAGGTAATTCGTCTTTCAGGAATGAATTTAATTATTGATGATTTTGATCATCAGTTAATTATCAAAGTTGCCTCTATTCAAAAATTAAGATTGCAAGTTTATTTTATTGATAATGATGAGTATTTCCCTAAAAAGCAGATGTTTGATGATTTAGATGGAAACTTCATGACTAATAATGATGAGCGTATGATTTTCTATTGTAAGGGAGTTATTGAAACTGTTCGTAAATTAGGTTGGGCACCTGATGTTATTCATTGCCAAGGCTGGTTTACTTCATTGGTTCCTATGTATATTAAAACATTGTATGCTGATGATCCTTTATTTGAAAATGTAAAAGTTATTTATTCTGTTTTTGATAATTCTTTTGATGGTGTGTTAAGTGACACAATTGCTAATAAATTATTATATGAAAAACTAGAAGAAAAGGATGTTGAAGGAGTAAAGGTTCCTAACATAAATAATTTACATAAATTTGCTACTGATTATGCTGATGCTGTAGTTCAAGCAAGTCCTGAAATAGATAAAGATGTGCTTGCACATATTAAAAAGTCAGAAAAGCCGTTTATGCAATATCCTGGTGAGGAAGATTATATTGTTGCTTATCAAGATTTTTATGCTCAGTTTATTGAGGAGGAAGAAGTAGTAACTACAGAAGAATAAAAAATGAATAAAATATTTTTATTAAGCCTATTAGTAGCTTTAATTGCAGTTTCATGTGCTGACCCAAATACAATTGGCTTAGAAGTACAACCCACATCTGACAACATTATTATTAATAGTGATGATTTTACTAATTTCAATTCTACTAATGAAAGTGTAGATTCCTTAAGAACTGATGAGGCTTTATCTTTAATTTTAGGAGAAATAGATGATTCTGATTTTGGGAACAATAGATCTTCTTTTTATTCTCAAATCCTTTTGACAGATAACAATACTGATTTAGGCACTAACCCTACTGTTGATTCAGTGGTAATGTCTTATACTTATTCAGGTTATTATGGAGATGATTTAGCTGATTTTACTAGCATAGATGTTTTAGTACTTCAAGATGATATCTATAAAGACTCAGTGTATTATTCTACATCATACCCAATACCAACACCAGGAGGGATGTCTTATATTGAATCTTTTTCAGTTTCTAACGATACAGAAAAACCACTTTTAAAAGTGAAATTAAACAACGATTTTGGGGATTTAATTTTAGATTTAGAGAATGAGGGATTAAAAGACAATGAGGTTTTCTTAGAAAACTTTAAGGGAATAAGTGTTGTGGCTAGTGCACAAAATACAATGTTGTACCTGAATCCTAATGGGTCAAATTCGTTCTTGAAGATATACTACAGTAATGATGAAAGTGGTTCCGATACTCTTTCCTTAGACTTTGAATTAGGTGGTGATGCTGCAAGAATTAATCTTTTTAACGAAAAGAATAACAATGCTATAATTGAAGATGATTCTAATGTTCATTTGCAATCAATGGCAGGCTATAAAGCTAAAATTACTTTAGGTGATTTAGATGTTATAAAAGACACTTTAGAAGATAAAGTAATCAATAAAGTCACTATTGATTTTGATGTTGAATCAGATTCACAATCTGAATATGAAGCACATGAAAAATTAGTTCTAGTCCGTGTTGACAATGAAGGAAATAATGTATTCCTAACTGATTTTACTTTAGAAGGAGAAACGCATTTTGGTGGTAAATTAAAGGGAGATATTTACTCTTTTAATATCACTAGATATTTTTACCAATTATTAAATAATTCATCTTATACAAACGATTTATATTTAATGCCTGCTGGTGCTGCTGTAAATGCAAATAGAACGATCCTTAAAAAGGATATTAAATTGACTATTGACTATTCAGGATTATAAAATATGTGTGGAATTGTAGCTTATGTTGGCAGTAAAGATGCTTACCCAATTATAGTTAAAGGATTAAAGCGTTTAGAGTATAGAGGTTATGATTCTGCAGGGATTGCAATAGGAAGTGATTCCTGCATTACTATCTTAAAAACAAAAGGTAAGGTTTCTGACTTAGAGGCTTATACATCAGGTAAAAATACTAGTGGTTCAATAGGAATTGGGCACACAAGATGGGCAACTCATGGGGCTCCTAATCAAGTAAATTCTCATCCGCATAATTCTGGTGATGGAAAATTATCAATTATTCATAATGGGATTATTGAAAATTACGTATCTATAAAAACTGCTTTAGAAACAAAAGGACATACTTTTAAAAGTGATACTGATACGGAAGTATTAGTTCACCTTATTGAAGATGTTAAAAACCATGAAAATGTTAGTTTATTTGAGGCGGTAAGAATTGCTCTTGGTGAGGTGGTTGGTGCTTATGCAATTGTTGTGATGGAGGAAGGAATTACTAATGAGTTTATTGCTGCTCGTAAAGGTTCTCCTTTAGTAATTGGTGTTGGGCGTGATGAATATTACATTGCATCAGATGCTACACCTATTATCGAATATACTAATGAGGTAGTTTACTTAGAAGATAGTGAAATTGCTCGTGTAAATAGCGGAGAATCTTTAGAGATTAAAACTATTGCAAACGTAAGCAAAACTGCTTATATACATGAGTTAGAAATGAGTTTAGATACTATTGAAAAAGATGGTTTTCCTCATTTTATGCTTAAAGAGATTTACGAGCAACCTAAAAGTATCCGTGATACTATGAGGGGGCGAATTAGCCCTGATAATAAAGAGGTAAAAATAGGAGGTATTTTGGATTACGAGCAAAAAATAATGAATGCTGATCGCATCATTATTGTCGCTTGTGGTACTTCATGGCATGCTGCTTTAATTGGTGAGCATTTAATTGAAGATTTTGCAAGAATTCCTGTGGAGGTGGAATATGCTTCTGAGTTCAGATATCGTCATCCTATTATCCGAGAAACAGATGTTGTTTTAGCTATTTCACAATCTGGGGAAACGGCTGATACTTTAGCTGCACTTGAGCTTGCAAAAGAAAAAGGAGCAACTATCTTAGGAATTTGTAATGTAGTAGGGTCTTCAATTCCTAGGTTAACTCATGCAGGAATTTTTACTCATGCTGGTCCAGAAATTGGGGTAGCATCTACTAAAGCATTTACAACTCAAATTGTGGTACTTACTTTAATGGCGCTTAGGATAGGAAAGCAAAAAGGAATGATTTCAAACACGGATTTCCATCAAATTATAACGGAATTGGAATTGATTCCTGAAAAAGTTGAAAAAGTATTAAAAACAAATAGCCAAATTGAAATAATCGCTCAGCAATTTAAGGATGCAAATAACTTCCTTTATTTAGGTAGGGGTTATAATTTTCCTGTTGCTTTGGAGGGTGCGCTTAAGCTAAAAGAAATCTCTTATATACACGCGGAAGGTTACCCAGCTGCTGAAATGAAGCACGGACCAATTGCGCTAATTGATGATGAAATGCCAATCGTTGTTATTGCAACTAAAAAAGGAAATTACGAAAAGATTGTAAGTAACATACAAGAGGTAAAAGCAAGAGGTGGAAGGTTAATTGCTATTGTAACTGAGGGAGATAAAACAGTTAAGGAACTAGCTGATTACTGCATAGAAATTCCGAATTGTTTTGAAGAGTTAACTCCACTTCTTTCTAATGTTCCTTTACAATTACTATCTTATCATATTGCACTTTTAAGAGGATGTAATGTTGATCAGCCAAGAAATTTAGCTAAATCAGTTACTGTTGAGTAGTTTTAGAGACAATCTTAGGTTGTAAAACTTCCTTGTTTAAATTGTAAAATCTTGTTATTGATTTTTAAGTGTTACAATTCACTTTCAATTTTATATCAAACACTATGAATTGGTTTCAATGTTGAACGTTAGAATACTAATATTTCAACAAGTACTATCTTTCTAATAGTACTACATTAATACATGTGATATTTCCGTGAGAATATTCGATTTAATCGACTAAACCCAAACTGATGGGGGAGTTGTCGATTAGTAAATCAACACGTTAAAATCAAATATTAGAATTTATTTTTGAGTTTTTAAAAATTCTGAGTATTCATTAGAACCCATTGTCATACTTGAAATCAAACTAAGACATTCATTTGTGACTTCAATAGATGAGATGTTTTTTTTAAATTTAAATTTTCTCCCATCATATGAGGTTAAACTGTTTTCATCTGAATTAAAACATATATTACAGTATAAGTGTTCACCCAATAGTTCTAAACAACTTATTCCAAATTTATCATAAGACAAATCAAAATCTGATTTTGATAATGTAGTTTTTAACTCTCTACGATTTTCATGATAATTTTCTGGATTGATATTATTTTTTGACATATAATTATCTTGTATACATTTTACTGAAACTTTATATTTGGTTTCTTCTAACCCATTATGACTACGATATTTCTTTTTCTGAATATTTTCTATTTTAGAATGTTTAACACAATATGTGTTAACAGATTCTTTATTCTTTAAATAAAAAATTTCTTTATAGTCCTCTTTTTCATATTTGTGATGTTTAAGTTTTGTATCAATTAGGTTTCCTCCAAATAATGAAAATGATATACCAAATAGAATTTCTAACATATGTCAAAGATAAGATTTTTTGGACTTAGACCGATACCGTATTTCTCGTTTTACATCTTACCCTTAGCATAAAATTGGAAATAATCATAAAAAATATTTTTTATTATACTAAAAAAATAGCTTTAAAATTCATTTATTGCTCTATTTATGTATTCATCTTCTAAGCTAAGCACTTCATAGTAAGTATCGTTATCCCATAAATTTCTTGAGATAGTTGCAAGCAGCAAATTGTTTAAATAAGTTGTTTCTATTGTTCCGATTTTGAGTTCAAAATTCTTGTCTTTTTGTTTTATAAAAGATAAAAATTCGGCATAGACTTTCTGCATATCAATACTGTTATAGTGTTTGATCTTTTGTTGTTGCAAATGTTCACTTTTCTCAAAGCAGAATTCATTCAGCCAGCCTTTGCTTATCATCTTGTTAATTTGCAAATAGTTCACCGTACTATCTCTTTCTATTATTATGTCAGGAGTAATTCCACCACCACCATAAACGATTCTTCCTTTTTTTGTAGTGTATTTTAAACTATCAGGATACTCAGTATCACCATCTCTTGTAAATTGTTCTAGGTAGTAATCTTTCTTGTTATTACCATAATCTTTTTGTATGCACCTTCCACTTGGGGTGTAATATCTTTGTGTTGTCAGTCGGACTATCGAACCATCATTTAGTGTAATTTGCTCTTGTACTAATCCCTTTCCGAAAGACCGCATACCTATTACTAATCCTCTGTCATTATCTTGCAATGCACCACTTACAATCTCACTTGCTGATGCCGATCCTTCATTTATCAGTGCGATTATCTTTATATTTTCTAACGATCCAAAATCAGTAGCATAAGTCTCTTCTTTACTTCTGTTTCTTCCTCCTGTGAATACGATTAATTCTCCATCTTTCAGGAATTCATCACACATTTGGTTTGCAATATGTAAGTAACCTCCAGGATTGTTTCTTAGGTCAAGGATTAACTTTTGCATTCCTTTTGATGTAAGAATATGAGCTTTCTCCATCATTTCTTCATAGGTTTTTGCAGCAAATCGATTTACTTTTATGTATCCGATATCATTTGTTAGCATTATTCCAGCATCTACACTGTATAAAGGAATATCATCTCTAACAATTGCAAAATCCATCACTTGAGTTTGTCCTTTTCTTTTTATTTTAATGTTTACAGTTGTCCCTTTTTCTCCTCTTAGGAGTTTTACAACACCATCATTTTTTATTCCAGTACTTGCTACATCTTCTTTTTCTACATTAACTATTCTATCTCCACTTTGTATGCCTAGTTTTTCTGATGGTCCTCCTGATATTGGCGAAACGACTACTATACTATCATCTATAATGTTGAATTGCACCCCAATTCCACTAAAACTTCCTTGCATATCTTCTTCTACACTTTTAAAATCAGTTATTGATATGTAGGAGGAGTGGGGGTCTAGCTCACTCAGGATAGCATTTATTGCTTTATCTTCAAAATTAGTAGTGTTTATCGTATCAACATAATGGCTTTCTATCATCTCAAGGATGCCATTTATTTTGCTGCCTTTTGTTGTATTTTTCGTACTATTAAAACTTCCTATTAGTATTCCTGCTGATATTAATAGGGCATAGATAAGGGGTTGTAATTTCTTCATCAGAGTTTTTCTTTGTCAAATTCCACTACTTCAACACCTGCTTCTTTTAGAAAATCTACACCGGATGTGTCAGAATATTTATTGATGTAAACAAGGCGTTTTATTCCTGCTTGATGTACTAATTTGCTACAATCTTTGCAAGGTGATAGGGTTAAGTACACAGTTGCTCCGCTACAATCGTGTGTTGAGCTTGCTGTTTTTAGTATTGCATTTGCTTCAGCATGCAGTACATACCAATGCGTTTCGTTTTGTTTGTCTTCACAACAGTTTTCGAATCCTGATGGTGTACCATTGTATCCATCTGAAATTATCATTCTGTTTTTTACTATTAGTGCTCCAACTTGTTTGCGTTTGCAATGGCTTAATTTAGCCCATTCTAAAGCCATCCTTAAGTATGCTTTATCGTATTTCTCTTGCTTTATGTCTGTCATTCTGTGCTTGTGTATAAAGGTGCAAGATAGTAAAAAGTCTTGTTATTGAGGAATAGAAATTAGGTATATAAAAAAGCAGAAACTATAAGTTTCTGCTTTTGTACCCAGAGCCGGGCTCGAACCGGCACGGTTTGCACCATTGGTGTTTGAGACCAACGCGTCTACCAATTCCGCCACCTGGGCATTTTTTGAGTTGCAAAAATAGAAGTTTACAGCAATTCACACCCCTATAAACTAAAAAATAAAAACCTTAGCATAATTAAACCTGAAAGTGTATATTTGCACCCCTTTTTTAACAAGGTAATCCAATGAAAAGACCAATTAAATTCTTTGCAGGAAGCAATACTAAGCATTTAGCTAAGCAAATTGCTAATGCCTTTGGTGTTGAGCTAAATAAGTCTTCAATGGTAGAATTTTCTGATGGAGAGTTTGAGCCATCATTTGATGAAACAGTTAGGGGTGCTGATGTTTTTTTAATACAATCTACCACACCTCCTTCTGATACTTTGATGGAATTATTACTAATGATTGATGCCGCAAAAAGAGCTTCAGCTGCAAATATTATTGCGGTTATGCCTTATTTTGGTTATGCTCGTCAGGACAAAAAAGGAAAGCCAAGAGTGCCGATAGGGTCAAAATTAGTTTCCAATTTACTTACTGCGGCAGGCGTGAATCGTATTATGACAATTGATTTACATGCCGATCAAATTCAAGGTTTCTTTGAGGTCCCTGTTGATCATTTATATGCTTCTGAACTTTTTATTAAAGATATAAAAAGCTTAAATCTTAATAATTTAGTAATTGCCTCTCCTGATATGGGAGGTTCTAAAAGAGCAAATGCGTATGCTAAAATCTTAAAATCAGCAGTAGTTATTTGTTATAAAGAAAGAAAAGAAGCCAATGTAATTGGTGATATGAAAGTACTTGGTGATGTTGAAGGTAAGGATGTTGTCATTATTGACGATATGGTGGATACAGCAGGAACACTTACTAAAGCAGCTGATTTAATGCTTAAAAATGGAGCAACAAGTGTTCGTGCTTATTGTACGCATGGCATTTTATCGGCTACCGCTTACGAAAGATTAGACGCTTCATCTATTTCTGAATTAGTAATTACCGATACAATTCCTAAGTCTCATAATAGTAATAAAGTAAGAGAAATTTCAGTTGCTAGTTTCTTTGCTCAAACAATCAATTCGGTTGTAAATAATGAGTCTATTTCAGATAAATGGGGAAGCAACAAATAATAAAGAATTAATAATCAAATTTAAATAAAAATGAAAACACTAGCAATTAGCGTAAAAGAAAGACAGAATGTTGGGAAATCTAACACTCGTGCGTTAAGAAATCAGGGTAATGTACCGTGTGTACTTTACGGGGGAGAAAAGCAAGTGACTTTCTATGCTCATGAAAATGACTTTAGAAAACTCGTGTACACTCCAGATACTTTTATTGCGGAACTTAATATTGATGGTAGCAAAGTAAAAGCTATTTTGCAGGATATTCAGTTTCACCCAGTAACTGACAAAATTTTACACATTGATTTCTTAGAAGTTATTGAAGGTAAACCAATCACTGTTACACTTCCAGTTATTTTAGAAGGTGCAGCTCCAGGAGTCAAAAATGGTGGCAACTTAATGTTCAGAAGACCAAAAATTATTACTAAAGGTTTAGCTGCAAGCTTACCAGACTCAATTACTTTAAACATTGAGCATTTAAAAATCGGTATGTTTATCTATATTAAAGATATTGAAATGGATGGATGTGAATTCTTAGCTCCAGGAAACTCAGTTGTTGTTGGTGTTAAAACTGCAAGAGCTGCTATTGAAGAAGAAGTTGAAGAAGAAGTTGAAGAGGGTGCTGAAGGAGGAGATGCTCCTACTGAAGATGCTGAAACTCCAGCTGCTGAGTAAATCATGAAGTACTTAATCATAGGATTAGGTAACCCTGGTGCTGAGTATGAAAATACAAGGCACAATATAGGATTTAAAGTGTTGGATAAGCTTGCGAGCTTATCCAACATTTCTTTTTCTGCTGATAAATTAGCTGATGTTGCAGAAGTTAAATTTAAAGGAAGAAAACTAATCTTAATAAAACCGAATACATTTATGAATCTTTCTGGTAAATCGGTTCATTACTGGATGCAACAATCTAAAATTAATATTGATAATATTTTAGTTATTACTGATGATATCTCTTTGCCTTTTGGCGTATTACGCTTGCGAAAAAAGGGCTCTGACGGTGGGCATAATGGCTTAAAGGATATTCAAAATGTAATGAATAGTGTAAAACACCCTAGGTTGCGTTTTGGGGTTGGTAACGATTTTCCACGAGGTCGCCAAGCTGATTATGTATTAGGTGATTTTACTGATGAGGATTACACTACTATGGATGAACGAATCGATTTAGCTGTAAAAATAATTCAGGGTTTTACTACTATTGGTATAGATCGAATCATGTCAGATTTTAATGGGAAATAATTTATTGTAAATCACTTTAGTATTTTTAATAATAAGTTAAATTTGCACTATTGTAAGGTATCGTGGCCGAGTGGCTAGGCAGTGGTCTGCAACACCATCTACAGCAGTTCGAATCTGCTCGATACCTCAAAAAGGTTTGTTAGAAATAGCAAACCTTTTTTTTATATATTTGTCAATCTAAAATTTATTATGAAAAACATAAACATAGTATTAATTGTATTTGGTGTTTTGCTAGTGACTTCATCTAAAGCACAATGTGGTTATGATACGACCTCAGTAAATATTACACATATCTTATGTAATGGAGGTAATACAGGATCAATTGATTTGTTTGTTCAGGCAGATAGTGATAAAGATTTTAGTTGGGAAGGACCAAATAGTTATACTGCAAACTCGTTAGATATTAACACACTTGAAGCAGGCACTTATACCTTAACAATTTCTCTTTATAGTACACCTCATGATGTATCAACACCTTTAATTTGTCAAATGCCACATGATTTTATTGTTTATGAAACCTCCCCAATTGAAGCCTTATTTTCAATTACAAATATTTGTAGCGCTACTGATTCGGCAGATTTAAGTTTTATTGTTATTGGAGGGACTCCTTCTAGCTCAGGAGAACCTTACAGTTATCAATTAACTGATGATTTTGGTGCTGTTGTTACAACCAATGATACTGCACTTAATTTAACAGGCGGGAATTATTATTTAAACATTACTGATGAAAATGGCTGCACATCATTACCTCAAGATACCTTTGTCCCTTCTGTTATTCAGATTAACCCATTTATGTCATCAGTTAGAGCAATTTGTAAAGATGATAATAGTGGAGAGGCTAGAGTTTTTGTAAATCAAGGAACAGGTACTCCACCTTATCAATTTGATTGGGATTTTGAGTCAATGGAAGAGGAGACAGACTTTACACCAATTGATTCATTTTCTGTAATTAAAGGCTTATTCCCCGGTTTATATTATGTAAATATAACTGATGCAATGGGATGTATTGTTAGAGATAGTATTGAAGTGAAATCAAACCCTAATATTTGTATTAGCCCATATAGAGCATTTTCACCTAATGGTGATGATACTAATGAATATTGGGAAATCGAGAATATAGGTTTGTATCCAGAAGCAGTAGTATCGATTTATGATAGAAATGGTTCGCAGATTTTCAGAAGAAGAAATTATCAAAATGCAGAGTTAGAAGCTTTTAATGGTGAAAATGAAAATGGACATCCTATTTCATCAGGAACATATTATTTTATTATTGACTTGGATAATGGTGATGACGTATTTAAAGGAACTTTAACAATTGTAAGGTAATGAGAAAGATTTTATTAGTATTAGGAGTTCTGTTTAGCATCAATTCTTTTGCACAACAAGAACCATTATTTACACAGTATTATGTAAATGATATGGCAATAAATCCTGCAATTTCAGGTAGTAAAACATATAATCCATTAACAATACAAACTAGGCAACAGTGGCTTGGTTTTGAAGGAGCTCCATTAAGTACAAATATAAGTTATCATGGCGCTTTAAATGATAGATCAGCAATGGGGGGATATTTAATGTTTGATAAGGCATTCCCATCATTACAAGCCAACTTACATTTAAATTATGCTTATCACATCCCATTGAATTATGATAATGTAAATTTGTCTTTCGGTTTAGGTGCTAAAATAATGTATCATAATTTAGATTTTAATAAAGGAGATTTACCTCCAGGAGATGATAACGCATTTTCAACTAGCACTTATGATAAAACATTAGGTGACGCATCTTCCGGAACTTATTTATATGGTAGAGATTTTTATTTTGGGTTTGCTATTTCAAATCTATTTCAATCATCATTTAACACACCAATCGAACGGAGCGTTAATGGCAATGATGAGTTTAGAAATTATTATGGAATGGGAGCTTATCGTTTTTTAATTATGAATAATGATTGGCATTTAGAACCTTCATTTTTAATTAGAAAAATGCGATATAATAAGAGTGTTTCTGATTTAACAACAAGAATTTTTTATCTTGAGAAAAATTGGGCAGGACTTACTTACAGAACTAATGGCACGACTGTTTTCTCTATAGGTTTTGCGTCGAATAATATGCATCTTTCTTATTCTTACGATCATACTTTTGCTGGTGCGATTATGAGTCATACTTACGGAACTCATGAGATCGGAATTACATTTAGAATTCAGACTTTAGCCACTCAAAGGCATATTGGTTTTTGGGAGTACTAAGATGCAGAAAATAGAACATATTGGTATTGCAGTTTCTGACATTGATACGTCCAATAAAGTATTTGAAAAGATATTTGGTAAGGAAAATTACAAATCAGAAAAGATAGAATTAGAAGGAGTGATAACTTCATTTTTTCAGATTGGTGAAAATAAAATTGAGTTGGTTGCTGCAACAAATTCTGACAGTCCTATTTCAAAATTCTTATCAAAGAATAGAGAAGGAATGCACCACATTGCATTTGCTGTTGATAATATACAAGCAGAAATGGAAAGGTTGAAAAATGAAGGAATTACATTGTTGAATGATTTCCCTAAAAAAGGTGCAGACAATAAATTGATTTGTTTTTTACATCCGAAAGATACGAATGGAGTTCTTATAGAGTTATGTCAGGAAATAATGTAGTAACTTCCTCGCCATCTTTTAAATGGTAAGTTTTTATTCCTAGATTTTTTGCACCTTTAATATGCTGAGGAGAATCGTCAATAAACAGAACCTCATCTGCAATCAAGTTATTTTCATCTAAAATAAGCTGAAACGCTTCTTTATTTGGTTTTCTAAATCCTATTTCATGAGAATAATATACTTTATTAAATAAATTATAGAATTCTTGATACTTTGTTTCTCCTATTTTTTTTCTGAATTCAGAAATATGAATGGAGTTTGTGTTAGATAGAATATAGATGTCATACTTTTTATTTAAGTGTTGTAGTAAAGAGATTCTATGTTTTGGTAAATCTAAAATCATTATGTTCCAGGCTGATAAAATTTTATTTTCACTACCGCATTTACATTCCTTTCTTACTTCAGTTATAAAATCCTCTTCAGAGATTTTACCTGTTTCTAATAAATTAAATAAATTTGTTTGCTCTTTTTTTGAGTAAAATGAAGATGAGTTTTTTATTCCTAGTTTCTTAAATTCTTCAATAGTTTTGTCGTAGTTAATATTTAGTAAAACAGCTCCTAAATCAAATATTATTACTCTTATATTATTCATGTCTCAAAGTTGTAAATAATTAAACAAAATTGATAGTTTTGCACATCCTTTTTTTTAAGGAGGGCCCATAGCTCAGCTGGTTAGAGCACTTGACTCATAATCAAGGGGTCGTTGGTTCAAGCCCAACTGGGCCCACAAAACCTCACTGTAATGGTGGGGTTTTTTATTTGCTACAATATTCGGGCACTAAATTTTCAATTTATGACTGTATTATTTCTTACACTTGTATTTCTTCTTTTCAACTATTTCATAAATACAAGAATTATACTCTGTTACTAATTTGCAAGAAATAATGGAGACACCTTTATAAGTAGATTTTATTGGGGCTTCTAGATCATGCATAATATTAATTTGAGCATTAAAGAAGAATTCTTACGTTGGCAACCGGAGAACATTATTTTTTCATTTTAAGAATACCCGGCACTATAAAAATGAGTTTCTTTAACTTGATTTCTAATAGCAGATAATGAGCTATTTGCTTGTTAAGTTAGTAAGTTATTATGAGATGTGTACTTTGGACTAAGCCCCACTATTTTGTGAATTTTGATTATTTTTCCATTAGTAGAACAATGTGCCTAAGTACATTTTGTTGATCCACTATCTTTTATAATTACCGTTTTATAAAATTATTCATCAACTGTAAATGAAAAATGTTTTTTATACGTTAATATTAGTGTTAATCCTTATTTTAGCAAAAAAATCTATTATGAAAATTATATTTAGTGTCATTTTATCAGTTTTGGTTAGTAGTGCATCAGCACAAAGTTGGAAAGAATTAAAAAGTGCAGCAACAAAAGCAAAAGAATTAATTACAACAAAAGAATTAAGTAAATCAGAGATTGTAAGTGGGCTGAAAGAAGCATTAGAAGTTGGGATATCTAATTCCACAGAATTAGCATCACAAAAAGGAGAGTTTAATAACAATAATTTAATTCGAATTCCATTTCCTACTGAAGCTGAAAAGATGAAATCTACTTTGATAAAAGTGGAATTGAAGTTACAAGTTAAACAATTTGAGGAGTCATTAAATTCTGCAGCTGAAGAAGCCTCAAAATTTGCAAAAGAGATATTTATTACTGCAGTTAAAAATATGACAATTACTGATGCTTTAAAAATATTGAAAGGAGAAGATAATGCGGCAACAATTTATCTGAAAAAACAAACATCAAAAGAGCTTTACAAAAAGTTTAAACCTATTGTAAAAAAGGCAATTGAAAAAGTACATGTTACTAAATATTGGAACCAATTATCACTGAGATATAATGCTTTACCGATGACAAATAAAGTAAACACGGACATTCAAGATTATGTGTCAAATAAAACAATTGACGGTTTATTTATTTTGATTGCAAAAGAGGAGAAAAATATCAGAAATAACCCGGATGCTAGGACGTCTGAATTATTACAAAGAGTATTTAAATAGAAAATTATGGAGAAGAACGATCAATTATTTATGCAGTTGCTATATATGTTTCACACATCAGCAATGCAAGGACTAGGGAAGATGGCAGACCCGACTGGGAAGGTGAATAGGAACTTAGAGTATGTAAGTCAGACAATAGATTTGATGGAAATGTTAAAGGATAAAACTAAAGGCAATATATCGGAAGATATTGAAGAAGTTTTAGATGGAATGCTTTCAGAATTACGCTTAAATTATGTTGACGAAAAAACTAAACCCGAAGAAAAAAAAGTAGAAGAAAAACCAAAAGATGAATAAATTAAAAGAACTTTGGGCAGTGCCTTCAAGTAGGAAAGCTATCATTCTTTTTGGTGTTTTAGTTGTAATTTTTATTGCAGTCTTATCTTTACAGCAAAATAAAATGGAGCAACAAATGGAATTAAAAATCCAGTTTATTGAGCAGAAGAATATGCTTAGAGATGAGCTTGATGATTTAATTGATGAGCATGATGACTTACTTGATGAATATGGAGAATTGAATGAGCATTTGCATGAAAAAGATTCTATTATTCAACATCAAATAGCAGAGATTAGAAATCTAATCCGAACAAAAAGTGACTTAAAAGAAGCTCAATATAAGATTATAGCACTTAAAGATATTTCTAAAAGATACATTGCTAATATTGATTCTTTACTTGTTTTAAATGAGACATTAATTATTGAAAAGGATAGTGTTATAAAGGAGAATAAAAATATTAATTGGAAGAATTACAAGTTAAACAAACAAAATGAGAAATTAGCTGCAAAGGTAAATAAGGGCTCTATTCTTGAATTATTATCTATAGATGTTGAAGCTGTGAGATACAGGAGTACCGGAAGAGAAGTTACAACTAGCTTTGCAAAGAAAGTGCAGAAGATTAGAGTTTGTTTTAAAGTTGGCTCTAATCAGATTTCAGATGCAGAAACTAAAAAAGTTTACCTACAAATTATTAATGAAAGAGGGATGCTAATTTCTGCTTTGGAAGAATTTATTATTGAAGTAAATGATTCTACTTTTGGATACACAAGTTTAGCTGAATTTGAGTATAATAATATTGAAATGGAGAATTGTTTTGAATGGGAAAGAATTGCTCAGTTAGAAAGAGGAACATATTTGTTAAATTTAATTATTGAAGGAAGAGTTTTAGGTCAAACTGAGTTAAAGTTGCGATAATGGCAGTAATACTTACATATAATATTAATGGAATCAGAGCTGCTTTAAAGAAGGATTTAGACAGTTGGATTGATTCTTCAAAAGCTGATATAGTTTGTTTGCAGGAGATAAAAGCAAAACCTGAACAATTTAATGTAGAAGTATTCAATAAGTTAGGCTTTGAATGTTTTTTAAATTCAGCAGAAAAGCCAGGATATAGTGGTGTTGCAATTTTATCAAAGATAAAGCCCAAGAATGTTGAATATGGTTGTGGAATAGAAAAAATTGATTTTGAAGGAAGAGTAATTCGAGCAGATTATGATAATTATTCTGTAATGAGTGTTTATTTCCCGTCTGGCAGTAATCCTTTAAGGCAGGACTTTAAAATGGAGTTCTTGGATTTGTTTTATGATTATATTCAAAAATTAAAAAAGACAATTCCAAATCTAATTATATCAGGAGATTATAATATTTGTCATAAGGCAATTGATATTCATAATCCTCAAAGAAATAAAAATACATCAGGTTTTTTGCCGGAAGAAAGAGATTGGGTTACAAAATTTATTGCGAGTGGGTTTGTTGATTCATTTAGATATTTAAATACAGAACCACATAATTATAGTTGGTGGAGTTATAGGGCAAATTCAAGAGTTAAAAATTTAGGTTGGAGAATTGATTACAATATGATATCAGAAAGTCTGTTGCCTAATTTAAACCGCTCAGTAATTTTATCACAAGCTGTTCATTCGGACCATTGCCCAGTTCTTGTTGAGATAATTGATTAATTCAATATATTTGCCAACCTTAAAAAACGAAAATAAATGGGAATCTTACAAACAGCAGAAAGAAGTTCACACTTAGATCCATCAGAAAATGTAATGTACCAAAGACATTTGATAGCTTATAAAGAAGCAGCAAAAATTGTTAGCGGAACAGTTTTGGAAGTTGGAAGTGGGGAAGGTTATGGAATAGTGGAGTTAGCTCCAATTACTGAAAAGTATATTGCTGTAGATAAGTATGATACTCATATTTCTGATGAGTTAAAAGAAGAAAATGATATTACTTTTATTCAGACTGAGGTCCCTCCATTAAAAGGAATTGATGATGATAGTGTTGATTTTGTCGTTACCTTTCAGGTCATAGAGCATATACAAAATGATGAGTTATTTTTAAAAGAAATAAAGAGAGTTTTAAAGACAGGAGGGAAGCTTATTATGACTACACCAAATGTTAAAATGTCACTTACTAGAAATCCATGGCACATTCGTGAATATAATCCTGAGCAAATGGGGAATATTGTTAAAAGTGCGTTCGAAAACTTTGAGCTAAAAGGAATATTTGGAAATAACAAGGTGATGGATTATTATCAGAAAAATAAAGAGTCTGTTGCTAAAATTACTAGATGGGATATCTTTAATATGCAATACTGGATGCCAGGATGGTTGTTGCAGATTCCTTATGATATTTTAAATAGATTTAACAGGCATAGTTTACAAGATAATAATGGAGATATTGTAAATACTGTTGAGTTTACTGATTATACAATTGAGGAGTCTAACAATGAATGTTTAGATCATTTTGTTGTAGCTACCAAGTAGTTGAAAAACGAAACCCTTGCTTTTTTAATTCTTGAATTATCTCCTCCAAGACTCTTAAGTTTCTGAAACTTTTCTGATTGTTATGAAAAACAATAATTGAACCATTCCTTGTGTTTTTCAATACATTTTTTTTTACACTTTTAGGAGTTGTTTTTTTGGAAAAATCCCAACTAAGAACATCCCATAAGATAATTTTGTATTTTGCTTTTAAAAGTGAAATTTGTGCTGTAGTAATCTTCCCGTAAGGTGGTCGAAAAAGTTTGTTCTGAGGCATTAATTCCTGGCAACTCTTAATATCCTTTAAATATTTTTTTTTGGATGTAAGCCATCCATTTTTATGAGAATAGGAATGGTTTGCAATCAGATGTCCATCAGATAAGATGTCATTAACTAAATTTGGGAATTTTACAATTTGCTCCCCAACTAAAAAGAAAGTAGCTTTAATTTTTTCATGTTTTAAGACCTGTAAAATATAAGTAGTAACCTCAGGAGTAGGTCCATCATCAAAAGTAAGCCAAATATTATTTTCAGAATTTTCTTTCCTCCAAACTATTGAAGGAAAGAAGAACTGAATAAGTTTTGATGGATTTACAAACACATTATTGAATGCTTAAGTACTCATCCATAAAGGTATTAATTGTATAGGTTTTGAAATCAATTTCTTCTTTGTTGCTATCTTTTTCTTTGTAATAGGTTCCGTCTTTTTCTGAGTAGTTGTAAGATAAATCTTCCAGTTTATGAATTTGAATAACTCGCCCTAAACTTCCTAGAACTTGTCCAGTAATACTAATGTTTTGTTTTAAACCTGAACCTCTATCAAATTCTTTAAGATATTTGATTTCAGTTAAGTTGTCATCAATCATAGTAGCCAGTACTTTGCTTCCTTTTTCTGTTTCTCCTAGCTTGTAATACAAATCAATAATTGGTAATGCAAAATAACTCAATCTAACTACATCATTTGGGAACTCAGCAATACATTTATCTAAAGTTTCAATAGCTTTTGTTGTATCTCCTTTTTGATAAAGAGCTTCAGCTAACCTTGAATAGTTATTTCTAAAATTCATAACCATTCTAGTGTTGGTTTCATCAAAATATAAATCAGAATTATTTAAACCTCCCCATTCAAATTCATTTATTAATCTATTATACATTTTTTCAGTATGAACTATTCCTGTTTGTCCATCTGGAGATGGCACAGAATAAGGTACAAGTCTGTATGCGAGTCCTTCAAGTTGGAAATAATTTTCTAATCCCATAAAATTATCTTTTCCAACCGTGATTGCAAAATATATTGGACGCTCCCAATTGAAATTAGCTAATATGTCTAAAACTAATAATTTATTTTTAAACACTCCGTTACCTTTTAGTTTAAACTTAACCTGATCAACTATTCTATTTTGATATTCTTCTGGAACAAAAGTTTTTGCTATTTCTTTATTTACTGTAAGTTTTAATTTTTTAGTAGGGCAATAATTTCTTAACCCTGCTGATGTATTTAACTTAGCTTTTGGACTATTACTATTTATAAAATCAACCACATCTTTTACCTCAATGAAGTCTTTAAATCTTTCTTGAATTGGCGTGTAATCTCTTGTTCCTGTTCTGTAATCATCATGCTCTAATGAGGATGGTATTGGAGCTGCATCATAAGATGCTCTTTTCATTTGGTCGATATACCAATCAGTGTTAAATAATGAAAGATTTACTACCTTAATATCAGTTCGTATTCCTTCAACTTCTTGTGCGTACCAAAGCGGGAAAGTATCATTATCCCCATTTGTAAATAGTATGGCATTTTTATCGCATGAGTTTAAGTAGTTTTTTGCAACTTCAAGTGCTGTAAAACGCCCACTTCTATTATGGTCATCCCAGTTTTCTGCAGCCATTAAAGTAGGGATTGCTAAAGCAATAATTGTAGCTAAACTTGCGCTAGTTTTGGAGTCTAAATGTTTACTGATAAAGTCGTAAATCCCTAAAACTCCTAGCCCTATCCATATTGCAAAAGCATAGAAAGAACCGACATATGCATAATCTCTTTCTCTTGGTTGGAAAGGAACGACATTTAAGTATACGATAATAAGTACTCCAGTAAATAGGAAAAAGAGTAGAACAGCTAATGCATCTTGATTGTTTTGTTTAAAATGGAATAGCATTCCAATTAATCCTAAAATTAGAGGTAGGAAATAATAATGATTCTTCCCTTTATTTTTTCCTAAATAGTCAGGGACATCCACTTCTGAAGAAGGTGTTCCCAATCTTGCATTGTCAATAAAACCAATTCCACTTTCCCAATTTCCATTCAATGAATTTCCATCCATATTCATAAAGTCATTCTGTCTTCCAGCAAAATTCCACATAAAATAACGAACATAGGACCACCCAATTTGATACTTAAAAAAGTAGGTTAGATTTTGCCCAAATGTTGGTATTGCATCTTTGTTTTTTAAACCTGCCCAATTAACATAGCCACCTGCATGTCTAGCTTGAGTACTACTCCAAATTCTAGGAAAAAGCATTTTATCTTTTTTACTATAATTTGGAACTGTATTTTTTCTTTTATCAATAATCACATATTTCCCTTTTTTCTCATCTTTTGCATAAATTGGGTTGCCGTCAATATAAGGCTCGCGGCTGTCTAATTTTGCATTAAAATGTTGCCCGTAAACAATTGGCCAACTTCCATATTGTTCCCTTTTTAAGTATGATAAAAGTCCAACTGCATCCTCAGGATTATTCTCATCAATAGGTGGGTTGGCATTAGAACGAACAACTAGAATTGCAAAAGAAGAATAACCAATTAAAAGCATCATCATTGCTAAAATAACAGTGTTCCAAACTGCTTTGTTATGCTTTTTAGTATAAATTAAACCAAAGGTAATTGCTCCAATAATTGCTAAGAAATAAATGATTGTTCCTGAATTAAAAGGTAGTCCGATTGTGTTTATAAAAAACAGCTCAAATTTTGAAATTAAACTAACTGCTCCAGGTATAATTACACCTTGTACTAATCCTAAAATAATCATAGATAAAACAAATGCTTTTATTGCTCCGGATTTAGTGTACTCATATTTTTTAAAGTAATAAATCATTCCCATTGCAGGTATTGTAAGTAACGACAGAAGATGTACCCCGACTGAAAGCCCTATTAGATAGCCAATTAAAACCAACCATCTACTAGCATGAGGATTATCAGCTTCTCTCTCCCATTTCATGATACACCAAAATGTTACAGCCGTAAACAATGATGACATTGCATAAACCTCTCCCTCTACTGCTGAAAACCAAAATGAATCAGAAAAAGTGTAAGCTAAAGCACCAACAAGCCCACTACCTAAAACTGCAATAATTCTACCAAATTCTATATTTTCTTCGTCTTTAAAAAACATTTTTCTACCAAAAGCTGTAGTTGTCCAGAATAAAAATAAAATAGTAAAAGAACTGCAAAGAGCAGACATTAGATTAATTGCAACTGCAACCTCAGATGTTCCTTGAGTTGCAAAAAGCGTAAAAATCCTACCAAATAATTGAAATAATGGAGCTCCAGGAGGGTGTCCAACTTCTAATTTATAAGCAGTGGCAATATACTCTCCACAATCCCAAAAACTAACCGTTTGTTCAATAGTAGAGAAATAGACAAAAGATGCGATTAGGAAAACAACCCAACCAGCGATATCATTAAGTTTTTTAAATTGATTCATAATTAAATTTTACTTTTTTATTAGGATGGCGAATTTATAAATTTTTTAGTTTAGAATTATACATTAACGAAAATATGATTAAAAATTTTGTACTTGTGAGTTAATTGCTATTTTTGCCGTCCGATTTATGTAATGCCCGATGGTGTAATTGGCAACACGTCTGCTTTTGGTGCAGAAGAGTCTAGGTTCGAGACCTAGTCGGGCAACATTTAAAAAGTACTGATAATTCAGTGCTTTTTTTTTTGATGCAACAATCATGCATTTTAACACGTAATACATTGAAGGCGTATTTATATATTTCATATATTTGCGAATTACTTTTTTAGGTAAATACCAAGTATTGTTAATTAAAAACAAGTGTTATGAACGGAAATTTTACAAAAAATTTATTGAGTTTTATATTTATTTTATCTCTAGGATTCTTTATAAATTCTAGTGTAGTGAGTGCGCAAAATTGTGATGTGCCAATTGGATTAAATACATCAGGAATTTCAAATTTTAGTGCAACATTAAATTGGGATTTAGACACAAATGTTGACCATTATAGATTAAGATATAAGGAAAACGGATCTTCAAGCTGGTTGTATGAACACAATGCTACTGGAGTTAGTTTTGATGTTGTTAGTTTGAATCAGTTATCAACTTATATATGGCAAGCTAAAGCTTTTTGCTCTTCAGGAAGTGTACCAACCTCAACATGGTCAGTTGTCGACACTTTTATTACTACAAATTATCCGGTGGATTGTAATAACACTCAAAATGGGGCTGCATTTACTGATAGTTGCGGGAATTGTGTTGGAGGTACTACTGGAGATGTTGAATGTATAGAATTTACTCCATCAGTAAGTTTTGCTTTAAGCACAATAGAATGTAATGTTCTCTCGGACATTACTTTTATCACTAGCCAAGATGCAAATGAGCCAGATATTTCTTCATCTATTTTCTCTTCTGATAATGGATTTTTTAATTTTACTGGCTTAATGTCTAATGATGTTATTGGTTCTGCAGATTTTATTGCAGGTGGTGGTTATATAAATGTCAATACTACTTTAATGGTTGATTTTATTATTAATTTAGATAAAATTTCTGTTAAAGCTGTAGATAATGCAACAAATCAGATATACGGTTCATTTACTATTGAAAATGCAAGTGGTGGAATTTTAGTTGTTGCAACATCTTTACCAGATAATAATAATGTGACTAGTGGAAATAGTCAAACAATTTTATTAAATGGGTTATTTACAAATCCTGATGCAAGTGTATTGAACTTTACATCAATAATTAATTCAGAACTTGGTGATGTAGATAATCAAACTTCAATTGAAACAATTGAATGTTTTGATTGTGACGGCATATTAGGGGGAACTTCATTTATTGATAGTTGTGGAAATTGTGTTGGTGGAAGTACTGGCAATGTAGCTTGTATACCTTTTACCCCTACTGTTTCGGTTTCACTTTCTAATACGGACTGTGATAGTTTAACTGACTTAACGATTAATGTAAGTCAGGATCCTAATGAGCCAGATATGCTTTCTGCATTATATACATCGAATGTTGGTTCGTTTGATATTTCTAATATGAATGTTGGAGATGTTATTGGCTCTGCAGTAATGAGTGCTAATGGAGGAACTAATACTTTTAACACGAAT
>Ga0209534_10000526_pt1 | contig 44001 bp, 49 predicted proteins | sample COG_07_FD_184751 | JGI IMG/M metagenome (GOLD analysis project Ga0209534, IMG submission 184751) | Pelagic Microbial community sample from North Sea - COGITO 998_met_07 (SPAdes) (version 2) | ecosystem: Environmental > Aquatic > Marine > Neritic zone/Coastal water | place: Helgoland, sampling...
AAAAGAAATAAGAAAAAAAATATTAAAGTGGACCGGAATCCCAGTTAGTATTGGGTTTGCACCCACTAAAGCACTGGCTAAAGTAGCTAATAGAATATCTAAAAAATTTGATAAAAAAACTAAAGGCATATATACTATAGATTCAGAAGAAAAAAGAGAAAAAGCACTTAAATGGCTTAAAATAGAAGATGTTTGGGGAATAGGGTTTAAGCATGCTACGCGCTTAAAGAGTTATAAAATAAACAAAGCTTATGATTTTATAAAACTACGCGACGACTGGGTAAGAAAACAAATGAGCGTGGTAGGCTTAAGACTAAAAAAAGAATTGGAAGGAGAATCCGTTCTGTCACTTGAAGAAAGTAGATCTCCTAAAAAAGCGATAGCAACAACAAGAAGTTTTGAAAAAAATTTAATATGCTTTGAAGATTTAAAAGAAAGGATTTCTACTTTTTCTATTTGTTGCTCAGAAAAATTACGCTCTCAAAAAAGCAATTGTAATTCGATTTATGTCTTTGTAAAAAGCAATAGGCATCAAGAAAATAAATTACAATACCGAAATGGAATAATCATGACTTTGCCTTACGGATCAAACTCTAGTATAACAATAAGTAAATATGCTGTTGAAGGACTAAAGAAAATTTATAAAAAAAACGTCGAATATAAAAAAGCTGGGGTGATAGTAATGGGACTCGTTCCAAACAATAAAACACAACTCAATATCTTTGAAAAAGAAAATCCTAAACATCAAATACTTATGAAAACTTTGGATTTTATAACAAAAAAAGAAGGGCCTAACAAAATAAAACTAGCTAGCCAGGATCTTAAAAGAGTTTGGAAAATGAAACAAACTAAATTATCTTCAAGATATACTACGGAGTTAAAAGAAATAATAGCATTAAAATAAAAAAGTTGAAACAAAAAAAGATACTTAATTTTTTTATTCCCAAAAAAGAAAATGGGATAGGCCAATGGCTTGCTGAAGAAGGAATATCAGCGGGATTTCCATCACCAGCGGATGATTTCAAGGAAACCAGGATTAGCCTTGATAGAGAATTAGTAAAAAATAAAGAGGCAACTTTTTACGCAAGAGTTAGCGGAGATTCAATGATTGGAGCAGGACTAGACGATGGAGATTTACTAGTGATCGACAGATCGAAGAATCCTGAAAACGGGAAAATAGCAATTTGCTTAGTGGATGGAGAATTTACTGTTAAAAGAATAAAAAAGGAAAAGAATAAACTTTATTTAATGCCCGAAAATAAAAAATATAAGCCTATTGAACTGAAAGAAGAAAATGAGTTAATTATATGGGGAGTTGTAGAATACGTAATTAAAAAAGTTTAAATCTAATTATATGTTTTTTTATTATATTCTTGATAATCACCTGATGTAACACGATCCATCCATTCTTTATTCTCTAAATACCACTTGACAGTCTTTTCAATACCTTCTTCAAACTGCAAAGAAGGTTCCCATCCTAATTCGTTTTTTAATTTTGATGAATCAATAGCATAACGAAGATCATGACCTGCTCTATCTTTCACGTAGGTTATTAGTTTTTCGGAGGCTCCTTCTTCTCTTTCAAGTAACCGATCTACTGTTTTTATAATTACCTTGATAAGGTCGATATTTTTCCACTCATTAGATCCGCCAATATTATAAGTGTCTCCTAATTTTCCTTTATGAAAAATAACATCAATAGCTCTTGCGTGATCATTTACAAACAACCAATCTCTAACATTTTCTCCTTTTCCATAAACAGGTAAGGGTTTATTATTAACAATATTATTTATAAATAAAGGAATGAGTTTTTCTGGAAACTGATATGAACCGTAATTATTAGAACAATTAGAAATCACAACAGGCAATCCGTAGGTGTCACAAAAAGCTCTTACAAAATGATCAGAAGAAGCTTTAGAAGCTGAGTAAGGTGAGTGCGGATCGTAACTTGTCTTTTCAGTAAAAAAACCTTCGTTCCCCAATGATCCATAAACCTCATCTGTTGAAACGTGGTAAAATAATTTATTTTCAAAATTACTTTTCCAATAAGTTTTAGCCACTTGTAATAAACTAAGCGTTCCCATAACATTAGTTTGAGCAAAAGAAAAAGGATCTTCAATAGAACGGTCTACATGTGATTCTGCCGCTAAGTGAATTACAGAATCAATCTTATAATCTACAAAAACTTGTTTTACTTTTTTAAAATCACAAATATCACACTTTACAAATGTGTAGTTTTCTTTGTTTTCAATGTCTTTTAAGTTCTCTAAATTACCAGCATAGGTTAACACGTCCATATTTATAATATGATATTCAGGATACTTGTTTACAAGTAACCTTACTAAATGTGAACCAATAAAACCAGCACCTCCGGTAACTAAAATATTACGTTTCATTTTTAATAACTTTAATACAATTCTCTAAGCTTTGTTTGTAATTGGGAATCTCTAAATTAAAGGTTTTTTTAATTTTTGATTTATTTAAAAGTGAGTACTTTGGACGTTTTGCTATTGTTTTAAATTCTTTTGATGAAACTCCAATTATTTCACAATCTAAATTGTAAAGCTCTCTGATTGATCTTGCAAATTCAAACCAAGAGATTTCACCCTCATTTGAATAATGAAATAATCCCGATTTATTTTTACTATTGATAATAATCTCGATAATAACTTTAGTAAGATCGTAGGCGTAAGTTGGTGAACCTATTTGATCATTTACCACCTTAACTGAATTATTATTTTTCATTAAATCAATCATGGTTTTTACAAAATTTTTTCCAAAACTTGAATAAAGCCAAGATGTTCTAATTACTATTGAATTAGGATCGTTTTTAAAACACGCTATTTCTCCTTTTAATTTTGAACGTCCATATTCATTTATAGGATTCGTTTTTGAATCCTCAGATAATGGAAGTTTACTAAGTCCATCAAAAACATAATCAGTTGAGATATGAACCAGCTTTTTATTATTGTCACTTGTCCATCTAGAGATAATATCAACAGCCTTATAATTTATTATGTTTACTAACTCAATTTCTGTTTCTGCTTGATCAACATTTGTATATGCTGCACAATTAAGAATAACAGTTGGATTAATATTGCTTAAATAATTATTAATTGAATTTAAATCTGACAAATCTAAGACTTTGATACTTGAAAAAAACCATGATACATTATAGTAATTTTTTGAAACCTTTTTTAATTCAGACCCCAATTGACCTTCAGAACCAATTACTAAAATTTTCACTAGAATGGTGATTTTAAATTTTTAAATGCTTTAAGTTTCAAATCTTTAACTGAAAGAATTGGTTTTATGTCAAGGTTCCAATCTATTGACAAATCCTTGTCGTTCCAAATTATTCCTGAGTCAGATTTAGGATTATAAAAATTATCTACTTTATAATTGACACTAGCTGTTTCGCTTAAAACCTGAAAACCATGAGCAAATCCCTTGGGAACAAATAATTGTTTATTATTCTCTGAAGAAAGTTCAATGGAAAAAGATTTACCGTAAGTTTTTGAATTTTTACGTAGATCTACTGCTACATCAAAAATTTTTCCGCTTACACATCTAACTAGTTTAGCCTGTTCAAAAGGGGGTAATTGAAAATGTAACCCTCTGACAACTCCCTTATTAGATTTTGATTCATTGTCTTGGACAAAAACGACATTGATAACTTTATCTAAGTTGTTTTTATTGTAAGATTCATAAAAAAAACCTCTGTCATCTTTAAACAATTGAGGTTCAATGATTAGTAAATCTTCAATGAAGGTTTTATTGATTTTCATTAACTAACAATTTAAGATATTTTCCATAAGAAGAGTCGCCAAAAGGTTTAGTTAATTCTTTGAGTTTTTTTAAATTGATAAACTTCATTTTAAAAGCAATTTCTTCAAAACATGCAACTTTATATCCTGAATGTTTTTCAACTGATTTTGGATCGAATGGCATGTATACTAAAATTGAATTCTAAATCAAATGTAGAGAAAAAGTTTACTTCTTTAACTACCAACTACTAAACAGAATCATTTATTGTTATTATTTTTTTTGTAGTCCCCAGAAGTTATGTTTTCTAGCCATTCTTTGTTATTTAGGTACCAAGCAACAGTTTTTTCAATTCCTTCTTCAAATTGTAAAGATGGCTGCCAGTCTAATTCATCCTTTAACTTCGTAGAATCAATTGCATAGCGTAAATCATGACCGGCTCTATCGTTAACGTAGGTTATTAATTTTTCAGAAAACCCTTCTTCTCTTCCGAGCATTCGATCTACCGTTTTAATCATCACTTTTATCAAGTCGATGTTTTTCCACTCGTTAAAACCGCCAATATTATAGGTGTCTCCTAATTTTCCTTTATGGAAAATAACATCAATAGCTCTTGCGTGATCGTTTACAAACAGCCAATCCCTAACATTTTCTCCTTTTCCATAGACAGGCAACGGTTTGTTATTTACAATGTTGTTTATGAATAAAGGAATGAGTTTTTCTGGAAACTGATAGGAACCATAATTGTTAGAACAATTAGAAATTACTATTGGTAAACCGTAGGTGTCTGAAAAGGCTCTTACAAAATGATCAGAAGAAGCTTTAGAAGCTGAGTAAGGCGAGTGTGGATCATAACTTGTCTTTTCAGTAAAATAACCCGTTTTTCCAAGAGAACCATAAACCTCATCTGTAGAAACATGGTAAAATAATTTATTCTCAAAATTACTTTCCCAATAACTTTTAGCCGCTTGTAATAAACTAAGCGTTCCCATGACATTAGTTTGAGCAAAAGAAAAAGGATCTTCAATAGAACGATCTACATGTGATTCTGCAGCCAAGTGAATAACGCTTTTTATTTGATAATCTTTAAAAATCTGTTCTACTTTATTTAAATCACAAATATCACATTTTATAAAGGTGTAATTTTCTTTATCTTCTATATCTTTTAAATTCTCTAAATTACCAGCATAGGTTAATACGTCCATATTTATAACATGATAATTCGGATACTTATTCACTAATAATCTGACTAAATGAGAACCAATGAAACCTGCTCCACCAGTAATTAAGATATTATTTTTCATTTTTAAAGTTTATAAAACATTAATCTATAGTCTTTGTGCACTTGGATATTTTTCTGTCAATACTCCAATGATCTTAGTGTTACAGCCTAAAAAAATTTAATTGATTTTGTAAATTCAAACCATGAGACGTTTACTTCATTAAAATAAAAATATAGCCCAGGGATTTAATCTTTCTAATTTAAAATTTTCTTTTTGGCAAATCTTTAAACCATTTTTCATACAATTTACTTGAGGGATTGAAAATAATCCAAGCTGTTAAAAAAATTAATTTTAAGTCTAAATTAAAGGATTGATTTTTTTGATACCACATTTCTAACTCTCCTTTATATGGAGCTATAATTTTGGTATAAAATTCATGTGGATTTTTAGCTTTAGATTTTGAAATCAACGATTCTTCATCCCTAAAAACAATTGAACCAATGCCGGTTAATCCAGGTTTGACTTTATAGATATTAGACTGAATTTCTTTATTGTAAGATGAAAAAGTTTTTTGAACAAGTGGCCTAGGACCGACTAAACTTATATCGCCCTTAAAAATATTTATTAATTGAGGAATTTCATTAATTTTGGTTTTTCTCAAAAACTTTCCAAAATATGTAACACGAAAATCATTTTGAAGAGTAATACTTCCTGTCCCTAAATTCATTGAATTTTTCAACATAGTTGCAAATTTTAAAATTTTAAAATTTGAATTATTAAACCCTATCCTGTTTTGTAAATAAAAAATTTCTCCTTCTCCAGAAATTTTTAAAATAAACATAATAATAATAAAAACAGGTAAAATTAAAATAAGAGATATAATACTAATTGATAAATCTAATAAACGTTTGGAAAAATTATACATAAATTCTTACATTTTTTGGTCTAAATGTTTGCCAGTTTCAAGATGATTAAAATTAGCAACATACTTATTTATAACTTTAATAATATCTAATTTAGTCGAATTAGGATTATTAAACACTGAGTCAAAATCAGAAATAACTTTTTTGAATTCAATTTGAACATTAACTGAATTTATAAAACCCAAAGAATCATATTTTTTAATATCAAAATCTTCATCATCTGTATAAAATTCCTCATAAGTTTTTTCGCCTGAAGTATTTGATTTAAAAAAATATATAGGAAATTTAGTTGGGTTGTTAACTATGTCAAAATTCTTAGCTTCAATTTCAGAGTCAACTATAACAGGTTCCAAATTATTAGCATTTAAAAAATCTAATGCAATTTTTTTGAAAAATATTTGATCTTTATGAAAATTTAATTTTGGGAAAAAAATATTACCAGAATTTCCTAAAAAAGTTGCTAACAAACAAATTTGACCAGATTGTTTTGGAGTAACAAAAAATCTTTTTATATCGTTTGGACATGATAAAGGTTGATTTTTGTTAACCCTATTAATAAAACCATCTAACAAACTACCATTTGAGAAAGCTACGTTAGCAAATCTAGCAGTAGTAACTCTAAATTGATTTTTTTTAGATAAAATTAATTTCTCCATCAAGGATTTAGATGCTCCCATGATATTTACTGGATTTGCCGCTTTATCTGTTGATACGCTAAAAAAATATTTTGGTGGTTTTTGACTACAAAGATCCAACAACTTAATTGCTCCGTAAACATTATTCTTTATTAAAGCTTCAATGGATATCGAATCTTTTTCAGATCTTACATGTTTGTGTGCTGAAAAATTGGCGATAATATCAAAATTATTTGAGTGAAAAATTTTATCAAAAGTTTCACTATTTAAATTCACAGGATAAGCTATATATTCAGGATTATAATCTAATAAACTTGAACTTCTCAAGTCTCTAGTTAGTTCGGTAAGAGCATTTTCATTAATATCAACTACCACTATTTTTAATGGTTTGAAAATTAATAATTCTTTTATATAATTTGAACCAATAGTGCCAGCCCCACCTATAACCAAACAGTTAGAAATTTTGTTAATCTTAATTTTTTTTAAGTCACTTTCAAAACTTATATTGTTAGTAATTACATCTGTTATCATTTTATTCTGTATATTTTATATCCTAATTCAATTAATAACTTTGGCATTAGCCTGCCTAACACCCTAATAAAAATATTTTGTAAAAACTTTAAATTACTTGATAGATTGTTAACTAACAAAAATTTTTGCATTAAAAATTCTTGTTTTGAATAAAAATAACCTCTTCTTCTTGAAATCATATTTTTACCTGCTCGAACTCTTACTAAAGAACAATTAATATTTTTAAATTTATATCCTTTTAATAACATTCTAGCCCATAAAAAATAATCTTCAAAATACAAGAATGATTTATATCCACCAGAATCAATAACACTTTTTTTATTAAAAAAAACTGAAACATGATTCATAGGATTTCTATTTCTAATATCATATTTAATTTGAATATGACCCTCTTTTACTTTCCTCACACATAAATCTTCTCCGGAATCATCATCAAATTCAATAATATCAGAACCTACAACATCAAATTTAAAATTAGAACTATAAATAAAATCAACAGTCTTTTTAAATCTATTTTTTAGTGAAATATCATCCGAATCCATTCTAGCGATCCATTCAAATTTACAGTGCTTTAAACCCTCGTTAAGAGCACTACCTAATCCTACATTTTTCTTGAGTGGAACGCTAATTAAATTGATTTTTGAATTAATATTTTTAAACTTTTTTATTACGGAATATAAATCTGGGTTTAAAGGTCCGTCTTCAACAATCACAACTTCTTTAGGCAACAAAGATTGATTGAATATACTTTCCAATGCTGTATGAAATTTTGAAGCATTTTCTTTATTATAAACGCTAATTAAAACAGAGAAATTCATTAGATTAAATCGATTATTTAATTTTCATTTAAAATTTTATTTAAATAAGTGCCATAGGGAGTTTTAGAATATATATTTATTAATTCTTTGAATTGACTTTTATTAATAAACCCTTTTGAGAGTGCTATTTCTTCGAGACAGCCAATTTTATATCCAGTATGTTTTTCTGTTGTTTTCACAAAATTTGATGCCTCTAACAACGAGTCATGCGTGCCTGTATCAAGCCATGTAAATCCCCTTCCTAAATGTTGGACATCTAAATTATTGTTCTGTAAATAAATTTGATTAATTGTTGAAATCTCTAACTCTCCTCTTTTAGAAGGCTTGATTTTTAAAGCATATTCCACAACATTATTTGGAAAAAAATATAATCCAACTACTGCTAAATTACTTTCCGGATTTTTAGGTTTTTCAACTATGCTAGTTGCAACATTAAATTTATTAATAGTAATTACCCCAAAGTTTTCTGGGTTTTTTACTGGATAAGCAAAAATTGTAGCTCTATTGTTGCTTTCTACATTATTCATAGAGTTTAGAAGTAACTTACCAAAACCTCTTCCATAAAAAACATTATCACCCAGCACTAAAGCCACATTGTCTTTGCCAATAAAATCTTTTCCTAAAATAAAAGCTTGTGCAAGCCCTTCAGGTTTAGGTTGTTCAATATAACTAAAACTAACACCAAAATCTTTTCCATCACCAAGAAGACGTTTATAATTTATTAAATCTTCTGGTGAAGAAATTATTAAAATCTGATCTATTCCAGACAACATTAAAACTGAAATAGGATAATATACCATAGGTTTATCGTAAACAGATAATAACTGCTTTGAAATTCCTTTAGTAATAGGGTAAAGTCTTGTTCCACTTCCTCCAGCTAATACAATTCCTTTCATTATTCTTTTAATTTAATTTTATCATAATTCAAACTGTTTTTATATAAAATTCCTATAAAAAACCAAACAAATGGAGATGTAATGTATTCGTTAGTAGCAATACCAATTAATAATGAAAAATAAAATGATCTTAACAAAATATCTGTTTTTAAATAAAGTGGTTTAAATAATAAATTAACAAATATAAAAAATAATAGCCCTGCTTCAGCTAAATAACTTATGTAAAAATTATGGGCTCTTCCAAGATGATCAGTATAATTCAGGAAATCAGAAGAATACAAGTGAAGATAATTTAAATAATTTTCGGTTCCCATTCCGGTTCCAAATGGAAAAGTAAACTTTATCAAATTCAGGTTAGCTATAGTAACATAAAATCTTCTTGAATCATCAATATTAGTAGCTAATTCAATAGAATTTGTAGAAAAATATTCTAAAAAAGTTGAAATTAAAATTACAGCATTGTTAAGTCTATTAAACAAATATGGATTGAAAAACACTAATAAAAATCCAAAAATAATTATTAATAAAATAAATTTTAAAATTGAATAAAACTTGAATTTTTTATAAGAGTAAAACAGCAATGCTGCTAAAGACATTAATAAGAATGTTCTTGAAAAAGTAAATAATCCAGAGATAAAAAATATAATTGAGTATAGTTTATAATTCTTATTTAAAGATAGAGCTAGAGAAATTATTAAAATAAATACATAACCATTTCTGTCAAAAAGTAAAAAAGGATTTGATATAGGTGAATAATTAATTATAAACATCAACAATCCAATAATTGCAAAAAATGCTATAACTCTTAAAAAGTTTAAAATAATTTTATCACTATCAGAGATATTATAAATTGACAACATCACAATCACATTAAAAATCCACATCGTAAAGTACTTGATCGTTGAAAAAATATCAGAACTGATAAAAAGAGAATAAATAAAATATATAGAAAAAAACAATAATATTTTACTGGCAAATTTTGGTATTACAATTTTATAATTTTTTACTTTAAGAAAAAAAACAACTAAAGCTGGAATATATAAACTAATATATATAACAGGTGAACCATAAATTCTATTGATAAAAATTGATAAAAAACCAAAAACTATTAGACTTAATGAAAAAATATTTTTAACACTAATCATTAGAGTTTTTTTCTTGGTACAATTTTATCAATCATACTATTATTTGAAATTATATTAAGATTAACTCCTTTGCTAAGCAACCAATTGTATAATTCTTTAGTTGAATTAGATATAAAAACCGCTTCGTCAACAGTTATTCCAGGATTATTAAGAGTATGGTTTTTTCCTAAAAAATACTTTAAAACATTATACATATTAATAAATCTTATAAAAATTAAATTATAAAAATTTGGACTTAAATTCATTATTTTTTGTTCTGTTTTTTTTAAAAAACTTTTATTTTCGTAAAATCTATTAATTTCATTTGAATTTTTAGATCCCAAATCCCAGCCAATAACATTTATAGATTTAACTCCAAGATGTATAGCTAAATAAATTCCAATTTCATACATAATTCCAGGTCCAAATGGTCTTATTAAATTATTTTCAAGAAGATGTTTTTCGAATTCTTTAGTTTGAGCTAAGCTAAATTGTTTTTTACTTTTTTTTCTATCGATAAAGAATTTTAAATCTTCATTAGATTTTGGGGTGAATCTCTGAAAAGTTAATAAGTTGACCATTACAACTATTGGGTTATTTTTTTTATAATCATAAACTCTATAATTAAAGGGGTTTAACAAATGAAAATCAACAATATCATCTACCAGATCATAAGTTTGTTTGACACTAATGACTAGCTTGTTTTTTAATTTTTTCTTTATATATTCACTTGAATAATCTTTAATTGACGGACCCGCAGTAAGTATATAACACTCCTCACCCTTAAACTTATCTTTTAAAAATTTCACTTTATCATTTAAGGAATGTAATGATTTAAAACCTTTTTTAATTTCAGATGTTTCTAATTTCATTTAAGCATAATTATAGATGAATAATTTACAAGATGCACAGGCTTTTTATTTGAGTTACAATTTAAAATTTTCAACTTTTCATTTCCTTTTAAAATCAACAATCTATATTTAATATTTTTAATTGCACTTAAAGAAAGAGACACTCGAAAAGTATTTTCGTGCTTATCATCAGTATTAAAAACAATTTGGTTTGTACTCATTAAGGTTTCATTTGGAAAAATAGATGCTATATGACCATCTAAACCCATACCAATCATTACAAAATCAAAATTAACTTGATAATTAAAAAATTTATTAATTCTTTTTTCATACTTTTCTGCAGCTATAGCAGGTGCTAATTCTCCCTCAATTCTATTAATTGAACCTATTTTTTTTAATTTAGAAATCAAAAAATCATTAGCATTTTTAAAATTACTATTATTATTTTTAGGTGAAACACATCTTTCGTCTAACCAAAAAAAATGAGTTTTATCCCATTGAACTTTATCAGCATAAGAATCAATTAATTTTTTAAAGATAGTAACAGGTGTATTACCACCCGAAAGAACTAAAGTGAAAAATCCTTTATTTTTAATACTTTTAATACTTTCAGATAAAATAGTATCACATACCGACTTTACAAAATTGTGTTCACATTTTTCAATAATAATTTCATCCATTTGTTAAGTTAAATAATGCGTTAGCTATATCTAAGTCATGCCTTGTTTTAATTATGTGCGAAGACATTTTAGACAATGAAAAGTATTCAACTTTTCCATAATATGTAGCACACTTACCATTTTCGTATGCTTTTAAATAATTTTTTCTATTCCAAGAAGTAATTGCCCAAGAAATTTTTTGAATTGGTTTTAAATCCTGAGAATTAGTCTTTTTACTGTAACTGAAATTTACAGGACTATTATTGCAAGCTGATTCAATTTGTATTTCCTCAACACTTAATAAAACATCACTTTCATTAGATTTTACTTTATTAACAAAATCAATTATTTCTGATTTAGTTATTAATGGAGCTATACTATGAAGTTGTATTACGTAATCACAACTATGTTTTTTTAAGAATTCATATATAAAATCTTCACTTGTAGCATTATTGTTGGCTAATTCTGATGGTCGTTGATGAAAATTAACAGCTGAATCATCAGCAAATTTTTTAAAAATCAGAGATTCACTGTTAACCCAAATCTCATTAAAAATATTTGAATTTTTAGCCTTGTTTATAGCATGTGAAATCAAAGGAATCCCATTCAACAGTTGAAGATTTTTTTGTTTTAATCTTTGACTTCCTAACCTTGCTGGAATCATCGCTATTACTTTCATAAATAAGACTTTATTAATTGATAAAACTTATGATTTCCTGACTTATTCCAGTGAGTATCATTTTCATGATAATCAGTTAAATTAAAATTAGATTTAAGATCTAGGATTTTAACACTGTTTTTATCACAAATATTCTTAAAAAAACTGTAATTATAATTATAGTTAATATTTAGATTTTCTAAATTGTGTGACTTATGTTTAGTCAACTGTTCCTTTACAGGAACTCTTACTGCTATTACTTTTTTAAATAATTTAAATAACCTAGATAGATTTTCATCCTCTAGCTTTGCAAAATCTGCATTTTTATTGATATCAAAAAAAGAGTATTTTGTGTTAATCAAATAAGAACAATTTTGATAATATATTTTTAAATAAATTTTTTTAATTAAATAGATTATTTTTTTTATTTTCCAAATAAAATATAATTTTAAGGTCGAAAAAAAAGAAGTTTTCCAGCCCATTACACTAAAAATACTTAACCCTTTTTCATAAGCAATCATGTATTTATTTGATAGTACAAAATTATTAGGATGATATAAGTATATTAACTTATCATAGCTTCCCTCATAAATATCCTCAATTCTATTAATGTGATTAATTGTACCAACTGGAAAACCTACATTTAAAAATTTTTTATCATCTAAAAAATCATACCAATTATCTCCATTATCATTGGACATTCCCATTGCAAATGAAGTTCCACAAACTACTAAGTTGCTTTTGATATTATCTGGACCTCTAAGACCATGATTATTTGATTTAATTTCAAATCCTAAATAATTTTTTCCAATACTTAAGTTTTTAATAAATGACAATCCATATCTTTTCGATGGTTCAAACAATTTTAAATATTTTGAACCATTAAAAGGATTTGATAAATCTATGTTTTTCATATTACTTATATTTTTTTTCTTAAAAAAACATATGCTAATAAAGCTAAAAATGATTTAAAATTAAACTTTAAGTTTAGTGAAGCAATTATCCATTTTTTGTATGATTTGTCATTGAAATATCTTCGATTATTTCTTAATGCATTAGAAATATTTTTTTTAAATATGCTGGCATATTTTGGATATTTTGATAACAAGATAGCTTGTGAAACTATTATATCAGTTATAATTTCACCGTTTTGATGGTTTTTTAAACTTGTTATATTATTGTCATGCCTTCCATATAATAAAAGAATTTTATCAAGATTATACAATAAACTTCCGTCACTTAAAAGTTCTTTAAATAGTAATGTATCGTCATTAGGACATCTTAAATCATGTTTTAATTTATTGTTATTCCTTACCATGGCAGTAATTGTTGGAATACCATTAGTTAATATATCTTTAAAAGATTGAATTTTTTTATGACTTAATTTAGGCTTATTTTTTAAAACATTATTTGAATTCCAATCATAAAATCTATAATCATGAGTACATATACTGTAATTTAAATTTTCATTTAAAATACCTGCTTGGATTTCAATTTTATTCAAATACATAATGTCATCCTGAGCAGAAAAACACACATATTCACCAAAAACTTTAGATAATAATAAATTAACACTTTTAATTGCTCCAATATTTTGACTATTAAAAAATAATTTAACTCTTTTGTCTAAACTTGAAATATCCTTTAAAATAGCTTTGGATTTATCTGTGGAGAAGTCATCAACAATTAGTATTTCAATGTTCTTATAAGATTGATTTAAATAACTATTAATAGTTTTTTCAAGAAACTTTTCACCATTATAAACAGGACATATAATTGAAACTAACCCTTTTTTCATAATTGATTAAAAAAAGTCTTTATCGTTGATGTTATATAATTAATATCATCATCTTTTAACCCAGGCCATATTGGAAGACTCAAACTAGTATCACATAATAGTTCAGTTACAGGAAAATCACCTTTACTGTAATTCAAACTCTTAAAACAAGTTTGAAGATGAGGAGGAATTGGATAATGAACAATTGTCTGAATACCCTTTGATTTTAGGTAGTTTTGTAATCTATCTCTTGATTTAGTTCTAATGATAAACTGGTGAAAAACCGAATTAGCTCCTTCAATAATTTCAGGAAGAATTATATGATCTACGCATTTTAGAGCATCAAAATATTTTTCTGCAGTTTTTCTTCTTATATCGTTCCAATGATTCAAATATGTTAATTTAACTGAAAGAAATCCAGATTGACATTCATCTATTCTATTATTAAAACCGATTATTTTACTTTTATATTTTTCAACAGAACCATAATTTCTTAACATTTTAATTTTTTCAAAACATTCTAATTTATTAGTGGTTATTGCTCCGGCATCTCCTAGAGCACCAAGATTTTTTCCTGGATAGAAACTAACTGCATTTATATCACCAAATGAACCTGTAATTTTACCATTCCATGTAGCTCCTTGAGCTTGAGCATTATCTTCAATTACAAGCAAATCATATTTTTTAGCAATTGTTAAAATTTTGTCCATTTCACAAGGCTGACCATATAAATGAACAGGCATAATAGCTTTAGTATTACTTGTAATTTTATTTTCAATTAATTCAACATCAATATTATAAGATTTTAAATTAGGTTCAATAAAAATTGGTTTAGCTCCAACATCAACAATTGAAAGAACACTTGCAATAAATGTATTTGCCTGAACAATTACCTCATCACCAGGTCCAATTTCCAGTGCTAATAATGAAAGTCTTAGTGCATCCATTCCATTACTTAATCCAACACAATAATTTGTATTTGAGAACCTAGAATACTCTTGTTCAAATTTTAAAGTATTAGGACCAAGAACATAATTTCCTCGATCAAAAAAAGAAGAAAAAGATTCAAAAATACCATCTCTAATTTCCTTATTTATTTCTTCAAATGACAGGAAAGGAATGTTTTTTTTCATAAATCATTTAATAAGTTAAATTTATTTGTATCAACCACATAAAAAGAATTTAAAAAAACTTTTGAGCCAAAACTTTCTTTCCAATCTAATAATCCTTTGTTAATTTTTTTTCCTTGATTTTCATTACATATTCCAAAAGAAAAATAATTCATATTTTTAAATTTCTCATTAATTAAATATTCAAATAAATGATCGATAGCACCTATTTTTTTTCCATGATCATTGCTAGAAATATATTGTGCGTGAACTACGTTATCACAGATAAATAAAGTAGTTCCTGCTATAATTTCTCCATTTAGTTCAGCATTATATTGTAATATTCTATTGGGAAAGAAATTATGTAAATATTCAATTTCTTTTAGTGAATGTACAGGCTTAACATTATGTTTTAATAAAAGGTTTGGTTCTAAGATATCTAGCCAAAATTCTTTAAACGAAGAAGATTTTTTAATAACAACTTCATTTTTTTTACTTTTCTTTATACTTCTTTTTCTTCTTTTTTGGAAATCAAAATTGGAACTTAAATCTAAAGTTAAGCTTGTATCTATTCTTGTAATTTTAGCATCTAACAAAAACATAACATATTGATCATCGAAGTATGAATCACTATGATACATGGGTGGAATACATTTATATTCAAGAAACTTAATTTTATTGTTGTCAAGAAATTTTAAAAAAAATTTAAAATAATTTATGGTATCGTCTAGTTTTGATTTAATCGAAACAATTAATCCTCCATAAGTTAGTCCTTCATGCGAAATAACAGAACTTTTATCTTTTAGTGAAGAAGGTAATAATGCTAAAATATTATTATTATCATCCACAATCATTAATGAGTAGTCAATAAACTTATCTCTATGGTATTCAATAAAATTTCTATTTAACAGAAAAGTACCATTTCTAGAACTAGAAATAAAATCGTCCCAGCTTGATTGATATTTTTTTTCGTATTTAATTACTTTCATCATTCATAAATTGCATAACCTAAGCCACTTTTCCCAAAATTATTTCCGTTGTAAAACATTACTAACTTATTGTTGATTTCAATTACAGCTGAATAGCAGATCATCTCATTATCAAAATCATTTTCAGAAACATCTAAGTTCATTAATTCATCTTTCCTTACCCACTCATAGCCATCGACAGATTCTGCATAACCTAATCTATAACCTTTTTCTTTAACCCTTATTGAATAAAACATTTTATAAATACCCTTATGTTTTACAACATATGGACGACCAAAACCATGTTCATTTTCATTTTCGATCTTAATCACTACTTCACCTTTTTTGTCAAAATTAATTCCATCACTAGACTCAAGGTATCTGATGTCATATACAGGCATAGATTTACCATTTATGATTGTCCAACCTGAACCTCCTACGTACCACATCTTAACTATATTATCCTCCAACAAACAAAATGGACCGCCTCTAAAATATAATTCATCTTCAGATCTTTCTAAAATAGGGGAATTATATTTTTTTATAATTTGAAATTTCTTGTTAGTAATACATAATCCTGTTAATAACCTATATCTAATTTTTTTTCCTAACTCGAAACCAGCATAATAAAAATGATACTTATTATCAGACATCTTTAAAACGCCACAGGTCAAAGAACCATTTTCATCAAAAGTTCCAGGCTTACCGATATCAAATACAGGGGCTTTTGATATATTAATTACTTCGCTTAAGTTATCTTTTTTTAAATCAACGTATCCAGTTCTCCCGATCCCTTCTTTATCTAAAAAAGTTAGAAAAACTCTAATAGTTTTATTATTTAAATGAATTGGACACGGAATCATTGCTCCATTATTCATCCAATTATGATTGTTATTTGAATTAAAAATTAAACCTTTTTTAGTCCACATTATTTAGTGATTTTAAAAAGATTAAAAGTAGATACAGTGTTAACTGCATTAGGAGTTCCTTTTATCAGAGAACCTTCTTTTATGTTTTTAACTATGTGCACGAAAGATCCCAATAAACAATAATTTTCAATTTCTAAATTATTAATGATTGTAGCATTTACTCCGATGAAGTTGTTATTTCCAATAACACAATGTCCACTTATGACTACGTGTGATGAAATAAAATTATTATCTCCAACTTTCGAATGATGTCCTATGTGATTTCCACTCCAAAAAATATTATTACTACCAATCTCCACAAAAGGTTGTATTGTATTATTTTCAAAAATAAAGACATTATCTTTAATTTTAACACTTGAGGATACAAATGCATGACTGCTTATATAATTCGCTAGTGTATAACCTTTATTTTTTGATTCATTATAAAATCTTGTTCTATGAGAGTTTAAATCTCCGTAGGTTAAAGCAATAAAAATTTCAAATTTAGAGGGGGGGAATTTTTTCTCAATTGATTCAAACGGTTCAACTGGTTTACCTAAAAATTTATTTTCTTTTATGAACGATTTTGAAGCAGTAAATGCAACGACTTCATAATCACTATCTTCAGAAAAATATTCATGAGCAATTTCTGCAAAAGAACTTAATCCAAATATTATTAATTTTTTATTTTTCATATTCTTTTTATAATTAAAATATCTTCTCGTCTATTTGCGAATGGTAAAATTTCGTTCTGAGGCATTAAATAAGTTTCATAACCAAACGTTCTAAATCTTGATAAAACTGACATCACAACAGAATCGTCTATCCTTTCTCTATTGTTATGAACAATTTTGAAATCAAAGTTTTTATTATCAAAAGATTTCTTAAAATCATTTCCAGAATTTGAATTTAAAAATCTTTCCCTGGATTGAAAATTTGGAATATCTCCGATAAGTAGCCTGCCTCCTGGGTTCAATAAATCTAAACATGAATGAATAAAATTATAAAAATTATCATGTGCAAATGAATATTGAATCACACTATATACCAAAATAGAATCATACTTAATTTTTAACTTTTTCGAAATTTTGGGGAAAGATCCTGGAAAAGTATTTACCAAATCATTAACTAATAGCTCAGTAGAAATTTGAGACAGCATTTCTTCAGAATCAATGAGATGAATTTTAGACTTTCGCTTAATACAATTTTTAATTATATGAACAACCAGATCAGAACAGCCACAGCCTATATCTAAAAATGATTTACTTTTAAATAAATTAAGCTTAAAACTAATATCCTCTAAAATATGTTTATCTTTTTCTATCCTGTAAGAATCAGGGAAACCTATTTTTTCATTTTTAGACAGATTTTTGCTGTTTGCTCTATTTTTAAAATCTTCAAAAGTATATTCCATTATTAATTAATCTTAATATATAAATCATTAAGTTTTTCTAATTTTTCTAATTCATCAACGCTAATTTCAATTTTATATTCATCGCTTAACCATGCTGATATACTCATTAAAGTCAAGGAATCATAAGCATCAAAATCTGAAAATCTACAATTTAAGTTAATTTCTTGATCACACTCAAGAAGAATTTTCATTTTTTCAATAAAAATAATTTCATTCATAATTATAATTTAATTAAACATGCAGAATAAGAGAGTCCTACTCCAAATCCTACTAACATAATTTTTTTATTTTTTAAATCATCTTTTTTTAATAAGTTACATAGGGCAATAGGAATTGTAGATGAAACAGTATTTCCATAATTTTCCATATCAATGATGAACTTTTTTTCATCAATTCCTAGCTTATTTCTAAGATGATTTAACATATATTTATTAGCTTGATGGAAGATGCAATAATCAAATTGTAAATCCCCGTTTATTTTATTTTCAATATTTGAAAAAACTAAAGGGATGGTAGAGTTTGTAAATTTAAAAATTTCTGATCCATTCATCTCTAAAAATCTGCTTTTATTTGGATTTGATCTAGAGCCTTTATTGTAAACAATTAAGTCTTTATATCCACTTCCATCAGTGCCATAAACAAATACATCCTCATTAGTGTTGTCGTTATCGTGTTCAATAAAGGTTGCTGTAGCTGCGTCTCCAAAAATTGATCTATTAGAAATGTCTAAAGGATCCAAATGCTTACTGTAGGTTTCAGAAGTACACAAAATTGCATTTTTAATTTGTTTAGATTCTAACAAACCTTTTACAATTCCTAATCCATAAACATAACCTGAACAACCTAAATTAAAATCAAAACAAAGGGAATCAGTTTTCATTCCTACTTTATGTTGAATTACACAAGCTGATGTGGGCAAAATATAATCTGGAGATTGGGTACATAATATTAGAGCATCTACACTATTAATATTAATTTTTTTTTTTAATAATTCAATGGCCCCTATAGCTAAATCAATTACGGTTTCATCTTTTTTAGCTATATGTCTTTTTTTTATTCCAATCTTATTTTCAATTTTTTTTACTGTCCAATTAGAATTTAGATTTATCAAATCATCATTAGAAAGAATTTTTTCAGGCAAAAAATATTCAATATGTTCTATTTTCAACGCTTATAATTTAAAAATTGATTATAATCTCTAATATAATCTTTTTCATCATAAAGTTTTGAGGCTAAAACCATAGATATTGAGCCTGATGAAAAATTATCTAATTCTCTCCACATTCCAGGTAGAATATGCAATACTAAGTTAGGTCTATTTAGAGTAAATTTTTTTTTGTTTTTACCATCATCTAATATAACATCATAGCTTCCGGTGGCAGCTATAATATATTGTTCTAATTCTATATGAGCATGACCTCCTCTTGCAGACCCACTTGGAACATCATATAAATAATAAATACGTTTTACATCAAATGGTATGTTTAACCCATTTTCTAATATTGTAAGATTTCCTGCTTCATTATTGATTTTAGAAATTTCTAACAAAGAACAATCAAATACTGTATTAAATTTCATTTTTTAATTTTTGAAATTGTTTAAAATCTCTTATGTAATCATTATCGTCAAATTCTATGGATGAAACAATTAAAACCAATGAATTTGTAGAGAAATTTTCTAGTGTCCTCCATATTAAATTTGGTACATACAAGCCATGGTAAGATCTATTTAAGCTAATTGTTTTATTTAATTCTCCATCCTTCAAAACAACATCAAAACTTCCTGAAAGTGCTATAATAAATTCATGAGATTTCATAAACGCATGACCTCCTCTAAAAGCACCTCCTGGAACATCATGGATCCAATAGGTTCTTTTAATATCAAAGGGTATTTGATTCGAATTTTCAAAAAAACTCAAATTACCTCTGTGATCTTTAATTTTTGGCAAGTCAATTAGCTTAACTCTTTTCATAATAGTTTAATACATTCTTAAATAACAAAAACCTTTAAAGTTTCATTATTCATTTCTTCAAAAATAATATTTTTTGACAATGATTTATTTATTGCTATGCCAGCAGCAACGTCCCAAATTTTAATATTTTCTTCGTAGTATGCATCAAATCTATTACATGCCACGTAAGCAAGAGATAAAGCTGCTGTGCCAATCATTCTTATTTTTTTGAATTTTTGAATTTTTGAAATGAAATTCTTTAAAGTAGCTTCGTCGTCAGACATATAAGTTGGAAAACCAGTAGCTAAAATTGATTTAGATTTAGGTAAAGTTTTTTTCTTTTGAATTATTGTATCATTGAGCCATGCATTTTCTCCAACATATCCTGAAAACATTTCATCTCTATTGAAATCATAAATAACACCAAAAATAGGTTCATTATTAATCCAAAAAGCCACTGATATACAACACATAGGGCTTTTTCTACTAAAATTCATAGATCCATCAATAGGATCAATAATCCAATATGGACGATCCGTTTCAAAATTATCTGAATAACCTGATTCCTCTCCAATTGCTTTATATTCAAACTTTGTGACTATTTTTTTAAATAATATTTCTTCGCACTTTCTATCTAACTCTAATTTAATATCTTTCCCCTCACTACTATCAATTAAAATAGAATCCTGTTCCAAAAGAAACTCACCTACTTCTTTTACAACTTTTTTGCAAAGCTTAAATTCTTTAATATAATTCATAATAACTCTATGGGGACTTTTACAACAGTTTTGAAAATTATTTCAGGATCTTTGAATTTTCCAATTCCTAAATGAGCATCACAAGGATAAAAAATTGACAAATCATTATTTTGCATCACAAAACTTGAACTAAAGTTTATATCCTTATAAGTAACTAAATCTTTATTGGGACAATATTTATTTTCTATTTCTAATTTTGAAAAATGACAATATTCCATTTTTTCAGTTCCACTTAAAATCAATTGAAAGTCAACATATTTTAAATGAGATTCAAAAAAACATAAATTTCTATCTTTTGTGTAAAAAACTTGCTCTAAAGCAAAAGCATCTTGTTCTAATTCAACTTTTTCAAATGAACCTATTGGAAGAGAATTAATCCTACTATTAATTTCTGAACCTTTTTTTAAAGATTCTTCTAAATAAGATTTAACAAAACCTAGCCCATTATCAAATAAGTCTGATAAATCAAAAAAATTCCCAATTATTGCCATAAAAATTACTTAAGTGATGAAATTAAGTTATTAACTGCGTCTATTTCCATCTGAAGTTTTCCCTCTTTAGCATAAGAACCCATATGAGGAGTCAATATAATATTATCTAAATCACACAATGGTCCATAATAAGGCTCTTCATTAAATACGTCAACCGCAGCACCTAATATTTTATTTTCTTTCAAGAAATTAAATAAGTCTGTTTCATCTACAACTCCTCCTCTTGAAACATTTATTAAAATTGAATCTTTTTTCATTAAATTAAGTTCTTTTTTAGAAATGAAGGGTTTTGAATTATTTGATCCCGGAATATGAACAGTAATAATATCACAAGTTGATAAAATTTCATTAAAACCTTTTAAATAAATTTTTTTTTTCTTTGCCCATTCTAAGTCAGGGTTTATATCATATCCATAAACTTCATTTCCTAATCCTAAAAATAATTCAGAAACATTTTTACCAATTCTTCCAAGTCCAAGAACACCAATTTTTTTATTGAACAATAAATTGCCAGTATATTTCTTCCAATTTTTATTTTTTATATCATTATTTGCAGATGGAATCTTTCTTAATAGAGACATTGTAAGTCCTAATGTTAATTCAGCAACTGCTCTAGTAGGGCCATTAGGCGTGTTTACAATTTTTATACCTTTTTTCTCAGCATAATCAATATCAATATTATCCATTCCTACGCCAACTCGGCTTATACATTTTAGTTTTGGTAATTTATTTAAAACAGTCTTATCCAAAGGCTCTAAACCTGCTACAATTCCAATACAGTCTGAAGCTAAGGAAACAACCTCATTTGAGGTGAGTTTTCTTCCATAAGGATTAATTATAATTTCATAACCATTACTGGTCAATAAATCTAAAGGAGCTGAACTTATTTGGCCAATTGAAGATGGTGATAAGAGTATTTTCATTAAATTGATTTTTTATATATTTTTTCAATTAGAGACATGACATTTAAGGCATCATCTAATGTGCCATTTTTTACATGACATTTGTTAATTATTGAGTCTGCAAAATCTTTAACTTCTAATTTCCATGAATCATCATTGCTGAAATAAACAGTTTCTTCCTTAGGCTTTCCCATAGCAAATGTTATATCCTCGAATTCTCTTCTCCCAACTATCATTTTTTCAGGGGCATAACTATTAGTTTTCGAAAGAATACCATCTAAATTAATGTAGCCCTCTTCAAAACACATTTCTAAAAGAAATTTATGTTTCCAATGAGTAGCGCTTGAATGAAATGAGGCAATAAGGTTATCGCTAGACCTCATGGTCACAAATGCATTATCTTCTGACTCAATATTCCAGTATGCTGTAGTTATGAGACTATTAATTTCCTCAAATTTTTTATTTGAAAAAAAAGAAATTAAATCAAGCATATGAATTCCTTGATCAATAAGTATTCCTCCACCTGAATATTTTTTATAATTTCTCCAATTTTTGTCATAATCTATACTACCTGCTTTTCCATACACTCCTCTTAGCCATAATAATTTACCCATCTTACCCGAGTCAATTATTTTCTTAGCTTCAATAACTGAATAATGAAATCGGTGATTAAACCCATATTTAAGTACTAAATGTTTTTTTTCTGAGTAGCATTCTGAGACCTTTTTCAATTCTTGTAAAGATCTTGCTGGCGGCTTTTCACAAAAAACATGTAAATTACGCTCTAGCGCTAAAGTAGTATATTCAGCATTTACATTATTATAAGTACATATAAAAACTGCATCCAAATCTAGATTAATAAGCTCATCAAAACTATTACAAAATAGAACACCTTGTAACTCATTTGATTTGTTCAAATCAAAAATAGCTACTAACTCTGTATTAGGATTTTTATTGATTTCTTCAACTCTAACCTTTCCTATTTTACCAAAACCAGCAACACCAACTCTTATCATAATTAAATAGTAAAATTATCAGAATTCATATTTTGGTAAGAATCTCTTGACCATTCTTTAACATTCATAAAATAATCAAGCCACAAATGAAGAAAAATTTGATGTATACATTCTACCATGCCATATGTTTTTGATGGAACATATATTGAATAATTAGCTTTAATAATTGACTTATTATCATTTTTTAAACCACTTAATCCTAAAGTTTTAATTTTATTTTCAATACAAAAATCAAGAACATTTGTAATATTACCACTATTTCCACTACTGCTAATAGTAACTACTAAATCAGATGATGAGACATTATTGATTTTTAAAAATTCAGAAAATGCAGACTCGTAATTGTAATCATTTGAAAGAGCAGTCAACAGAGAACTATCACTTAAGGAATGAGATAAAATTCCACCATTTTTTGACCAATCTAATGCCATATGATTAGCAAAAGATGCACTTGCACCGTTTCCTATAAAAAATATTCTTGATTTAGAATTTTTTAAACCAGAAGTTAATTTTATTAGTTTTTCAAAAAACAATTCTGAATTAATTTTCTTTTGGTTAATTGAATATATGCTGTTATTTAATCCCTGAGAAATGCTTTCGAAGTATAATTTAGAATAATTTTTCATATTAGAGTATTAGGACATAACTTTAGTTTTCAATTTAAATAAACAAAATACAGATGTTAAAATCAATAAAAGGAATGAAATCCAATAGGATATTTGTGTACTGAAATTTACTTTTAAAATATAAATCAAAGATACAATTGTTAATAAACATATAAAAAGAATAGTAATATTAAGTTTGAGTTTAAATTTATACTTAATAAAAATTAAAATTACAGTTTGTAAAGAGGCTATAATGTAAGAAAATAAATAGCCCATGCCCAATCCAATAAGACCATAATAATAATATCCCATATTAATAAATATTATCATGTGTATATTTATTAATAATTCATTGATAAAAAAGATTCTGGATTCACCTTTCGATATTAAAACATATCCATGAATCCAAGTGATTAATTTAAAAAAAGTTCCCAATAGCAAGAAATATAGCATATTCACTACAGGCAAGAATTCCGAGCTATAAATAATATTAACTATAAATTCATTGAAAAAAATAAACAATCCAATCATTGGAGATAAAAACAGTAAAGCAATTTCAGCTTGACGATTGACTATAGAAAAAAAAGTTTTATTATCGTCAATTGTGGCAGAAAGTCTAGGAAAATAATCCGTAACCATTGCATTAAAAATAAGAGCTACATAAGAATTAACTATAATAAAACCTGCTTCATAAAAACCTAAGTCTGTCAAATTCCCAGTGTTACTTATATAAATTCTAGTAAAGTAACTGCCTATTAAAACCATTAAATGACTTAGACTTAAAACAAAGCCAAGTCTAATCATGCTAAAACCAACGTCTTTATATTCCTTAATATTTAAATTGACGTTAACAGTTTTGATATTAAGGGAGTAATATCGAGAACTTACAAAAATTAAAATTGAAGAGATAACAATAGAAGGTCCGATTGCATCTATTCTATAAAAATAATAAATTGGTAAAGTAATAATTAAAGCTATAAAATTTCCTATTACATTAGCTTTAGCTAAATCTTTTAATTTTCTGTTTCCTTGAATTATAGAAAGATCAGCTGAAGATAATTGTTTAAAAATTACTGAAATTGAAATTATTATAAATAAATAATAATTATCATTATTTAAAAAAAAATATTCGCTTAATTTAAAAGAAAAAATAATTAATAATAACGAACCAGCTAATCCTAATACGAAAGAAAATTTTCTTAGAACTTTTGAAATTTTACTTGAATTAAGTAAGTCATTATCTTCATGAGACTTACTTAATTCACGAACAGCACTTATGTTTATTCCTAAGTTCGAGACCCAAGTAGTTAAATTAATTGTTGAGTTTAAAACACCATAAATTCCAATACCTGCAGGACCAAGCAGTAGGGCTAAAATTTTAGTTCTTACAAAACCAATAATTATAGTAAAAACTTGTACACCAGCAAACAACGAGTTGGCTTTAAAAATTCCCTTGTAACTATTATGCTTATTAATTTTTGATGTATTCATTAATTAAAAAACTATATTGTTTTAAATCAATTTTATAATCTGAGTTAATAAAATTATCGTCTATGTCTTCGCCTTTGAAATGAATTAACTCTAAACTTAAGTGCTCAGCTATAGTACTAAAATAGGGGTCATTAACCCTTTTGTTATTAATCATAGGAACAACTTTAGTTTTTGGTTTACAAAAAATTATATTGGAGAAACCACTAGAAGCTGGACCGGTAATTATTTTGGCATTAGAAAAAACATTTATCTTTTCATTAATAGTTAATTTTTCAGTGTTAACTAGTTTGAAATTATGTTTTAATAAAAAAGATTTAACCTCTTTGTAATTGCTAATATTTCTTACCCCTTTTCTTTCGATAAAAATTCTTTCATGCGAATCATAATTCTTTTCAAAATTAAAATAATCAAAAAATTTAGTTGTTAATAAATTTAAAGACAAATCCGAAATTATTACATCATTATATTTACTTGAATTACTATGTTCTGTCAAATGGGAAAAGTTATTCACGTACAATAACTTTTTACATACTAATTTTTCATCTCTCTTTAATTTAACAAATTTTAAATTTTTATAATTTGAAGATATTTTATCTATTATTTCTAATATATTATGATCTAAATAATCAGGAATAATTATATCCGGAACTCTATTAGATTTTTTTAAAATTTCATCTAAAATCAATAATTTTGGTAAAAACTGAACTAAAAAATGTGACCAAATATCAGATTGCACTCCACATAAAGAAAGAGCTAAATCACTTTTTTTTGTTTTTTTTATTCTATCAATCCAAATTTTATTTTTACTATTGTATATAAAAATATGGTCCAATGGAATTAATCTATTCCAATAGTTTCCATAAAATTTATCCCAAATTATAAAATCATCAAGTTCAATAATATCTGAATTTGAATAAATTGTTGAATTTTCAAACTCAATTAATTTGATATTTTCAAATTCAATTTTTTTTTTATTTTTATTGGATATATTAAAAATTTCTGGAAAGCAAACGACTTCATATTTGTTCGTTGTAAAAGATTGAAGCACAAAAGAATTGCCTTTAGAACTAGCTATAGTCTTTGATTTAGAAAATAACATTCTTAAAACAAACTTTATATTCTTTTTTATAAATTTAAATAATTCGTTCATTAATTTTAAAAACTATAAGTTGTCCAACTTATACAAATACTCTTCAGATCCAACTTTTCCAACTACATTTTTTGTTAAACCCTTATGAGAAATTTTTAAATGAGAATTAGGATTAGTAATGGATTCTCTAATCCATGATCCAAATCCACAATCTAGTAAATGATCTTCAACTGTAATAACCTGATCAAAAAAATCAATTTGTTTTTGTTGAGAATCTTTATAGAAAGCTCCCCAAATAGGACAAGAATAAATTCCAAAATCTTCAAATTCTTTATTTTTCAAAAGTTTAATAGCCAGCGATAATCCACCTGATGTTGTTAAAAAAATTTTGTTATTTTTTGACGAAATTACTTTATTCCAAACACCTTCTTTTAATAAAACTTCTTGTGTATTATAATTAGGTTCGCCTGCTTTCTTAAGTCTTAAATATGACGGGCCGTTTGAACTAAATAAATTTTTCATACAAGCAATAGTCTCATTTGGATCTCCCGGAGCAAGTATCTTAAATTCTGGGAAAAGCCTTATCAGACCTAAATCTTGAATTGCGTGATGTGAGTATCCTAAGTTTCCATACGACAATCCACCTCCTACAGTAACTACAGTTACATTTAAATTGTGATAACCTATATCGTTTCTTAATTGTTCTGCACATCTAAATGTTGGAAAATTAGCAATTGAATAAATAAAAACATGAAACCCCTCTGAAGCCAATCCTGCTGCCATTGAGGCCATGTTTTGTTCACAAATCCCAGCATTAAAAAATCTGTCAGGAAATTGTTCTTGAAATGGTTCAACTACATTATAACCCAAATCACCAATTATTAGGACAATTTTATCATTTTTTGAAGCCTCTTTAACTAATATCTCTATAAATTTATTACGCATTATTTATATCTTTAATTGCAGTTGATAATTCTTCAGTATTTGGAGATTTGTAATGCCACTTAACTTCATTTTCCATGTACGACACTCCTTTACCTTTTATAGTTTTAGCAATAACTACATTTGGTTTTAAATTTGGATTATTTAAAGAAAATATTTTTTTTAATTGTTCATGATCATGACCATCTACTTTAACAACATTACACCCAAATGATAAGAATTTTTTGTCATATGGTTCCAAGGATAATGTGTCATCTACAGTTGTTAAGCTTTGAAGGTTATTGTTATCAATTATAACAACTAAATTATCTAATTTATTGTGTGAAGCAAACAATAGAGCTTCCCAATTACTGCCCTCAGCAACTTCACCATCACCAAGAATTACATATACTTTTGAATCTATTTTTTTTAGTTTATTTCCTAAAGCTATACCTACAGCATAAGGTAAACCATGTCCTAAAGATCCAGTAGAAAACTCTACTCCAGGAACTTTATGACTAATATGATTCATAAAATCTGAACCATTTTTTCCATAAGTCTTCAGTAACTCAATATCAAAGAAATTTTTGAGTCCTAAAACTGCATATAAAGCAACACATGAATGTCCTTTACTTAAAATTAATTTATCTCGTCCTTCCCATTTTGAATTATTTGAATCGAATTTTAAAATGTCATTATATAGAACTGCTAGAATATCAACCATGGAAAGGGCACTCCCGATATGAGAGGCGTTCGAATTATGTACCATTTCTAATGATAGTTTTCTAATTTTCTTTGATAGTTTAGTGCTTGACATCACAATTTATTTTCAATAGTTTCATTAAGAATGAGCATTATTAATTCAAAATTTTGCATATCTGAGATTTGATTTTCATCTATAAGTATATCAAATTCTTCTTCTAATGCAGTTATTAAATTTAAATGACCGAAGGAATCCCACTCATCACAATCATTAGGTCCAAATTTAGGGTTGATTTCATTTTTTTCAACAGAAAATAAATCAGAAATAATTTGTTTTACTTTTTCTTCCATGAGGTTATTATATTTGGTTTTATTTTAGCTTGATATTCATTAATTTTAATCTGATATTTTTTAAATTCATCACTCTCATAAGTGATCTTGAATCCATTTGATTCATAAAACGTTTGAACTTGAGTATTTTTATTTGATTTTATGAAAGATGATGATAAAAATTTACAATTATTTTTTGTAGATAAAAACTTAAATAATTCATTAAGAAAAACATACTCAATATGTCTTCCTAAAACTCTACAACTCATCAAAAACGAATCAATTTCACAAGAATCTGATTCATAGTTCAATATACATAATCCAGTTACGCCAGAATCTCCAAAATTATCGGAGACACTAATACTAATTACGTCAAAATTATTTGAATCATAAAAAGACTTCATATCATTTAAGGAATACCTTTTAGTAGTAAAATTAAACTGATTTGTTTTTTGAGTTAATTGAGCTAATCGCTCCAGGCATTCTTCATCTTTATTAGAAAACTCTACTCTAATACCAAGTTGATTTATATAATCATCTAAATTGGTGTTAGTTTCTAAAACTTTTTTTCTTTTTTTTTCTTCCAAATACATTTTATTTCTTCTGGCGTCTTCATCAGAACTATTAACATTAAAAAAAAGTGAAGATATTTTTAAAATATGTGATGGATATTCATATAATTTTTTTGGGACCGTAACTGTTTGAATTTCTGGTATAATTGAATTAATTAATCCGATTTCAAATTCAGAATCATCAACAAATACTATAGAATCAGTTCCAATGTTTAATTCGTTTGAAATTTCAATTAAATTCTTTGCTTTATCATGCCAATTAATTTTTTTTATGGTAAAATCATCAAGTTGGATATTTATATCTTTCCTATTTTCAAATACATCAGCAACATCTTGAAAATTATTTTTACTACAAATCCCAACTATTACTCCTTTCGAAATTAGATTTTTTATTAGTAAATGAATTTCCTTAAAATATAAGCCATTTTTATGTTTCTCCGAGAGAGCGACATTAGAATAACCATCTTCTCCAACTATTCCTTTCCACAAAGTGTTATCACAATCAAATATTATAGCCTTTTTTGATTTACCACTGATTGAAAAAATATATGGATTTAAATGTTGAACATATTCTTTATAAAACGAAATAGTATAAAGAGTTTTTGAACTATAATAAGAACGCAAATCAATTGAATTATTTACACCAATATCCTTGAACACATTATTATTGTCTAAAATAACAAAATTATCAGGTTTGTTTTCTGTTAAATAGTTGTTTAATTTTTCTATGAATGCATAATAATCAGAATAGCTTATAATATTATTATAAAAACATGTATCATTAAATTTATTTATGAAAACTAACTTATTTTTTTCTAAATTATTAAATAATAAATCTAATTCTCCTGTTATTTTTTCATAAAATAGTTTTTTTCTATTTTCATCAAAATTTATAAATTCAAAGGGAAAGCTTTCAATAATATTAATTATCTCCCAAAAAACAATAACTATATCATTTTTATTTATTGTACTTGATTCTTGAATAATATTATCATATTCTTTTAAAGTAACATCAACATTTAACTTGTTAAACCTAAAATTATATTCAATTATTGGTTTTAGTTGATGTATTGATATATTACTTAATAATGAAACATTTATTTTTTGCTTATCATCGCTAAAAAAAATATTTAATTCTTTGTTATTTTTAACAATCTGATGGAATTTTAAATCTTTCATGTAATTATATCATTACTTGACCTCCGTTTAACCTTATTGTTTCACCAGTAATAAAACTTGCGTTTGGGGAAACTAAATATGAAATAGCAGCGGAAACATCTTGAGGGGTAATTTTATGAGTTATTTCAGCATTATCTCCAACTAAAATCTGATTAAATTTTTTCATATTATTTAGTTATTTTTCTTAAATGAATATCCCTTTGATGAATTGAATAATTAAAGCCAAAATGTAATCTTAAGCTACTACCGTTATTAAAGCCACATCCCGAATCGATATATTTAATATTTTTATCTTCTAGAATATCATCATGTGAAACAATAAAAAGTTTAGGCCCAATTAGAGCATGAGACTGATTATCCGTTTTTACAGCAGTATTAACAGATACAGCATAGTTTGTTTTTTTAATAAATTGAGTGAATCCATTTATTTTTTTGCTTTTTTGGTCTAAACTTAAATAAATTAAGTGATCAGGATTATTAAAATGTGATGCTACTCTTATTCCATTTCTTTCTGATGAAATATTATTTTCTATACGATAATCTGCTTGAAAAGTTGAGAAATCATAAACAGATTTTTCCAATTCTATCAATTCTTTTTTTACCTCATCAGATGGTTCACTGTTAATTTTTATAATAGTAGTTTTATTAAAAGAAAATTTATTTGAAACGTAATCCTTTCTTTTTAATCTTAAATGTAAAAAATCATCAATAAATCTAAAATTATTGTCTTCTAAAAAATGAATAACTTTTAAATTATATTTCCCTCTAAAAGTACAAAAGCTTACTTTGTTTAAGTCTTTTGAAAGCTCTTTACTACTCTTAATATTTAATCCTGATTCATTATTTGATTCAAGCAATTCAAATACTTTTTTCCCAAATAATTTGTCATCATATGTTTTATGAACTAAAGTCAATAAACTATCATCTACTCTGTATATGGATTCCATGTTAATGCTTAAGAATTTTAATTATTTTATCACATATATAATTTATATGATCTCTAGTTAATGCAACCCCGCTTGGTAAATTAATTCCAGTATCTCCAACTAATTTTGCAATTGGTTGAGGATCTTGTTTTTTTGGCCAATATGGATATTGACTTATTGCGGGGAAAACTGGCCTACTATCAATATTGTAAGATTTAAGTTTTTTACAGAACTCATCTCTATTTATCTTTGATTTCTCGTTTAATCTAATATTTGTCATCCAATAAATAGATTTTGAATTTTCGTCCTCTGACCAAAAGTCTATACATTCAATTCCTATTAATCTTTCCCTATACCAATTATTTATTCTTCTTTTAGCTTCAACCATAGCGTCGTTCCTGAAAATTTGACCTAATCCCAGGGCTGCTTGGATATTAGACATTTTATATTTTAGGCCAAGCTCTTCAATCCAAAAAGTTCCTGGGATTCTTCCTTGATCATGAATTCGATACGCTTTTTTATACAGTTCGTCATCATTTGTACACAACATACCTCCTTCACCTGTAACAGCTAATTTAGCACCTTGAAAACTAAATGCGGAAAAATGTCCAAATGATCCTGTTTTCTTACCGTTTATTTCAGCACCTATAGATGGAGCAGCATCTTCAATCACAAATAAATTGTTTTCTTTTGCGATTTCCATAACTATATCCATATCACACGGATTTCCATATAAGTGAACTGGCATAATGGCTCTAGTGTTCTTGTTAATTAATTTTTTGATGGAATTAGGATCAATTTTCCACGTCTTTAAATTAATATCAGCGAACACTGGAATCCCACCAGCTAGTAAAACTGCATTTGCAGTTGATACCCATGTAATATCAGGAACTATCACTTCGTCTCCTTTCTTAAGGTCTAAAGACATTAAAGCTATATGCATTGCCCCTGTACATGATGATGTTGCAATAGCATATTTCACCCCTACATATTCAGCAAATTTACTTTCAAATTCTGTTAAATACTTACTCCATTGATTATTCCAGCCGTTCGACGCTGCGTCCAAAGCAAATACTTTTTCCCTACTTCCAATAGATGGCCCAGCAGTTAAAATCATTTGTTCACCAATAGACTCATCTTTGGATAATTTCATTATTGAAAAATTCTTAGTATTTTCTGTTTTTATGAAATTTATTCTACTTAAATTTTTTATTAAATTTTTATTTTCAACATTTATTTTTATAAAAAATTGTTCAATAAATAAAACTGAAATTGACCATTTAATTAAACTCTTTAATGATGAAAAAATTAAATTTTGATAATCATCATCATATGTTAAGTTTTCAATTATTGAATTAAAACTGTTATCATGATTAACATTAACTTCAAATAAACCCTTATAAGAAAAAGTTTTATCTGCTACTAAAAAACATATTTTTTCAGAGACATCAATTGTTTTTTTTAAATTATCTAGTATACTAAAATCATTTGAATAAGATTTTATATTCCATTCTTGGATATTTCTGATCAACTCTTTGTTTTTTATTAGATCTATATTCAGGGGAATTAAAAAACCTGAATTTCCAACATCGATAACATAACCAGATTTTAGTGAATTTTTTTCATCTTTTAAAAAATCAAACTCACTGATGACATTTTTTATAAATATTTTTTTTTTCATTTTTTTTACTTAAAAATTTAATCCAAATAATTCTTCTAATTTAGAAGCAACAAAATCATAATGCTCTTCGTCAAGAGATGGCTGAACTCCAATCCAAAAGGTATCATTCATTGTTTTCTCAGTATGAGTTAAATCTCCAACTACTCTATATTTTACATTTTTAAAATAAGGCTGTTTTAGTAAATTTCCAGCAAAAAGCAGACGAGATCCAATTTTATGTGAATCCAAAAATTTTGTTACATCAACTCTTGAAATTCCACAATTATCTTTTAAAGTAATTGGAAATCCAAACCATGATGGATTACTGTTTGGAGTTGGAATTGGCAAATGGATAAATTCTGTTAAAGATTCTAATTTCTTACGTAAATATGTATAATTACTTCTTCTTTTTTTAATAAAAAATTCTAATTTTCCTAACTGAGCTAATCCACATGCAGCTTGCATGTCAGAAATTTTTAAATTGTAACCTGAATGTGAATACACATATTTGTGATCATATCCAAAAGGTAATTCCCCATGCTGTTGTTCAAATCTACAACCACAAGTATTATCACATCCTGGAGGACAGTAACAATCTCTTCCCCAATCTCTAAAAGATTCCGCAATTAATTTTAGCTCTGGATCGTTCATAAAAACAGCTCCACCTTCTCCCATAGTCATATGATGCGCTGGATAAAAACTTAAGGTACCAATATCTCCAAAAGTTCCACATTTTTGTCCATTAAATTCAGCACCTAATGCATCACAAGTATCTTCAATCAACCAAAGATTATGTTTGTCGCAAATTTCTTTTACCCTTTCCACGTTAAAAGGATTTCCTAAAGCATGTGCTAACATAATAGCTTTAGTTTTTGGAGTAATTGCCGCTTCAATCAAGTCTACATTTATATTATGTGTTTGAATATCAACATCAACAAAAACAGGGATTGCTCCAAATTGAATAATCGGATTGACTGTTGTTGGAAAACCAGCAGCAACTCCAATTACCTCATCTCCTTTTTTTATAGCTCTATCACCAAGTTTTGGTGATGTCAGAGTACTAAATGCAACCAAGTTTGCTGAGGAACCTGAATTTACAGACAGACAGTACTTGACTCCTAAAAAATCTGCAAGACCCTTTTCAAATAGAGTATTAAATCTTCCTGTAGTTAACCATCCATCTAAAGAAGCCGACACCATGTTTTGTAATTCTTCTTCACCTAATAATTTACCTGATGGAGGAATTACTGTTTCACCTCCAACAAAAACTTTAGGCTTATATTGTTCTTCTGCATATTTTGAAACTAAAACCGCAATCTCGTCCCTTAATTTTTCTAAAATATTGTTATCCATTAATTTATATATTTATTTATTTCCATTAAACATTGTTTTTGAACATTTCCTCCCGACATAAATACTTGATGCCAATTAACTATTGTTTCTAATGATTCTTTTAATCTCCATTTTGGAAACCATTTTAATTGATTAGCTGCCTTTGAACAATCTAATTTTAAAAAATTTGCTTCGTGAGGATTATTATCTTTATCTAAACTCCAAGTAGAATCATCTCCCCAAAGTTTTACCATTTCATCTAAAACCCAACTTACAGGTTTACAATCTTCATCTTTGGGACCAAAATTCCATGCTCCAGTATGATTTTTACCATCTGCAAATAGTTCTTGAGCTAAAACAAGATAACCTGAAAGTGGTTCTAAAACATGTTGCCATGGTCTTGTCGAGATCGGATTCCTAATTATAACGGGTTGTGATTTTTCAAAGGCTCTTAGTATATCTGGGATCAAACGATCTTCAGCCCAATCTCCTCCTCCAATGACATTACCTGCTCTTGCTGAAGCTATAAATGCAGTATCTTCATTATTAAAAAATGATCTTCTATAAGCTGAAGTGACTAATTCTGCACAGCCCTTGCTACTACTGTAAGGATCATGACCTCCCATAGGTTCATTTTCTTTATATCCTCTTTGTAATTCTTTGTTTTCATAACATTTGTCTGTAGTTACAGAAACGACAGATTTTAAATTGTTACAACTTCTCGCAGCTTCTAAAACATTTACAGTTCCAATAACATTGGTAGTGTAAGTTTCTACAGGGTTTTGATAAGACAACCTAACTAAAGGTTGAGCCGCCATATGAATCAAAACATCTGGATTAAATTCACATACACTTTTTGTTAATTGATTTAAATCTCTAATATCTCCGATTTCAGACTCCATTCCATCAGCTACTTTAGCCTCATTGAAAAGTGATGGATTTGTATTTGGATTTAGAGAATATCCTTTAACAACTGCATTCATAGATTGAAGCCATAAAGAAAGCCAAGCACCTTTGAAACCAGTATGACCAGTTAAAAAAACTTTTTTATTTTTCCAAAAACTTGAATTTACTTGTCCTTTTGTTAATTCCATAACTTCCAAGGCGCTTTTCCTTGTTCTAATAATTTTTCTAAAAACAATTTATCTCTTAATGTATCCATCGGTTGCCAAAAACCTTTGTGTGTAAATGACATTAATTCTCCATCATTTGCCAATCCTTTAAGTGGCTCTTGTTCCCAAACACAACTATCCCCATCAATTCTATCAATAACTTTTGGTGATAAAACAAAATATCCTCCATTGATTATAGCGCCGTCTCCCTTTGGTTTTTCTTCAAATTTCAACACTTGATTATCTACAATATTCAAAGCACCAAACCTGCCAGGAGGATATGTTGATGTTAAAGTTGCCTGTTTTCCATGAGATTTATGGAACTCGATCAATTCAGTTATGTTAATATCAGCTACTCCATCTCCATATGTCATACAAAAAATTTCTTCATCTTTTAAATAATGTAAAACTCTTTTTAACCTTCCACCTGTCATTGAATTTTCGCCAGTATCTAATAAAGTTATAGTCCAAGGTTCTGCTCTTTTTTCGTGTACAATCATTTTATTATCTTTTAAATTGAAAGTAACGTCTGATTGATGTAAAAAATAGTTAGCAAAATATTCTTTTATCATATATCCTTTATAGCCACAACAGATGATAAATTCATTGATCCCATAATGAGAATATGTTTTCATAATATGCCAAAGGATAGGTTTTCCTCCAATTTCTATCATTGGTTTTGGTTTAGAGTCTGTTTCCTCAGACAATCTAGTTCCAAAACCTCCGGCTAATATTACTGCTTTCATAATAAATTATTTTTTAATTAGTTGGCACAAATGTATCTGAAAAAAAATTATTTTCATACAACGAATTTTCAAACAATAACTTTTTAGCTGATTGTATCATTTCACTTGATCCGCATGCATATACCTGAGCGTTTTTAAGATCAATATTTTGTTTTAAAACTGCATTTTGTACGTATCCGATTTCTCCGTTCCAATCTTTTATCTGTCTTGATAACACAGGAATATAATTAAGTTTAATTTTTTCATTAATTACATTTGGTTCCCACAACAAATCCTTTTCATGCCTTGCCCCTACAAAAATCCAAAATTGCTTTTTATCAAAATTAAGTGGTTGATCCATAATACTTTCCGTTATAGACTTAATAGGAGCTATTCCAGTACCTGTAGCTAAAAAAACAACATGCTCACAATTTGAATCTCTTAAAAAGAAAGAACCCAATGGACCCTCAATTCTCAATAAATCATTTATTTTTATATCTTCAAACCAGTATTTACTCATCAATCCGTTTTCATATTTTTTAATAAAAAACTCTAATTTATTTTTGTGATCTGAATTGTTAGCAATCGAATAACTTCTATTTAAATTGCCTTTTATTAAATTAACATATTGTCCCGAATTAAATTGAAATTTTGATGTTGGTGGCAATCTGAAAACTACTTTAATTACATCATTATTAATTTTTTTGATTGAACTAATTTTTGCTGGTACTATTTTTTTATGATATAATTCGATATCACCTAAATCTTCTATATCTAATTTTAAATCACTAATTGGTTTGGCATTACATGAGAGTACAAAATTTTGATTCTTTTCCTCTTCACATAATATTAAGTCTTGCTCACAATCTTTTGTTTCACCCGAAAGAACTTTTACTATACAACTTCTACATCTAGCCGAAAGACAACTATGTTCTAAAAAAATATTATTTCTTCTTGCTGCTTCAAAAATTGTTAAATTTTCATCGCACTGAAATGATTTGTTGTTTTTTAATTTAATTGTAAACATCTATTTTTTCTCGACTACCACCAGTAGTCAGGTTTATTTTGTTTTTTTAAAACTCACAGACCGGCCTTCCTTTTCTTCCCAGTCCTTTTCAACTCTTACTTTTAAATTTGTCTTCCAGCCCCCTTTAATAGTATTTAACTCAATATCATGCTTTTTAGAAAAAGACAAAAGTGCGTTGACATCTTTTGGAAAACACGTTCCTCCATAGCCGAGCTTTCCATCATGTCCTGGAACATTTAAATGACTGTCCCCTATTCTGCCATCAGAAACAAAACCCCTTAATGCATCCTGCCAATTGGCTCCAATTTTATCGCATAAAAGTTTAAACTCGTTCATGATACTGACTTTAGTAGCAAAAAAAGTGTTGTTCATGTATTTAGTGAGCTCTGCTGTTTTTGAATCTGTTTGAATAATGTTTTTAATTTTAAACCTCTGGTTAAATAAGGTTTTTGCCTTTTCAGTGAGCGACAACTCCCCACCTAAAATAATTCTGGATTGAGTAAGCATGTCTAACTTTGCCGTTCTTTCTGTGAGAAATTCAGGAGAAAAAATAATTTTAAAATTTGAATATTTTTTAGATAACCCCTCTGTAGTGCCTGGCAGAACAGTAGACTTTAATATGTAAACCGGTTTACTTGTGGCCTTTTCAAAAGTGCTTTGAACGTAGGATAAATCTTGAGACCCATCCTCAAACATCGGTGTTGGTACGCAAATAAATACAAAATCACATTGATGTACAGACTCGATATCATTTAAACATCTTGATGGATCAGTATCAAATAAATACATATCTGAAACTGAGGAAAAAGCAAACGAAATCGCTTCACCCACAAACCCGTTTCCAATGACACCTACTTTAAATTTTTTCATTAAAATTTTAATTTATTTTTTTAAACGCGTTTTAATTTCTGTACTTGAAAAACGATGTTCTCTTGAGTTGTAGTGAATTTCAATTCCTTTTTCTATGCAATACTCTTTTCCTGTGAAATCAATAGTTTTATATTCCTCTCCAATTATACGAACATCTATTTTAAACGAGCGCAGTATATCCTGGACATCTTGCTCTAAAACATAGGGAATAATCTCATCCACATACTTGGATCCTTTTAATTGAATGTATCTCTCAATAATGGATTGCGAAGGCGCATTTTTATTAGATCTTTCAAGTGATGGATCTAACTGCAGCCCTACAATTAAATAATCACATTGTTTTTTGGCTTCTTTAAGCATCATAACATGACCTGCATGTAATAGATCAAAAGAAGAAAAAGTAATTCCTACTCTCATAATTTTATTTTATATAAGGATCTCAATAGTATTTTTTTAATTGTACAATCATGTTAGTAATCAAGTCCCTTATCTACTATTAAAAACGGCTTCGCCAAAAAAGTCACAATTTAATGTGCAAATTTAATGTAATTTTTTACAAATATTAAGCCTCAAAAATAGTTAGTGAGTTTTGTTTTAAAGACTTATTTAAAACAAAAAAACTAACTTTTCTTTTTATTTTTAATTCAATTTTTGGAGATATTTCATCCAAATACTCTTTATTTATATTATCCCCAACAATTAAAATTTCTATAAGCCCACTATCTATTCCTTTAGCATAGTCTCCAAGAATCATAATTTTTTTCACATCTCCAATTCTGTTATAAACCGTTTCTAGAATTTCTTCAATACCCAGGTGCTTATGGACTATTTTTTGAATAATTTTAAAAAGGGGGTGAGAAGCATTGGCCTTATAAATAACTTTATTGTTTTCACTGTGCTTTTCTAAATAGCCTGCAGAAGACAAATTATTTAATTCTTTTCTAACGGAATTAGTGGATTCTCCAAATTCATTTGCCAGACTGTTTAAATACCCTTTATTGGCAATATTTAAAAAAAACTTGATAAGAAGTCTTAATCTAGTTTTGGATGTGATCAGTGATTCTAACATATAACAAGTAACAAAAGTACTTGATTTTTTTATAATAAAAAATCATAGTTTTACATTTATTATATTTGAACAAAACATAATAAATTTGCATAAAGATTTAATAAAAATACTTGTGAAAAAACACCCTCTAATTAATTTACTTAAAATCTGGATTCTGTTTTTTTTAATTCATTCCTGTTCCTACCCGGAAATTTCTAGAGATGAGCTAATTTATGATAACGATTTTGAAAGTGGAAACTTAACTGAAATTGATGGCAAAGCTACTTCAACTTTTAACAACACCACAGTTTTAGGGGATTTCAACAACGATGGATTTACCTTGCACTTAGAAAACACAGGTGACCATGACTATGTTTTTATTTCTTTTGATTTATATATTCATGGCACTTGGGATGGAAATTTTAATGGATTTCCTGAAAATGACAAACCAGATAAATGGATTATGGAACTAGATCCAGACATGGATTTAATAAAAGACACTTCAAGCGACAGGTTTGTTACTACATTTTCTAACAGCCCATGTTTCTCGAATTATTGCTTAAGACAATCGTATCCTGAAATGTATCCATTTGAAAACAATCCAAAAACGGGAAATAATCTTATCAATTTACCTAAAAAATGTGAAAAATCATTTTTTGGTGGACCAACAACCCTTTATAAAATAGAAAAAGGATTTAGACACTCGGGCAATGCGGTAGTGATTAGGTTTTACGATGAACTTTATCAACCTAATGCCATCGATGATTTTGGTATAAATCAATCTAAGTGCGACGAAAGTTGGTCTATGGATAATTTAAAAGTAAGAGTAATTTCCTATAAATGATGAAATACAACTTTTTCTTATTTTTATTTTTCACATTTTTTGTATCATACTCCCAAACAATTAATCTTAACGAGTCGTATTTGACCGATTATTTAAGAACCTCACAACTACTAGGAGAATTTAAAAGTGAGATGTCTTTTACTTTAAGACCCTTAGATATTGGAAAAAATGGCCTAGGAATAAATAAAGAAATTTTTGATACAGAAAAATACGCTCCTACAGTACTGAGTTTTTTGAAAGGGAATGGTAAAATTAAAATCCTTCCAATAGATTATAATATTGAATTTAACAGCCATCACCCTTATAATAGAAATAACGGAAGTATGGTTCCAAATCGTGGTTATCAACACATATTTAGTGCAGGGATATATGCTGAAATCGGTCCCTTATCTATTCAGCTAAAACCTGAGTATTTATATTCTGAAAATAAAGATTTTGAAGGTTTTGGAGAAGGGCCTAATGGGCATTATCCTGTAATTTGGGCAAAAAGATACAAACTATGGAATAAGATAGACATGCCTGAACGTTTTGGTGAAAAAAATATTAATAAATCATTAATAGGGCAATCTAGTATCAGGTTAAATTTTAAAGGACTGAGTCTTGGCCTATCCAATGAAAACATTTGGTGGGGACCTTCTATTAGGAACAGCATCATGATGAGTAATCATGCCAGAGGATTTAAGCACATTACTTTCAATACTACTAAACCCTTAAAAACTAAAATAGGAAACTTTGAGTGGCAAGTTATCTCAGGAAGATTAGAATCTTCAGGATATTTACCTGCAAATTCTGATTTTCAAAACGGAGGAACTAATATTTATGTGCCTAAAATTAATCAAAAAGGAGAAACTGATGATTGGAGGTATCTGCAGGGCTATTCCATTACTTATTCTCCAAAATGGATCTCTGGACTGTCCATGGGCTTTATTAGGTGGGTTCAGGCTTACTCAGCATTATACAGAGGAGAATATTATTGGATGGAAGGAAATCCAACATGGTTTCCTGCTTTTCAAAACTTATTTAGAAAAAATGATAAGTATGAAAATTATGAGGCACAATCTAACCAAGCCGCTGGAGTTTTTTTAAGGTGGTTATGGAAAGAATCTAAGGCAGAAATCTATGTAGATTATAATCATAACGATTCTAAGCAGAATATTAGAGATTTATTAATGGATTCTGACCACAGTAGAGCTGTTACTGTTGGATTACAAAAAGTTTTTAAAATCAGTACTGATGATTTTTTGTTTTCATGGGAATGGACACAAATGGAACAAACTGCATCTAGATTGTTAAGAAATGCAGGGTCTTGGTATGAGCATAGTTGGACTTATGATGGATACACTAATGAAGGTGAGGTCCTTGGAGCTAGCATAGGCCCTGGCAGTAATTCACATTACTTTGCACTAAGTAGAATTAGAGATAAAGAAAAATTTGGAATAGCAGTAGAAATTATAGATCAGGACAATGATTTTTATCACGAGGCTTTCGCTTCAGCTCGTGACCCAAGACGTTATTGGAAAGATTTTAATCTTCACCTCAATTTTTCTAAAAAATATAAACAATTTTGGCTGTCTTCAAATCTTATGTATTCCAGAAGTTTAAATTATCAGTGGGATTTAGATGATACGGCGACCACATATTATCATCCAGGAAATGATGTGAATAATTTTCATATGACCTTAAAATTAGCCTACTTAATTCCTTTGGCTAACTAAAGTTTTGAAAACCTCTAAGTACTGACTGGTAACAAAATCCCAATCGTATTTTTTAGTGATTCCATTTACAGATTCTGATCTAAACTTATCAATTACAAGTTTTTCTTTTTCGCAATAATCAATCATATTAGTTATTGATAAAAGTTCTTTTTTAAAAAAAATTCCAAACTTGCCATTTTGAAGCATTTCCTGATTAAACACTGTATCTAAGGCTAGAATAGCACAGCTATAGGCCATAGCCTTAATCATAGTAGGATTCGTTCCACCAAACTCATGGCCGTGAACATAAACATAACAATTGTGGTATAGTTCAGCTAATATATTTTGATCTTTCACATAACCTGTGAAAATCAATCTTTTGCTTACCATATTTTTTAAATCAGACGCATAAGAATCTTTGTAAGGAACATCTCCAACAATAACTAGTTTCTTTTTTGAACTAGATTTTAAAAAACCCTTAATAATTAAATCGGCATTGTTGTCAGGTATTAACCTTCCTATAACCAAGTAATACTCTCTTTTTTTTAAATTCCATTCGTTTATTAAATCTGGGAATTCTGATTTTCTAATATCGGCACCATAAGCAATAACCTTGGAATCTCTTTTAAAAAGGTCTAAATAAACCTTTCTCATTTCATCAGAATCATTAATAATTTGATCATAAAAAAGAGTGGCCATTTTAGAAGCCCATTTAAAATAAACAGAACCTAGTCCTTTCCATTTTGGCCTTAGCCATTCCAAGCCGTCAACATTAATAGCAGTTGGTACTTTAAACAATTTAGTTAAAAGTCCAAACGGACCATTTGCAGAATTAACAACTAAAATTATATCACTTTTTGAAAAACAAGCATGGATAATTGAAAAGAATGAATGAATAGGTTGAGATAAAATCTTAGTTTCTATACTAGGTAGATAAATTAAATTAATTCCATTGACGTTCTTAGGTCTATTTGAAAAAAGACCTCTGTGACAATATACTGTAATATTATAATTTTTAATTAATCTCTCAGAAATTTGTTTAACAAAAGTTTCGTAACCTCCATATACATATGGATATCCTTTGACTCCTATAATCGATATTGTTTTTTTACCCATTATTAACTCGATTAAGTTCGTCTAAAACTCTTTTATTAAACTCTATTTTACTAAAATTTTGACTTAAATAGATTTTTGCATTTTTCAAATGTTTTTCTTGCAAATTTTTATCACTTGAATATTGATTTATTATTTTAGCACAAGCGGATGCATTTTTTGTTGGAATTAAAATACCATTTTTACCATAATTTAGAATTTCAGTACATCCTCCTAAATCTGTTGAAACAACAGGCTTGTTCAAAGTTAAAGAATCAATTAGAACAGTAGGCAGTGAATCTGGAAAAACAGATGTTTGCAAAATCAAATCAGATTCTAAAATTTGAACTTTTATATTTCTTTTAAATCCTTTAAAAAAAAATTTATTTTCAAGATCATAATTCTTGATAATTTTTTTTAATTTTTCTAGATAATTATTAGAGTTAGTTAAAGTATCTCCAATTATATTGAATTTAAATTTATTATCTAGTCTCAGCATTTCTTTAGAAATTTCAATAAAGTATTCTATACCTTTCTGGGGAACAATTCTAGAAATATTAGAAATTATGTATTCTGATTTTATTTTACCACTTTTTTGAGAATATTCATTCTCAAATTCAGAATAGTTATAAATAATTTTAATTTTATTAAAATCACAATATTTTGCCCAATGTTCCCTAACTTTTTTTGAAACTACTATAATTGAATCTACAAAGTGTTTAAAAAAAAATCCCGAAACAATATTATATAAATTGTTGCCATAAGGAATTTCATGTATATGAACAACACTCTTTATATTTAAAATATATGATGCTAAAATACCAGACCATATAACAGAAGTGTTACTATAAACTATATCAATTTCGTTATTTTTAATATATTTTATTATTTGAACTGTTGATTTTAGAATGTTATAACCCCGATTAATTAAACCAAAAAAGTTTAAGTATTTTTTACGAAAAACCCCTAATTTAAAATAATGTAATTTATGAACTATATCAATTAATTTATTATCTAAACTTCCTTTAAATGGTAAAATAACGTGAACTTTATATTGGTTAGCATTTAGACAATCTACAACATTTAGTAAAACTTTACTTGCTCCATACAAATCATTAGAGCCATGAAGAATTAAAATATTTTTCAATTATATTATTTTTTGAAAAATAATGTTTTCAAAATCTTTAACAAAAGCTTTACTTGAAAATTTTTTTAAGCTCTTATTTCCTTTATTAATTAAAATATCTTTTTCTGGTTTAGAATTTATTAATTTGAGCATTTTACTTGCTAATTCATGAACATTTTCCAATTCGAAATAAGCGACATTATCAGCACCTATTTCTCTAAAAATTGGAATATCTGAACATATTATTGGAAGATCATTAGAAAAACTTTCTAGAATCG